>JABAOE010003470.1_pt2 | contig 21014 bp, 18 predicted proteins | sample 7062141 | NCBI WGS metagenome assembly JABAOE01 (sample SAMN14538627, study PRJNA623070) | marine sediment metagenome | biome: marine biome [ENVO:00000428]; feature: marine pelagic biome [ENVO:01000023]; material: deep marine sediment [ENVO:00002113] | place: India: Gulf of Khambhat ... | reverse complement strand
TTGACGCCGTCGAGGCCCTCGAGCAGCGGCATCGTCAGCACGACTTGCGGCGGCTGACCATGGGCCTGCTGCAACTGCCGACCGACGAGCAGATTGAACTTCTGGTCGGTCCCACCGAGCTCGACGTCAGCTTCGAGTGCGATGGAGTCATACCCCTGCACGAGGGGATACAAGAATTCGTGGATTGCGATGGGCCGCTCGGACTCATAGCGCTTGCGGAAGTCGTCCCGCTCGAGCATCCGCGCGACTGTGTGCTTCGCAGCGAGCCGGATGACATCCGCTGCGTTCATGTCGCTCATCCACCGCGAGTTGAATTCCAGCCGCGTATGCTTCGGGTCGAGAATCTTGTAAACCTGCTGCTCGTAGGTTCTGGCGTTATCTTGAACCTGCTCGGGCGTCAACGGCGGGCGCGTGGCAGTCTTTCCGGACGGATCTCCGATCATGCCGGTGAAATCGCCGATCAGGAATATGACCTCGTGCCCGAGCTCCTGGAACTGGCGCATCTTGTTCAGAAGAACCGTATGCCCCAAATGAAGGTCCGGGGCCGTTGGGTCGAAGCCTGCTTTAATCCGCAACGGCCGACCCAGGGCCAATCGGTCCTTGAGCTCGCTTTCGAGCAATACTTCTTCGGCGCCGCGGCTGAGCTCCCGCAACTGGTCATCAACAGGCTGCATGGTCAGGTCTAGGCCGTCGTCTGGGGGTCATCGACGCGGGAGCGAACCGCAATGGGTGGATAGTTTACGCTGTTACGGTCCCAGGTATTGCGGGTCCGCGCGGTTTTGGGTGACGTCTACGCGAAGACAGCCCTCTCGAGCCGCTCGTGACGTTATCGAAAAATGATGACTGCGTCGTAGCCCACTGAGTTTAAAGGGATTAACTTTGACGCCTGACAGGCAAATCGTTACAGTAGGCCCGGCCAAAAATAGGTTGATGCTTCGTGAAGGATTACTCAGGCGGCATCCGCCACGACTACAAAGAGCAAACTGGGGAGAACACTGGCGTGCCCATGCCACGCTGGCCATGGTTCCTCGGCGGCCTATCTCTTCCGGTCGTCGGCATTTTGCTCGTGCTTTTGAGCACCGCACAAGACACGCTGGTGCCGGCAGCGGCAGTCCCGATTGCATCGGCCGGTGCAACGGCAAGTCTTCCGCTGAGTCTGCCCGAGCCTGGAACCGCGACGCCGCTGAGCGCTGAAGCGACAGCCGCGTTTAACGCGGATTTGACGTCTACAAGACTCACAGTCCAATCCGGAGACAGTCTGGACAGGCTATTTCGCCGTAACGAGCTCAGCCTTTCGGATCTCGCAGCAATGGTCGACCTTTCCGAGGCGCGCAACTACCTCGTGCGTCTGCAGCCCGGCGACGAAATTCAGGTCGCACACCGCGACGGCTCGATCATCGCCCTGAGTCGTGAGATCGACCAGGTTCGCATGCTCAACATCAATAGAGCGGATTCGGGCTTCGCGGTAGAGATCGCCGAGCGGCCCGTCGAAGTACGCGCCGTAGGCGCCCACGGCGTCATTCGGAGCTCTCTTTTCGAGACGGCTCAGGCCGCAGGCATTTCCGACAACGTCATCATGGACATGGCCGGTATTTTCCAGTGGGACATCGACTTCATCCAAGACGTCCGTAATGGCGATGAGTTCACGGTGATCTACAACGAGCTGTGGCGAGATGGTGCAAAGTTACAGGACAGCTCTATCGTCGCGGCCGAGTTCATCAATCAAGGTCGACTCTATCGCGCCGCGAGCTATGAAGACCCGAACGGCGAGATCGGCTACTTTACGCCGGAAGGGCGCAGCGTGCGCAAGGCGTTCCTGCGTGCGCCAGTCGATTTCACGCGCATCAGCTCCAACTTCAATCCGAACCGCCGTCACCCGGTATTGAACACGATCCGTGCGCACCGCGGTGTCGATTACGCGGCTCGAACCGGCACACCTATCCGTGCCGCGGGTGACGGCAAGATATCGTTTCGCGGTGTAAACGGCGGATACGGCAACACGGTCATTCTTCAGCATGGCGGCAACATCACAACGCTGTACGCCCACATGTCCCGATTCGCCGACCCGCGACTCGGCGCTAGAGTCAGACAGGGCCAAACCATCGGTTACGTCGGCCAGTCCGGTCTGGCTACAGGCCCACATCTGCATTACGAATATCGCATCAACGGGGTCCACCGTAACCCGCGCACGGTACCCTTACCGCCCGCGGATCCGGTGCCAGAAGCCTTTCGAAGCGATTTTGAAACGGTCTCGGCCGGACTTTGGCATCAGCTGGATCTTTACCGCAGCGCCCAGCTGGCTGCAGCGTCGAACTAAAACCGAAGCTTTCGAAGACCGGGTCGCACCATCAGTCTTGGAGACCCGCTCCGCCCACGGTCTCGAGCCCGAATGGGTCGAGGCGGCCGGCTTCGCCGGGCGCGCTCGCGCGCGACTGCGTGGCACGGCTGGCAACCTTCCGTCTGTGACCGGCGCCCGGGAGCCCGCCCTGCTCGGTCGCGTATACTCAGGAGAAACACCTACTGCCTGAGCGGCGGCGATGGATACACCGAATCTCGGACTTCCTGATTACTACGTTAATCGAGAGCTCGCACAGCTAGAGTTCAACGCGCGCGTTCTGCATCAGGCTAAGGACGAGAGCGTACCGCTGCTAGAGCGCCTCAAGTTTCTCTGCATCTGTTCGACGAATCTCGACGAGTTCTTCGAGATTCGTGTGTCCGGTCTGAAGCAACGGCTCGAGATAAGTTCAGCCGCACTCGGGCGCGACAATCTGAGCCCGGCCGAGGTGCTAGGACGGATTTTCGAAAGAACAACGGAACTCGTGGCTGAACAGTATCGCGTCCTCAACGAAGAGCTCATTCCAGCTCTACGCAACAACGGCATCCGCTTCTTGAGACGCGACGAATGGACGCTGGAACAACGGCAGTGGTTACAGGATTACTTCCACGCCGAAGTCGAGCCCGTCCTGAGCCCGACGGCGCTCGACCCGACACGACCGTTTCCGCGCATTCTCAACAAGAGCCTCAATTTCATTGTCGACCTGCATGGCCGAGACGCTTTCGGGCGTCAGTGCCGCCGTGCAATCGTGCAAGCCCCGCGCTCGCTGCCGCGACTCATCCAGCTTCCCGAGGAGCTCGGCAGCTCCGCGCAATCGAACTTCGTTTTTCTCTCGTCGATCATTCATGCCTTCGTGGACGAGCTGTTTACCGGCATGAGCATCGACGGCTGTTATCAGTTCCGGCTAACGCGCAATAGCGATCTCTACATCGATGATGAAGAGGTCGACGACCTCATGCGAGCGCTCGAGGGTGAATTGTCCGACAGCGGCTATGGCGCCGCCGTTCGACTGGAAATGGCCCACGATTGCCCTTCCCACCTCGCAGACTATCTGCTCGAGAAATTTCGTCTCGGCATGTCAGATCTCTATCGCGTCGATGGCCCCGTCAATCTCAATCGCCTACTCACGGTGCTCGATCTCGTCAACCGTGCCGATCTCAAGTATCGGCCCTTCACGTCCGGCTTGCCGAAGCAGTTCGTCAAGACGGACGTCTTCGAGGTCATCTCGAAGGAAGATATCCTGCTACACCATCCCTATGAGTCCTTCGCACCGGTTATCGATCTCGTCCATCGGGCTTCCACAGATCCCAACGTGCTAGCGATCAAGCAGACGCTCTATCGCACGACGCCGGACTCACCGATTGTCGCGAGCCTTGTAGCAGCCGCCAAGGCCGGCAAGGAAGTCACCGTCATGATCGAGCTTCGCGCTCGCTTCGACGAGGCCGCCAATATCGAGCTCGCAAACAAGCTGCAAGAAGCCGGCGCCCATATCGTGTACGGCGTCGTCGGCTACAAAACGCATTGCAAGATGATGCTCATCGTGCGGCGCGAGTTAGGCAAGATCAAACGCTACGTACATTTGAGCACGGGCAACTATCACCCTAAGACAGCACGCGCCTATTCGGATTACGGCCTGTTCTCCGCCGATGAGAAGCTTACTAAGGACGTGCACGAGGTATTTTTGCAGATTACGAGCCTGACCAAGACGGCACCGCTCAACCTTTTGCGGCAATCGCCCTTCACGCTACACGACGGCCTGCTCCAGCTCATCAAAAGGGAGATTCGCAACGTCGCGGCCGGACGAACGGGACACATCATTGCCAAGATCAATGCACTCGTGGAGCCTGAGATCATCCGTGCACTCTACGAAGCGTCGATATCGGGCGTTCATATTGATCTGATCGTTCGTGGCATCTGCTGCTTGCGGCCGGGCATACCGGGACTATCGGAGAACATTCGCGTGAGGTCGATCATCGGCCGCTTCCTCGAGCATTCGCGCTGCTACTACTTCCACAACGACGGTAATGAGGAGGTCTATTGCGCGAGCGCCGACTGGATGGACCGTAACTTCTTCCGACGGATCGAGATCATGTACCCAATCCGAGACTTGGAGATCAAGCGGCGTCTAATCGGGGACCTCGATCTCTATCTCGCGGACAATACTCAGGCTTGGCTGCTCAAATCCAATGGCGAGTACGAGTTAGCAACGCCCGGAACGGACGAGCCGATCTCCGCACAATCGAGCCTGTTGAGCCGACTCGCCGAGTCAGTTTGACCCGTCTCAGTAGCGCTTCACGCGTAGCTTGAAGCCGACCTCCTGCAGCCACTCGCATTCCTGCTCGAGATCCGCCTGCGTAAGGTGGTTGTTCTCGAGCCAATCCCCCGGAAACGCGATCCGCAGCTTGCGCGGGCCGGCGCGCAAACGAATCTTCGGCAAGTCGACGGGGCTGCGACTGCGGTTCAACAGCACGGCGAGGCGCAGTAGCACGGTCAGGCGAAACGCCGGCTTGCGCCACTCCGTCGGCAGATTACCGACGTGAAACGCTTGGAGCTTGCGACGATGATTGCCGACGAGTACGGCGAGCAGTTGCTGCTCCGCCTGCGAGAATCCCGGCAAATCTGCGTTCGCCAACAGATACGCGCCATGCGTATGGTATTTGACATGCGCAATGTCCAAACCGATCTCGTGCAATTGCGCGGCCCAGCCTAGAAACAGTTCTGCCGAGGTTTGAGCGAGACTCCAATCGTCCTCGACTTGGCGCAGCAACATCAGGGCGGTCTCGCGCACGCGCTCTACCTGCTCTTCATCCGCGTGATACCGGCGCCCCATCGCGCGAACGGTACGGTCGCGCGCATCCTCGTGCTGCAGACGACCTACCATGTCGTAGAGTAAGCCCTCGCGCAGCGAGCCCTCGCTGATACCCATTTGCTCGATTCCGAGCGTCGCCATGACCTCGGCGAGAATCGCCAAACCGCCGGCGAAAACCGGAGCGCGCTGATCACTGAGCTCTGGGAGCTCCAAACGATCGAGACTGCCCGCCTCAGTCATTCGCTCGATAATCGCCTCGACAGCCGAATAGCTGATACCCGTTTCAACTAGACCTAATGCCTTGGCGACCCGCGCGGCGGCGCGGATTGTCCCGGAAGAACCGAAGGCGTGTTGCCAACCCGTGCGCCGATACAAGCCCGCGACCGGACTCAGCTCTAATCTCGCTGCGAGTCGCGCCTTCTGGAATCGCTTCGCGGTCGTGCGCCCGTCATCGAAGAAACGCGCGCTAAGCCGAACACAACCAATGAATAGGCTCTCGAGGTGCTCGGGCTCATAGCCCTTGCCGATGACCAGTTCCGTGCTGCCGCCACCGATATCGATGACGAGCATCGACTCCTCCACGCTCGAGGACAAGTGTGCGACCCCAAGATAGATAAGCCGAGCTTCCTCAATGCCGGAGATGACTTCGACTTCATGTCCGAGAATATCTTCCGCCGCAATCAAAAACTCGTCCGCGTTTCTTGCCTGGCGTAGAGTGTTGGTACCGACGACGCGCACCTGACTGGCGTCCATATCGCGAATACGCTCGCCGAATCGCCGTAGGCAGTCCAGCGAGCGGTCGATACAGTCTCTATGCAGGCGGCCGCGACGATCGAGCCCGGAGGCCAGGCGGACCATCTCTCTTAGGCGATCGACGATGATCAGTTGGCCGTGCCGCAAACGGCCGACGACCATATGAAAGCTGTTCGACCCGAGGTCGACGGCTGCGATAACTTCGGAGGGCTCAGGATCCGCGGCGCCGCGAATTGATCTGAGTATCGAAACCAGGGTGAGGACCTATCTATACGGAGAAGGAATATCCACAACCACACGTCGTGGTCGCGTTCGGATTACGAATGATGAACTGGGCCCCCGCAAGATCTTCCTCGTAGTCGATCTCTGCACCCGTCAAGTATTGGACGCTCATCGGATCGATGAGCAACACCACGCCGCTCTTCTCAATCTGCGTGTCGCCGTCCTGGACTTCCTCATCGAACGTAAAGCCATACTGGAAGCCCGAGCAGCCGCCGCCGGAGATATATACCCGCAGCTTGAGTGCAGCGTTACCCTCCTGCTCGATGAGCTGCCCGACTTTTGTCGCTGCAGCCTCGGTAAAATTCAGCGGCGGCTGTGCCGACGCCCATTGCGGCTCACTCACGTTCCTTACTCTCCTGCAACCTTTGCCGGCGATACGAGCTCGGGTGTTTGCGGCTCTGCGGGCGGCCGCCTCGCAGCTGCGTCCATTTCATGAATGAGCTTGCCGTTGACTTCTGCACCGATCGCCATTTCGATGAGCTTGTACTGAACGTTTCCGATAACTCGCGCGCGCGGTCCGAGCTCGACACGCTCAGTTACACGTACGTCACCTTTGACCGTGCCGTTCAAGCTCAAGTTCGGTACAACGACCGAGCCCTCGACACAGCCGCTCTCACTGATACTCAACGTCGCCGGCTCGTCATTGGCTGCCTCCACGTTACCTTTGACAAAGCCGTCCACGTGGAACCCTCCCGTGAACTCGATATCACCGTGCACACGCGTATCAGCGCCCACGAGCGTCTTTACGACAGTCGAATTTCCGTTCTTCTTGCCAAACATACGCATCCTCTCGCGGGGTTCGGTCAATTAGGCTCAATTATAGCCGTGCTGGCACGTCATCGCGTCAATCCGGTCCGTCGTGCAACTTAGCCGACTATCGCCGACCACTCGAAACTCTGCTCCAAGGCCTGCCCACTGGGCTCTCGCGGCCGGATCTGCATGATAACCTCGGCGGGTTCGAAGCCCTCCGGCAAGACGAGCTGGCGCTGTAGGTCCTGGAAGTAGCGAAATCCGTAGGCCAGTGCACCTCCTGAATCGTCAGCCACAAGGTCGCCGAGGTTAAGTTGCACGCTCTGGCCGTCGAGCGAGCCTGTGATATCGAAATTCACGGTGCCGGAAACGCGACGATCATGCGTGATCGCCTGAACGAGGACGAGGTGCAGTAAATACCCCTGTGCAGCATCGGTCGGGCGCATCTCCAAACGCTGGACGCGAAGCCCGGCAGCGCCGTCCTCCGGCGAGATGATCCCGCGATAGAACGCCAGCTCCTCCTCCTGAGCCTGTATCTGCGCCTGCAGCTCGTCGAGATTCTGCTCGACCAGCGTGTAGGTTTCCTGATCGATCTCCCGGGAGGTCTCGAGAATCGCAACCTGGCGTCGCAGCGCCTCGATCGTCTGATCACGCTCGGCTATGGATGCCGTGAGCTCATCCCGCTCGCGGCGTTGGTCCAAGTACGAATAACCACCGTTGAGCCGACCGAGCTCGTGGGCCAGGAGCACGCTGCCCGCAACCGCTACGACGGCCAGCAGATACAGTAGCCTCGGCTTCGTTTTATGGCTCACGGTGTTCTTCGACCCGTCTATCCAAGCTTATGTTCAAATCAGATCCGTAATTGTGCCCGCTTGAAACCGACCTGACCTACGATCAGGTCACAGCTAGAAGCTTTGCTAGCCTGCTCATGCTCGCCAACGTCGCGGCCACCACGACGGCTGTGGCGGCGGACCTTGTTCAGGGAACGCCAGCGGCCCAAGCTCCGTCAACGCCTGCACATATACGTGACGCTTAAAGTAGATGACTTCCTTTACCGGGCGCCAGTAATCCACCCAACGGCATCGATCAAACTCCGGAGACTCAGTCGTGTCGAACCGCACGCGATCAGGGTCGGCTATCAACCGCAGCAGATACCAGCACTGTTTCTGGCCGATGCAAACGGGGTGCTTCTCACGCCGTACAAACTGATTGGGAAGCCGATAGCGCAGCCAATCGCGAGTCCGCCCGAGCGTCTCGACGTCCTCGGGCACAAAGCCAATCTCCTCATTGAGCTCCCGAAACATTGCCTCTTCGGTCGACTCATCGGGCGCGATTCCGCCTTGAGGAAACTGCCACCCAGATCGACCGATACGCCCACCGATGAGCACGCGACCGCAGCCGTCGGTCAGGATGATGCCGACGTTTGCCCGGTAACCTTCCGCGTCTATCCAGTCCATGGTGCTACGATCATGCCTGTCCGACGAGTTTCTCGTCATGTGCCGATAGCGCTAGAGTCTACTCCATACGTGAAGCGCCGCGTCTAGGCGTTGCCGGGCTCGCTCGGCGCGTCGGCCCTACACCAGCGCATGCGTCTTAAGTCCCGTGGCGGCTCGGTACGCCATCCGCCTCGAGATAGCTTCGACCGGCTTCCATGAGACTAACGAAGCCGGCTTCATCGTTCGCACCAATCAGATCACGAATCTGCTGCACGGCTTCAACGAGGGCCTCGAGTGATGCACTCCCGTATTCGTTGAGGGCCTGAATCTCAAAGTACAGATGGGGGTTATCGCCGGCGACACGACTCGCCACGGACAGCTGTGCGTCGAACGTTGTGCTGGATAGCTGCTTGAGCTTGGGCACGAGTTCGCCACTGCCAGCTAGCGCCGTGAAAAACGCGAGGTTCAACGCATGAGAAAGACCCAATACGTAACCGATGAGGCGATCGTGCTCCTCGAGCGTCATATCGACGAGCTCGGCCATTGTCGAGACGAAAAGCGCGCGAGCCTGATCTGCAGACTCAGGGTCACCGACGTCAACGAAAATAATGTGCCGGTCGGAGAGAAGCTGCGTATCAGGGCCGAACATCGGATGCAATGATGCAACGCGGCATCCGGACGCGCGTAGCTTCTCCAAGCCCGGCTTCAACGGCGTCTTCAGTGATCCGACATCGAATATCAACCCGGCGGGCTTGCGCTCGGCAAGCGCCTCTAGAATCTCCGCCGTTGCCTTGAGTGGCGCTGCAACAACAATTAGGTCGTGATCGAGCTTGCTCGTTTGCCAGTCGTCGATCCGTGGGAAGGGTGCCTCGGTCGGCTGCGGATCCGCAATCTCGATTCCAAAACCCTGCGACGCCAAGAACTCGGCGATCCAGATACCCATCTTACCGGCGCCACCGATGATGAGTGCACGTTTGCCTTCCCCGGAGCTCTCGGCCGCCACGCGCCTTTGCTCCTGTTTCGTCAACGAGGAACGAATTAGAAGGCGCATGATCTGCTCGGCGACGTCGGGCTCTGCGCCGAGTGCGGTGGCTTGCTCGCGTACGCGTTCCAGAATCTCGCGCTCGCGCGCATAATCGCGCGTCGGTGCACCCGTGCTGATCTTGTGCGCGCTGACCTCCGAAACGATCTCTTGGCGTTGCGCGATCAGCTCGATAAGCGCCGCGTCGATCGCCGAGAGGCGCTGCCTCAAATCTTCCAAGCTCATGTGATTTCCCCTGTGGCTGCGGTTTGTACTCGCTGCCATGCCCTGGCGCAACCCTGCGATGGCACCTGCCTGGCGTTTTGGAGGGTAGCCAACGCCAATGGCAGGGGCTAATCTGCGCAGCCAACACCCTCGACCGATTAGCCCAGCGCAGTGACGACGACGATCCCCGACCTCGACGATCCGATGATCCTAGTCGGTCGATGGCTCGATGACGCGGCCAAGGCAGCCACACAACCCAATCCGGGCGCGATGACACTTGCAACGGTCGGCGACGATGCGAAAGCCTCGGCACGTGTGGTACTCGTCAAAGGACTCGATCGGGCTTGCGGCTATGCCGAGTTTTATACGAACTACGCTTCGCGCAAGGCCAGCGAGCTCACCCGCAACGCCTGGGCTGCTGGCGTCATGCATTGGGATGCGCTCGGACGGCAACTTAGATTCGAGGGTCCCGTCGTCGAATCACCGGCGGCAGACAGCGATGCGTATTTCTCGCAACGCCCATGGCGCAGTCAGATCAACGCCTGGGCAAGCCACCAGAGCCAGACCGTATCCGATCCGACCAGTCTCGAGAGAAAGGCGCGAGAGATTGCCGATCGCTTCGGTACGCCGGACCCTTTCGGTGAAACGGACGCTGTGGCCGATGAGTTATCGATTCCGCGACCGGCATTTTGGGGGGGCTACCGTTTTTGGTTTGCTGCCGTTGAAGTCTGGCTAACCGGCCAGAACCGCTTCCATGAGCGCGTGCGATACGAGCGCAGCCTCGACGCCGTTGATACTCACAGCTTTCGTGGCGGAAGCTGGAGCCATTTCTATCTACAGCCCTGAGGACTAGCGAGACGGTGGCGACGCGCTCCTTGTTTATTACTTCGGCTGCGTGCTGGCTTATAGCTTCCTCCGCGTCGGGGCAGGAAATCGTCGCGAGCGTCAGTCAGGGCACGAACATGGCTCTCGCGCTGTCACCGGACGGCGAGACGCTCGTCGTAGATCTCATGGGTCAGCTCTGGTCTTTGCCTGCAACGGGCGGTGGCGCGCAGTTGCTGTTGCCGATCGAGGAATCGGCGCGTAACCCTCGTTTCTCGCCAGACGGCAACCGACTCGTTTACCAGCAGTACTCCCGAGGGCAGTGGGATATCTGGCTGCTCGAGCTGGCCACCTCCACGCGACGTCGTCTGACAGGCCCACCGTACAACGAGCGCGAGCCTGATTTCTCTGCGGATGGGCGCGCCGTGATCTTCGTATCCGATCGTAGCGGCAACGACGCACTACACCGTATGGACATGGATACCGAAGCCCTAAGGCAACTCACATATGAGGGGGAGGCATCTTGGCCAGCCGTCTCGGAGCGTGGCGAGATCATCTATGTACAGCGACGCGGCGGCGAATGGAGTCTCGCGCTACGCTCGAGCACGGGGGCGACCTCGACCTTGCTGACAAGCGAAAACCCACTGAGAGCGCCTAGCTGGAGGCCGGGCGGCGGGGTCGTGCTGTTCAACGAGATTCGCGGCGTGCGCGACAGCGATTTACGCATGGTCGTGCTGTCCGATGACCTCGTCGTCAAGACGCTGACCCGCGAAGAAGATGTGTTCGGCTTTCGGGCGGCGTGGCGATCGCCGGCGGAGTTTCTCTACACATCCGACGGACAGATTTGGGCGCGCACGATGGCGAACTCGACGCGCTATCCGATCCCGCTGTTCGCAGGCGTCGCCGTCAGTCGGTCGCCGAACGCATTCAACACGTCTGTCTCACCCCAACCCGGCCCGCACGCTGTCACAGGACTGCGAACGCCGCAACTGTCGGCCTCGGGTGATCTCACAGTCTTTACGGCGCTCGGGGACTTGTGGCTGAAGACGGAGGATGGCGACCTCGAGCAACTGACGAACGACGCTTTTCTCGATATAGATCCGACATTCGAGACCGATGGGAAGCGTATCGTTTTCGCTAGCGATCGCGCAGGCAACATGGACCTCTGGGCCATCGATCGGGAGACGGGGTTGCTCTCCCAGCTCACGGATGGGCCCTCTAAAGACTACGCGCCGGCCGTATCACCAGACGGCAGCCACATCGCCTATTTGTCGACTGACGGCTTCGGGCCGTGGGCGCCTGCCGAGCTGCGGCTCGCTGCGCTTACCGCGGGCGCAACACCGCAGACCTTGTTTCAAGGCTTACACGAGGCGGGTGAACTTGCGTGGGACTCGAGCGGAAATTCGATCACGCTCTGGGCGCTCGATCGCCCCACTACGCCCGAGGTGCAGCGTAGCCGGACCCGCTTTGAGTTCGACATTCGCAGTCGTACGTCAAGCTGGAGCGAGTCGGCGAGCCAACCAGGCCGTGTGCTCGTCGACGCTGAGGCCACGCCGGGATTGACCTGGACGACACCCGAGCCTGCCGAGCCCTACGTCATTCAGGTGGACCGCCTGTTCGACGGTGTATCGACTCAATACCGTCGGCACATGGACATCCACGTCGAAGGAGGCCGCATCACGGCGGTCGTGGCACGCGGATTACTGCCGTCGCCGGAGCGGGTCATCGACGCACGCGGTCGGACGGTCATTCCGGGTCTGATCGACCTTCACGCCCACCATTCTGCCTTGAGCGGTGAGCGACTCGGTAGAATCTGGCTTGCCTACGGGGTCACAACCGTGCGCGAGGTTGCAAGCATCCGGGACGACGGACTCGAGCGTAAAGAGTCCTGGGCCAGCGGTCGTAGTAGAATAGGACCGCGCCTGCTACTGAGTGCCCGGCACAACGACTCCAGTGGCTGGCCCGCCAGAGCACCGTCCGTGCGCCCGGATTACGACATCCTCGAGATCTATCGTGGGCAGCCGCTGCAACTTCACCGTGCGCTGGTCCGCGATGCGCGGCAGTTCGGCATCCCGGTATTCAGCCAGGACCTTTTTCCGGGCGTGCGCTTAGGAATAAACGGACTCGAGCATATCGGCGGGCGAATGACGAGCCCCTACGACCTCGAGCGCTCGTCGGTGAATCGTAGCTACGCCGACGTCCTAAGCCTACTCACGCAAAGCGGCACGGCGGTTACTCCCTCACTCGCGGCATTTGGAGGATTCGGTGCCTTGGCTGCCCAGCGCCCGGCCTGGTCTACGGAATCGGCCTACCGCAGTCTGTATACGCCCACTGAGCGCGCTCGATGGCGCGAGTCCTCCATGACCGCCGAGCTTGGAGGCATTCAGAATACGGTTGCCACGCTCATCAGGTCCGGCGCTCGCGTAACGGCCGGTAGCGACGCACCGAGCGTGCCGTATGGCCTCGGCCTGCACGCTGAGCTCAGCTTGCTGACGCAATCCGGCGTGCCCAACGATCGTGCATTGCGACTCGTGACAGCCGAGGCTGCGCTCGCTCTGGGCCTCGAACGTGAGCTTGGCACCGTGGAGACAGGGAAGCTGGCTGATCTCGTGATTATCAATGGTAACCCGTTGATTGATATGAGCGAATCCCTCGACATCGAGGCCGTAGTCCGAGGCGGCACTTGGTTCGATCGCGGTGAGCTGCTCAACGCGCGATGACCCTGAGCATGTTCTTGTCGATACGCTTTACGATGCGGCGTGTCGGACCGATCTCTCGTAGACGCAGTCTAAGGAAATTTGCGCAGCCTTAAAGATCAATGTCTTATAGTTATCTTATTCATGGCTTTCCAGAAAAATTATGTAACATAAATGTCGATAATTTTTACATTAATTGGGTTAATTCTAGGCAGCTCCATAGATTTATCGCTTAAGTATCTGTTTTTAAAAAATAAACTTTTGATGGCATGGCTCTTGCTTGGTATCGAGCGTCCACAGTGTGGACGACTGAGTGCGTAAAACGCAAAAACCGCTGCGAATTTCCGCGCGCTTCTGTTAGATTTGAAATCGAGAACTAGAACAAGAAATAGAACAAGAAGAAGACGTTAGGGCTGCGAAAACAACGACACATTGGCTGGATTGCGCGAACAATAAATACAACAGATGCGAAACGGCCCGCAGCCAGGCCGCATAATTGAAACCGTAAACTCCGATAACAATAAAAATATAACCCGGCGCTCCCACCGCCGGGTTTTCTTTTTTGGGCGGGATTTCTTTGTGCACGATGAGCGCCAGGCACTAAGAGCCATCTGATCGCCGTTAGCCGCGCTTGTGCTATTGCACTGAACTGTGACCTGAGGCGCTGCTCCACAGGCTCCAAGCTGATTGACTTGAGGGTCTCGCCGGGGTGCCTGAGAGACTATGTTCAGAAAGCTACGAATAGCGATTCTGCTCTACATCCTCGCGTTTGCGGCCGTTGGCAATTACCTGGCCGCAGCGCGAAGCACCGACTGGAACAATACGCTCTGGGTCGACGTCTATCCGATTAACGCCGACGGCAGTGAGCGCACGCAGGCGTACATCGACAGTTTGAGCGATGCTGACTTCGCCTCGATCGAGACGTACTTCGAACGCGAGGCTCGCCGCTATGGCGTTGCGCTTGAGAACCCGTTTCGGCTCGAGGTCGCCGGGCAGGTCGAGGATCCTGTACCCGTTTTATCCCGTTCCGCTAGCTTCTTAGACGCAGCCATCTGGAGCCTGAAGATGCGATGGTACGGCGCAAAGGTAAAACACGCGAGCGATCGCCCGGACCCAGACATCCAGCTTTTTGCCCTCTACTACGACGACACCGACGTTCAGGTGCTCGATCGCTCGACCGCCCTCGAGCGCGGACTCATCGCCGTCGCAAAGGTATTCGCCAGTCGTGCGAATGCTGGATCGAATCAGGTCGTTATGGCCCACGAGTTGTTGCATACCCTCGGGTCAACGGACAAGTACGCGCTCGGCACGAATCTGCCCCTCTACCCCCACGGCTTCGCCGACCCTGCCGCCGAGCCGCGCTATCCGCAGACAAAGGCGGAGCTTATGGCCGGACGCATACCGGTCGATCCGCAGACCGCCGTGATACCTCGGGACCTCGGTCAAACGCTCATCGGGCCTATCACGGCTACCGAAATCGGCTGGCTTCCAGTCAAGTAGCACGACCGGCTTGCGGGTATCATGTCCGCTTGAACCAAGGCGGAAAGACTTCAGTGGCGAATAGACTAACGAAAATTTACACGCGTAGCGGGGATCGTGGATTCACGCGCCTGGCGACAGGCGAGCGGGTGTCGAAGACGGGCACGCGCATTGAAGCGGCCGGTCACCTCGACGAGACGAATAGCGCAATCGGCTTGATTCTCTGCGAGGCCGACGTCCCGGATACCGTCAGGTCGATCCTCACGGCCGTTCAGCACAAACTGTTTGACATCGGTGCTGAGCTCGCCCTCCCGGGGCATGCGGGTACCGACGCCGAAGACGTCGCGAGACTGGAGAGAGAGCTCGACCGACTCAACGATGCACTCCCGCCGCTAACCGAATTCGTGTTGCCGGGTGGACCACGTTCGGCGTCGTCCTGCCACCTGGCCCGCTCGATCTGCCGCCGGGCCGAGCGTGCACTGTGGCGTCTGGCGGAGGAGACGGAGCTCAACCCGGAGTTGCTGAAGTACGTCAACCGTTTATCGGATCTACTTTTCGTCGTTGCCCGCGTGCTCGCCCGCCAGGAAAACACGGACGAGCCGCTCTGGAATCGAGATCACGGGGGGTCAGAGTAAATTCGAATTGATGGGGTCAGAGTAAATTCGGGTCAGAGACCAATAATTGATGGGGTCAGAGTAAATTCGGNNGACCCGAATTTACTCTGACCCCTAAACCGCTGCTGCTGACCCGAATTTACTCTGACCCCTAAACCGCCCAACCGAAGATCGTCATCAGCCCGATGACGGTCAACCAAATAAAGATAGTTCTATGGACAAGTCGCATAGCGTTGCGCGCGGCGGCGGCCGAGTTCGGGGTCTCCTCGAGAAACCCGGTCATCGCAGCCTTACCCACGCAGGCGACGACCTCGTCGTTGCTGCGATGAAACGGCAAGTCGGAATGCAGCTCGTAGCTTCGCCAGCAATTCAGTGCATCATCGAAGCTTCCGCTGAGTGCGTATCCAAGAATCGCAAGCCGCGCTGGCACCCACACGAGTACGCCGTGAACATTGTCGATCGCAGCAACCGCCGCCTCTAGACCCGACGGGTCGCGACTGAATCTGAAGGAGACGCGGCGCCTGAACAGGTCGCTTGCGCGGAACAACCACGCGCCTACGGGACCGAAAGCAATGAACCAGAAGATCACTCCAAAAATCCGGTTCGTTGCCTGAACGAAGATCGCTTCTTCGACGGCCTCGATATCGCTCGCGCCGGAATGCTCGACCTCGCAGAGCTCGGTCAAGATGCGTTCCGACTCTTCCGTCTCACCGGCTTCGACTGCAGCGCAGTACTCGTCAACTTCACTACCGAGATCGCGCGGCCCGAGCGAGAAGAACAATATCAACACCGTGAACAGCACGTAGGGGAGCGTCCAGAGCACTGCGGTCATAATCTCCGGCCAAGCTAAGGGCGTGAACGCTACCGCAAGATACAAGCTCGCCCAGAGCACTGGAACAACCGGCACGAGTAGAGCCACAATGACGCCTGGATAGAGAAGCCATTTGGGCAGCGTCAGCAGGCGAGAGATCGCAAAGTCGAAATAGCGGTCGAACCAACGCAGCTCGCGCAGATGCAACAGCTCTGTCGCGAGACGCTCGAGAATTAAACCGAGAATTAGCGCAATGAGTTTCATACAAGAATCGTTCTATCTCACCAACAAAGCCTCGAGCGCGCGCCAATCGAAGCAGGGGCCAGGATCAGTTTTGCGACCGGGTGCAATGTCGCTGTGTCCAACGATCTCAGCTTCGCTCAGAGAAGCATAGGTCTGTCGTAGAGCACGAACAAGCTGCGCCAAGCGTTCGTACTGCACGGCCTCGTAGTCAGAATCGTCCGTGCCCTCGAGCTCGATACCAACGGAGAAGTCATTGCAGGCCTTGCGCCCGCAATAGTTGGACTCTCCAGCGTGCCAAGCCCTGCGCGCGAACGACACGTACTGCGTAAGCTCACCTCGTCTCGATATCAAGGCGTGGCTAGATACGCGCAAATGACAAACCTCCCGGTAATACGGATGCTCGTTGGGGTCCAATGCGTTCGAGAACAACTCATCGATGCCGGCACCGCCAAATTCGCCGGGGGGCAAGCTGATTCCGTGAATCACGATGAGTTCGGGCTCACAGCCCGGAGGCCGCTCATCACAGTTCGGAGAGTCCAGCCGTCTTACGCCCTCGAGCCAACCTGTCTCACTATCGATTCTCATAAATGCGAACGCAGCGCGCGGATTTGATCACAGCTGCGGATGCAGCAACTATATACCAACGACCATCGAGACCTGGCCAAGCCGCAATGAGCATACAGACCCACACAGCCAAAACCACACGCGTGCCACGCCTGTACGTCGAGACGCATCTCGAAGGTTCGGATATCGCTCTGCCCAGCAAGCAAGCGCACTACCTGCGCCACGTGCTCAGGCTCCGAGCGGGTAACGAAGTCATCGTCTTTAACGGGCGAGGCGGCGAATGCTTGGCAGAGATCGAGACTCTCGCTCGCGACGGCGCCAAGCTGCGCATCACTTCGATAAGCGCGCCGATCCCGGAGTCCGAGCTAAACCTGACGTTGCTTCAAGGTATCGCTAAGGCTGACGCGATGGATCTCATCGTACAGAAAGCAACCGAGCTCGGCGTGCGCACGATCGCGCCCGTCGTCACGGAGTATTGCGTCGTTAAGCTCCAAGCGCAGCGAATCCAGCGTCGTCTCGAACACTGGCAGCGCATCGCGTATAGCGCATGCGAGCAGTCTGGGCGTCATGCACCACCTCTGGTCGGCGAACCGCAGGCGCTAGAGCACAGCTTAGAGGGGCTATCTAAAACCGGCACGCGACTGGTGCTCGACCCCATGGCAGAGACTGCGTTCGCCAACGGGCCGCGTGTAGGAAATGGTGCCGCGCCGGTTTGTCTTCTAATTGGGCCCGAAGGGGGCTTAAGCGAGCGCGACCTCATGCTCGCGGACAGAGCGGGCTTTCAGCGAGTCAAGCTAGGACCAAGAATTTTGCGCGTCGAAACAGCTGCAATTGCCGCGTGCACGATCGCCCAAGCCAACTGGGGCGATCTTCTCGAACGTTGATGCGTTAGGTGGTCTGCTCAGCACCGCAGACTTCGGCTACCATCTCCTCGAGACGCTCCATGTCAGGAATCAACGGAAATTCGTTGATCATCCGAGCCCTGCAGATCACGGGTTGACCGTCCGCCCAACCCTTCTCGGTCTCGGCTGTCAGTACCTCTGCGTTGACGCGCACGAGTTGCGGAAACCCCTGCGTGATAATGCCGTAATAGCCGCCGTCGAATGCGTCACCGAGCGTGTTAAATACGACGATGCGCGTACGCCCCGGCCGCCGCTTGGCTTGATCCCCTGACATTGCCTCGAACGATACGACCGGCAAACGTCTATCGTTCCAAGCAATGTAGCCGAGAAACCAGGATGGCAAAGGCTGATCTGCGTCGTCCAGCTCTGGCGCAACGAATGCGATGACCTCTGCGACACAGGCACGTGGAACGAGTAAGCGCTCGCCTTGCAGTGGCACCAGCAGGCTATAGAGCTCCGTCTGCTCAGCGCTCACAGTTCACGCCCCAGCAAGCCCGAAACTGCTCGAATAAGCTGATCTTCTTGGTAAGGCTTGCTCAAATAATCGTTGACACCAATCTCAATGGCCCGCGCGCGATGCTTCTCACCAGACCGCGACGTGATCATGATGATCGGAATATCTTTCGCAACGGGGTCGTTTCGAACATGCGTCGCGAACTGGTAGCCGTCCATGCGCGGCATTTCAATATCTAGCAGGATCACATCCGGCGTATGATCCTGTAGCACGGTCACTGCATCCATGCCGTCACGAGCCGTGAGCACGCGAATGTTATGGCGCTCCAGCAGCCGCTGCGTTACACGCCGCATCGTAATCGAATCGTCGACGACGAGCGCCGTCACAGATTTGGCCGGCGCCGGTTGCTCGGCTGGTTGGACAGGTGCGCCGACGTCTTTCTGGCTGCGAATTAGCGTGCCGACGTCGAGAATGATGATAATCCGACCGTCACCGAGAATCGTAGCGCCGGAGATCCCCGGAATCCCGACGAGGTGCGGCCCGAGAGTCTTGACGACCACTTCACGGCTGCCCTCCAACGTATCGGTCAGCAATGCGGCCGAGCTTTCACCAGCACGAACGAGGACGAGTGATACGAAATTCTCATCCTCCGACAGCGACGAAGGCGCTGCACCGATAAATGAGCCCAGATGTTGTAAGCGATAGCTGACGCCGTCATGGTCGAGCCGCGGATCGTCGGCCGTCAGCAGCTCAAGCAGTTGATCCTTCGGTACGCGCACAACGCCCTCAACCGTCGGCAGCGGGAGTGCGAACGTCTCCTCGCCAACGTCGACGATCAACGCATGTGTGACCGCCAACGTGTACGGCAGCCGTAGAACAAAACGCGAGCCTTCGTCGAGCGTTGATTCAATGCGCAGCGATCCACCCAGCTTCTTGACTTGATTGTTGACGACATCCATGCCGACACCGCGTCCCGCAGTGTGTGTGAGCTCACCGGCTGTCGTAAATCCCGGTCGAAGAATGAGCTCCATTGCATCTCCGTCAGACAGCGCTTCCCCTTCGGCCAGAATGCCCAGCTCGCGTGCCTTCTGCCGGATACCATCGAGGTCGAGACCGGCGCCATCGTCGGCGACCTGAATAATGACCTCTGAGCCCTCGCGCTGTAGCTGCAAGCTGATACGCCCGGCCTCAGGCTTACCCTTAGTCGCGCGCTCTTCAGGCGACTCGATGCCATGAACGACCGCATTGCGCAGCAGATGCTCGAGCGGCGCCAGCATGCGCTCGATCACCTGACGGTCGAGCTCTCCCTGGGCCCCTTCGATCGCAAGCTCGGCAGAAGTGCCCGAATCGGCGCAGGCCTGGCGTACGATTCTCGCCAAGCGCGGCACGTAGCGCTGGAACGGCACCATGCGCGTCTGCATGAGGCCGTCCTGGACGCTCGTCGTCACGCGCGATTGTTGGGTCAACAGCGTGCTGGTCTCATTCGCGAGCCCACGCAACAGATCGTTGAGACTCGCAACGTCGTTCGCGGTCTCCGCGAGCGCTCTGGAAAGCTGCTGGATCTTCGAGTAACGATCGAGCTCGAGTGGATCGAAGTCGCCGCGCGCCTCCGAGTCGTCCTGATGCGTGTGTAGTATCTGCGCCTCGGTCTCGGCTTCGAACTGTCGCAGCTGGTCGCGTAAGCGCACAACAGTCTCGTCGAGCTCGCTGAGGTTGGCTTCCAGGTTGGTCGACTGCTGGGCAAGTCGCGACTGAAAAATGTTGATCTCGCCGACACCGTTCAACAACGCATCGAGCAGCTCAGCGTCGACGCGCACGAGCTCGGGCGCTGCTCCCGCAGCCTCACTATCCGCATCTGGAGCTGCCGCAGGCTCAGTGTCCCTGTCATCCCCGACTGAGAGCTCGGCCGCGGCAGGTGTCTCGCGCTCCTCCGCTTGGGCGTCGTCGAACTGTGCGAGGTCTTCCGGTGTAAGCGTCATCGTGCCGCGCTCATCGACACCAGTGTCTATCGCCGCTTCGGGCGTTTCTGCCTCGTCGCCGATGTCTATGTCCTGTGCCCTTACGTCGTCCAAGTCGAGGACCTCAGCAGGTTCCTGCTCTACAGGTAACTCCTCGGGTACGACTGCCTCAACGTCGGGACTCGGCTCGGACTGCGCGACGAGATCAATCTTCTCGAGCAGCGTCGCCGGCTCCTGCAGCGCACGCCCTGCATTGATGGCATCACGCATGTAATGCAGCTGATCGAGACTCTGCTGGATGACGTCGATCGCGTCCGTCGTCGGCGCGATGTTCCCATTTGCCATTCCCGCCAGCAGATCTTCGAGCGAGTGACTCAGGTTCCCCATGACGGCCATGCCCGCCATGCGCGCGCCACCCTTCAGCGTATGTAACAGACGCTGCAGCTCGGCAAGCTGACTGGTCTGACTCAGATCCCGGCGAAAATCCTGTAGCGCGAGCTCCGCGCCATCCAAGATCTCCGCTGCTTCCTCGGAGAATATCGCGACGATCTCGGGGTCGAACTCTCGCACGGCTTCTTCGATCGGCGGCTCCTCGGTCGTCTCCGCTTCGGCTCGCTTCACGCTCGCGCCCTCTCCGAGCGCGCTTAGATCAGCGGCGAGCTCTGCGACGTTCTCTTCGAACGGCTCATTCTCCTCGAGGGCCGCCACCATGCGCTGCATCGTCAGCAAAGCTCGCTGCAGCGCGTTGATCCCGGCCTCGTCGAGGCTGGCCTCGTTCTCATAACGTGCGCCGATATAGTTGGCCAGCGGTTCGATCACCTCGATAAGCGGACGGAACGACGCCATCGTCGCGCTGCCGA
>JABAOE010004379.1_pt2 | contig 21017 bp, 15 predicted proteins | sample 7062141 | NCBI WGS metagenome assembly JABAOE01 (sample SAMN14538627, study PRJNA623070) | marine sediment metagenome | biome: marine biome [ENVO:00000428]; feature: marine pelagic biome [ENVO:01000023]; material: deep marine sediment [ENVO:00002113] | place: India: Gulf of Khambhat ... | reverse complement strand
CAGCTTGGGAATGAAATCCGGGCTCCAGCCTTGCATCAGGTGGGGGCGGAACAGCGGATGGCTGTCGACGGGCGTGCCGTCGGCGAGCCGTTCCTGCTTGATGCCGCTGCCCAGTATCGGTGAATTGTCCGGCTCGCAAACGACGATCTTGGTATCGGGGCGCTCTTTCTTCAGCACGCGCGAGACGCCTTTGAGCGTGCCGCCGGTGCCGAAGCCGGTGACCCAGTAGTCGAGCCGCTCGCCTTCGAAATCCGCAAGGATCTCTGGTGCCGTGGTCCTCGAATGCGCATCGGCGTTCGCCTCGTTCTCGAACTGGCGGCACAGGAACCAGCCGTGCTTCTCGGCCAGCTCGACCGCCTTGGCGAGCATGCCGCTGCCTTTCACCGCCGCCGGCGTCAGCACGACCTTGGCGCCGAGGAAACGCAGCATCTTGCGCCGTTCGATGCTGAAGTTTTCGGCCATCGTCACCACCAGCGGGTAGCCCTTTGCCGCGCACACCATCGCGAGGCCGATGCCGGTGTTGCCGCTGGTCGNNNNGTTGCCGCTGGTCGCCTCGATGACCGTCTGGCCCGGCTTCAGCGCGCCCGACTTTTCCGCGTCTTCGATGACGCCCAATGCAAGGCGGTCCTTGACCGAACCCATCGGGTTGAAGGATTCGACCTTGACGTAGAGATTGACGCCTTCGGGCGCCAGCTTGTTGATGCGAACGACCGGTGTATGGCCGACCGTTTCGAGTATGTTTGCGTATTTCTGTCCCATAAATTGAGTTCCGTACAGCGCGGTCTGATTGATGTCCAGAGTATAGTCTTCGAGAGAATGTGAGCAAGTGGGCAAATTTACTCGGGCGCCACCAGGCCTGAGGGTCTACAATTAGCCTGTTGCGAGAATCCTTAACAATATAAACAACAACAGGGGTGACCGATGGAAGTAGCCGGACTTCTTGGACTGCTGATCCTGATTGCCGACATTTACGCAATCCTGAAGATTGCCAAGAGCTCGGCAAGCGATGTAAAGAAAGCCATTTGGATTGCGATTGTTCTCGTTTTGCCGGTGCTGGGGCTGATCATCTGGTACCTGATGGGTCCCGGAAAGCCCGACTGACAGAAGATGCTGGTATAAAAAAAGCGGGCTCCAAGAGCCCGCTTTTTTCGTTGCCGCGTTTCCTTATTCGAAATTGATGCCGAATGCGGCACCGTAACGCCGCGGTTCCATCAGGAACACATTGGTGCTGAGTCCGAGTGCAGCGGAATTGAGAAACATGCCGGTGATGTTGTCGTCGTCATTGAGGTTCTGCACGAAGACCTTGAAGTACCAGCGGTAGTCCTCAGGCGCCAGCGTGATCTGCGCATTGATGTTGTCCCAGGACTCGACGCGGTCGATCGGCCTGTTGTAGATACGCGACTGCATGTCATCCTGCCAGTAGTAGTCAACGCGCGGGGTCAGCTCCAGCCTGTCGCCCAGACGGAAGGTGTATTGCGCGCCGAGGCTGAATGAGGTCTCCGGCGAGCCGGCCAGCGGATTGCCGTTGAGATTTACCGGGACCCCGTCGGTGTAGCTGTATGTCGTGCCATAGGCAAGATTGATCAAGGGCATGTTTGCCTGCAGATCGGGACAGCTCGAAAACGGCAGTACCTGAGTCAGCGCGTTCAGCCCGTCGAATGGCGGCGGCAGTGGTGGTAAACCCCTTGGGTCGGGGCTGCCATTCCACAGCATGACGCAGTTTTCACTGTCCGCAAAGTTCTTGACGATGGTCGAGTCCGATACGCCTCCTGAAGGATCACGCGGATCCTGTACGGCAACATTGCCGATCTCCGTGTCCAGCAGGGACAGCATGCCGTTAAATAGCAGATTGTCCGTTGGGGCCCAGGCGAATTCGGCCTCCAATCCGGTGATCTCCGCGTCGACGTTCTCATTAACAGACGTGCGACTGACGATGCGATAGATCTGCAGTCCCTCGTAATCGTAATGGAACGCGGACAAGTTCAATGTCAGGCCGATGTCCGCAAAAGTACTCTTGGTGCCGATCTCGAACGCTTTAATCTCTTCCGGATCGAATGTACGGCTCGCATTCGGGAATATCACCGGATCGAACGGCGGGTTGATGCCGCCACCTTTGGCGCCGCGCGCCACCGATCCATACACCATCGTCGAATCGCTCATTTGCCAGTCGACGACGAAACGGCCAGTTACCATCGTAAATTCAGCCTTATCCGTCGCGTACGGGTTTAAGCCGTTGGCAGTGGATGAGCCGATGGGTGTTGGAACCGGTACACCACCCGGCCTCAACAGACTGTCGAGTAGCAGGCTGCGGTCGCGCACGCGTTTCTCGTCCCGTGTCCATCGCAGGCCCCAGGTAAACTTTACGGTGTCCGTTACGTCGATATACAGTTCGCCGAATAAGCCCGTCGTTTTCAGACCATAAAGATCCGTTTCGTTGGTAAAAAACGGCGCTGCAATGCCGGTGCCATCGAGCGGAGATGGTGGCGGCACTAATGGATTAGCGCTAGCAAATCCGGCGACCAGCACCACCGTCGAGAGGTAATCGAATGTATTGGCCGCGACGCTGTAGTCGGTCGATCCCTCGTAGTCGAAATAGATCCCACCCAGCAGGTAATTCCACGGACCCTCGAAATCGGACGTCAGAATCAGCTCGAAGGTCGTTTGCTCGCCGTCGGTATTGGATTGATCGTAGGTGAAGTAATTGGTCGCCTCGGTCAGGATGTCGAGACCGACAACGCCAAGACCGCTCGTGCTGACATTGGAAACCGGCAGCGTGTTGCCGGAGTACAAGGCGCCGTAGGTCGTTGGGGCGAACAATGGGACCAGCACGGGGATACCGGTTCCGGGAATGGGAGAACCGATGATAGGCGCGCCGACCGTGGCGTCCCAATCCGTCCTGGAGAAGAACGAAGTTTCGTGACGAGCTATCGAAGCCTCCAGTTCGAGACTGTCGCCGAGCGCCTGCGTGAGCTGCAGGGTAACGAGAGTGTCATCGGCCTCGTAGATCGGGTTGAAATCCTGATTGACCGTTCTCATGTCTGTCGGATTCGGCGGGGCGCCAAATGCTTCGCCATGAACATCGTAGCCGAACGGGAACAGGCTGAAGAATTGGTTCAGCACCGGGTCGGGATTTGTGAAATCCCCAAGAAAAAGGTTGGTGACCGGCGTCGACGGGAATATGCCCATGCCATTCGGAAATTCGAATTCGAGGGTATCGCCGAGGCAGCCGAGGTTGCCCACCGGGTCGCGGTTACACAGGGTTTTCTGCGACCGGGTGCGATCGGAATTGTCTTCCATGTAAGACGCCATCAGGTCGATCGTCGTCCGGTCACTCGGTTGAAAACGTAATATCCCGCGCACCGCGTACATGTCGCGACCATCAATATCATCACCCGTGAAGAGATTCGTGGTGTAGCCGTCGCGTTGCGTCGAAATGCCGGCAAATCGCGCTGAAAACTTTTCGCCCATCGGGATGTTGATATGGCCTGTGAACCGCTGGCTGTTGAAGTCCCCGATCTCTGCCATGAAACTGGCGTTGAAATCCGGCTCTGGCATATTCGTCCGCACGTTGATCAGACCACCGGTCGCATTGCGCCCGAATAATGTGCCCTGGGGCCCACGCATGATCGAAATCGTCTCTACGTCAAAGAACTCCGTCGCGTAGAGGCGGTGACTCTCGATCGGTATCTCGTTGATGTGCACGCTCACCCCCGAGTCAGCCGTCGATCCGACGGCCGAAATGCCGATGCCACGGATCTGGAACGAACTCGTCGTGAAGTTGTCCTTGCTGTAGCTGACATTGGGCACGGTCAACTGCATGTCGGACGTGTTTTCGATCTGCTGGCGTTCCATTGCCTCGGAGCCGATCGCGGTGATTGCCGCAGGGACGTCCTGTATGGAGTCGGCCCGCAGTCGGGTGGCGACAACCACGATTTCCTCTAGGACTTCCGGCTCCTGAGCATAAGTGATCGGGATAATGGCGCAGCTCGAGATAACACAGATAAGAAGCTTTGCGACGATGGTTTTTGTTATTGATTCTTCAAACAGGATACTGACGCTCCGTACTTGCTTAGTCATTTGAGCTCCCCTCCATTGAATGATGGATTGTTATTACCGGTTTTGTTTTGCTTAGATTTGTTACCACCGGCAAACTCGCCTTCCCTGATGCCCGTGTCACGGTCCCTTTTTCACGGCAATCTCTTTATGGCGATACAGGCGGCAAGGATATCACGGTCTGCCAAGCCAGAGCCTCTCGGAAAACCGAAAAATGCCCGGAATTCCGGGCTGTTCGGGCGTCCCCTCGGGGCGCCCGGGAACTCCGCGGGGGCGGGCAAACACGGTTCCGTGACGAGGCTTGCAGTCCGGCGGCTTTGCCCGTTTAATGACGCGTCATCAAAAGCAATAACAGCAACGGGGAGATCGATTCATGCGCGGTTTGATGATGGATACGCCGCTTCTGATTTCGTCGATTCTGCGACACGCGGATCGGCATTTTCGCGATCGCGAAATCGTTTCGGTAACCGCCGACAATCCGCTACATCGTTACACTTATGCAGACTGTTTTAACCGCACGCGTCAGCTTGCCAATGCACTGGACAGACTCGGACTGTCTCAGGGTGACCGGATTGCGACGATCGCGTGGAACGACTATCGCCACCTGGAGTGCTATTACGCGATGGGCGGAGCAGGCTATGTCTGCCACACGATCAATCCGCGTCTTTTCCCTGAACAAATAGTCTTCATGATCAATCACGCCGAGGACAAATGGGTCTTTACGGACCCAATGTTCGTGCCTTTGCTCGAAGGTATCGCTGAGTCCACGCCGAACGTCGAAGGCTACGTCATCATGACTGTTGAACAGAACATGCCGGAGACTTCACTGAAGAATGCGCTGTGCTATGAAACCCTGATCGCCGATGCAAGCAGCGAATATGACTGGCCGGAGTTCGACGAGAATGCCGCTGTGGGGCTCTGCTACACCTCCGGGACCACGGGCGACCCCAAAGGCGTCTTGTACAGTCACCGCTCGACGATTCTGCACGCCTGGGCGGGTATATCCCCTGATGTCCTCAACTTGTCGAACCGGGACTGTGTGCTGCCTGTCGTACCGCTGTTTCACGTGAACGCCTGGGGAACACCTTACTCGGCCCTCATGGTCGGGGCCAAACTTGTGTATCCCGGCCCGAAGATGGGCGACGGCGAAGCGCTCTACCAGTTACTGGAGTCGGAGTCGGTGACATTAGCGCTCGGAGTCCCTACGGTCTGGCTCGCGCTGCTGCAGTACGCGGAAAAAGCGGGCAAGCGGCTGAACAAACTCCAGCGAACCGTAATCGGCGGCGCTGCGGTGCCCGAATCGATGATTCGCGAGTTCGGCGAAAAGCACGACGTCGCGGTGTGCCAGGGCTGGGGCATGACCGAGATGAGCCCGCTAGGCACCGCAAATTCGCCGAAAGCTGGCATGGAGTCGCTGCCGCCGGATGAGATGTATGCCTTGCAGACCAAGGCGGGACGCGGCATTTACGGTTGCGAATTGCGCATCGTGGACGACGAGGGCAAGGAATTGCCGTGGGACGGCGTCGCTTACGGCGCGCTGCAGGTCAGGGGGCCCTGGATATGCAGCGATTATTTCAAGCTCGAGGGCAGCGCCGGCTCGCATACGGAGGATGGATGGTTCGACACCGGCGACGTCGCGACCATCGACGAAAACGGCTATATGGCGATCACGGACCGGACCAAGGACGTCATCAAATCCGGTGGCGAGTGGATCAGTTCCATCGAGATCGAGAACACGGCCATCGGCCATCCCGCCGTGGCCGAGGCTGCCGTCATTGGCGTGGCGCACCCGAAATGGACCGAGCGCCCCCTACTGATCGTGATCAAGGCCGAGGGTCAGGATCTCAGCAAGGAGGAGATGCTGGCCTGGTTCGACGGCAAAATAGCCAAATGGTGGTATCCCGACGACGTGGTCTTTGTCGACGAAATACCCCATACGGCGACCGGAAAGATAAAAAAAGTCGAATTGCGGAAGCAGTTCGCAAATTATCGGCTGTCAACCGGTTAATATGTGACCCTTAACGGAGAGCGGATGTGCAATGGCTGAAGAGCGACGCCTATTTGGATTGAGAGCGGTGGTCGCCGGTGCTGCGAGCGGCATCGGCGAGGCGATTGCGCGTACGCTCGTCAAGCATGGTGCCGACGTTCTGGCGATCGATTCGCCGAATTCCGGTATCGATACCCAGTTCGAGACCCTCAAAGGGGTCAAGGGCATGGTCGTCGACCTGCACGCGGCCGATGCACCGTCGCAGATCGCCGAAGTGGCCAGTTCCGAGTTCGGGGACCTGGACATTGTCGTCTGCAATGTCAATCCACGCGCAGACGGACTCATCAGCGACGGTGACGACGAAGCGCTGACAAAATTGCTGGAGCGAAAGAGGCAACTGGTATCCGGTATCTGTACGGAGTTGCTGCCACTCATGAAGAACAGTCCGGCAGGCCGCATCGTGATCATGGGCTTCATCAGGAGTATCTTCGGCCGCGACGGTTCCGAGAGCTTCGCGAAGTCGACCGAATCGATCGCCGCGCTGACCGCCGAACTGGCATCCGAAGCCGGTCCTTTCGGCATCAATGCCAATTACATCCAGCCCGGCGCCGTCATGACGCCGGAGAGCCGCAGGGTGTTCAACGCCGACAAGGAGCTTCGTGATTACTGCATACAGCGATCGGCTGCGAAAAGACTCGGTGAACCAATCGATATCGCGAAGGTCGCGTTGTTCCTGGCAACCGATGACTCGGTATTCGTCAGCGGCACGGGCATCGTGGTCGACGGCGGTGAAGCAGAGGCTTAGACACTCCTTTAATCGGCGTGTATCTGCCGTAGCTTATCCATGCATCCCGTTCTCAGCGATCTGATCGAGCTTCTTCAACTCGAGCGAATCGAGGACAATTTCTTCCGCGGGCAAAGCCGCGACATCGGCAGCGCACAGGTGTTTGGCGGCCAGGTCCTCGGCCAGGCGCTGTCCGCCGCTCATCACACGGTCGAGGCTCGACGTGCGCATTCGTTGCACGCCTATTTTCTGCGCCGCGGCGACGTAAACGCACCGATTCTTTACGAGGTGGATCGTGCACGGGATGGCGGTAGTTTCTCCGTGCGCCGGGTCGTGGCCATTCAGCACGGGCGTCCGATATTCAATCTCGCTGCGTCGTTTCAGAAACCCGAGGAAGGACTCGAACACCAGGCAGAAATGCCCGAAGTCCCGGGCCCCGATGGTTTACAGGACCTGACCGAGATTGCGCCGGAGATACTGGAAGTCATTCCCGAAAAGATGCGGCGCTACCTGACGGACAAGCGGCCGTTCGAATTCCGGCCCGTACGCCCCATGAATTTCCTGAAGCCCGAAAAATTGCCGCCGGTGAAACATGTCTGGATCAAGGCTGTCGATCAATTGCCGGACCAGGCCAGTCTGCATCAGAACTTGCTTGCCTACGTATCCGACTACGAGTTGCTCGGCACGAGTACCCTGCCGCACGGCTTACCGTTCGGGCAGGGCAGGGTGCAGATGGCGAGTCTCGATCATGCGCTCTGGTTTCATCGCGAGGTGCGTGTCGACGAATGGTTGCTGTACTCGTTCGACAGTCCGAACGCCTCCGGCGCGCGCGGCTTTGCACGGGGCCAGTTCTTTACGCAGGACGGCCGCCTTGTCGCTTCGGCCACGCAGGAGGGCCTCGTCAGGCTGGTCAGTGAAGATTGGATCAGACGAAAACCATCCGATCCAAAACATCAAAGCTGATCTTCACTTTGCTCGTTATTCTCGGGAGAAATCGCACTCTTGCAGGTGTGCAAGGTATCGCTGCGCGTTCTCAACATAATGATTGGCTGACCAGGTGTTGTGTTTAATCTCGTCAGCCGTGAGGTCACGCACGACTTTGGCAGGGCTGCCGATGATCAGCACACCGTCGGGAAACTCCTTGCCCTCGGTAACCAGTGAATTTGCACCGACGATGCAGTTCTGACCTACTTTTGCGTGATTGAGGATAATGCTGCCGATGCCGATCAAAGAGTTATTGCCTACAGTGCAACCGTGCAACATGACCGTGTGTCCCGCAGTTACGTTATCGCCGATATGCAGAGGAATGCCGGGATCGGCATGCAGCACCGCCGCATCCTGAATGTTGGTATTGGCTCCGACGACAATCCATTCGTTATCTCCGCGCAGAACCGCATTGAACCAGACGTTCGCGTTAGATTTAAGCCTGACCTTGCCAACGACCGTCGCGTTGTCGGCGACGAAATGGCCGTCGCCTTCCAGCACGGGAACACGGTCCTCGAGACTGTAGATCAACCTGCTTTCGCCTGGTTGGCAACTGCCGCCGCAGCAGCCGCAATTGCTTCGGGATCGCCCAGGAAACCACTCGAAACTGGATTCAGGTCGTCATCGAGTTCATAAGCGAGAGGAACTCCCGTGGGAATATTGAACCGGGTGATATCTTCGTCAGACACCTTGTCCAACATCTTTACAAGCGCTCGCAGGCTGTTGCCGTGAGCAGCAATCAGTACGTTCTTGTCTTGCCTGAGTTCAGGGGCGATCAGTTCTTCCCAGCACGGTTTGACTCTTTCCAGCGTCGTCGCCAATGACTCCGTCGCCGGCAAGCCCGAAATACCCGCGTACCGCGGATCGTGCGCCGGGTGGCGCTCATCGTCCGCTTCCAGCGCCGGCGGCGGCGTCGCATAGCTGCGCCGCCAGATATGCACCTGTTCCTCGCCGTATTTCGCAGAGGTCTCCGCCTTGTCGAGTCCTTGCAAGGCGCCGTAGTGCCGCTCATTGAGACGCCAGTCTCGAACGACCGGAAGCCACATCCTGTCCATCTCGTCCAGCATGATCCACAGCGTGCGAATGGCGCGTTTCAGTACCGAGGTAAACGCGATGTCGAACTGGTAATCCAGGCCGGCGAGCAGCTTGCCTGCGTCGACCGCCTCCTGGATACCTTTTTCTGTCAGGTCGACATCGGTCCAGCCCGTGAAAAGATTTTTCAGGTTCCAGTCGCTTTGCCCGTGACGAACGAGCATGAGTCTTGCTGACATGACTTCTCCGATTATCTATTCGGCGTCAGAGAGTTTCCGCAATTCCTGTGACGCTACCGAAAGCGTCGCGAAATCAACTTCGTTTTTCAGCCGCATCTCCGCGAGTATCGCATCGAATTTCCTGATTGCGAGAGCATTTCGCTCCATCCAGCGATAGAATCTTTCCACCGGATTGCCTCGGATTCGCGCACTCAAAACGTCTATAACGATGTCGCGCCGTATACGATAAAACTCTTCGCGCAGGTTGTTGCGCGCGATCGCCTGCCACCGACCATCCACCTCGAGATTTTCGACGCAGCGATTCATCCAGATTATGCCCAGCCTATCACTGAGCTCTGCATACATCTCTGCGGTCTCAATATCATCTTTCTTATGCACAATGGCGAGATCGGCGACATCGAGTGCGCCTCGCGTGAGCAAAAGCGCTGCCATTTGTTTTGCCAGTTTTTCGGGAACGCCATTGCGGACGTATTCTGCAGTGGCGGCTTTCTGCCGCTCTACACCGGCGCCCGAGACGATGCTGGGTGCGCGCGAATAAATTGCCGCCATACTGTTCTTCAAATGTGCGACTGCTGCGACGATATCAAGCTCGTTGCCATATCGTTCAATCAGCCAGAAACAGGCGTGTCGCAGGATACGGCTCACATCGAACATCATTTCCTGTTGAATCGTCGCAGGAATCTTGTTGTCTAGTGCCTCGATCGAATGCCAGATGTCCCGCGCCTGGCAGACCTCGCGCGCAACGACGTAGGCACGTGCGATGGTCACCGTGTCGGCACCCGTTTCTAGCTGGACACGCCTGAGAAATACCGGTCCCATGCGGTTCACTATGTTGTTGGCAATAAGCGTCGCGAGAATCTGCCGGCTGAGGCGGTGTTCACGGATCAGGTCCTGGTAGCGGCGGCGCAGCACGGGCGGAAAATAGCGCTGTGGGTCCGTCGTCAGGAAATCGTCCAGCGCCTGGTCCGAGCCCTCCAGTCCGTTGTACAGGTCGATCTTGGCGTAACTCAGGACGACGGCGAGCTCTGGACGCGTCAAACCCTGTTTCCGTTGCCTCCTTTCTTCGATTTCGACTTCGTCCGGCAGAAATTCCAGATTGCGATCCAGGAGGCCGGTCTTTTCCAGATTGGTAATGAGCCGTGCCGTTTCATCGAGACGCTCGCGCGCGCGAGTTTCCATCATGCTGATCGATTGTGTTTGCAAATAATTATTGCGCAACACGAAATTCGCGACGTCCTCAGTCATGTCTTCGAGTAGTTTGTTGCGTTGCTTGCGCGTCATGCGCCCGGATTTTTCGACCGCGCCCAGCAGTATCTTGATGTTGACTTCGCGGTCAGAACTGTCGACGCCCGCCGAGTTGTCAATAAAGTCCGTGTTGACCTGGCCGCCGTTCAAGCTGTATTCGATTCTCGCGCGTTGTGTCAGGCCGAGATTGCCTCCCTCGCCAATTACCTTGCACCGCAACTGGTTCGCATTGATGCGCACATTGTCATTGTTACGGTCGCCAACATCGGCGTGGTTTTCGGTACTTGCCTTGACGTAGGTACCAATACCACCATTCCATAGAAGGTCCACTTCCATTGACAGGATTAGCCGAATCAACTCATTTGGCCTAAGCGACGATTCGACCGTACCGAGCATTGCTCTCACTTCCGCACTCAGCTTGATGTGCTTCGCCTCACGCGAATACACGCCGCCACCTTTTGAGATCAGCTCCTCTTTGTAATCGGCCCAGCTCGATCTGTCTTGATTAAACAGGCGTCTCCGTTCTTTGTAACTTGCCTCGAGGTCCGGGTCCGGATCGAGGAAAATGTGCATGTGATTGAATGCCGCGACCAGTTTGATCTTCTTCGACAACAACATGCCATTGCCGAAAACGTCGCCGCTCATGTCGCCGATGCCAGCGACCGTGAACGGCTCCGACTGGGTATCCAGGCCGCGTTCCCGGAAATGACGCTTTACCGCTTCCCAGGCGCCCCGAGCCGTAATGCCCATCTTCTTGTGGTCATAGCCCGCGGATCCGCCTGATGCGAAGGCATCGTCCAGCCAGAAGCCGTATTTGGTGGATAACTCGTTGGCGATGTCCGAGAAAGAAGCCGTGCCTTTGTCGGCGGCAACGACCAGATACGGATCTTCGCCATCACGGCAGACAACGTCTTTAGGTGCGATTACCTTGTCGCCTTCGACGTTGTCGGTCAGGTCGAGGAGGCCGGAAATGAATGTTTTGTAGCAGGCGATGCCCTCAGCCATGATCGCTTCACGGTCGCCTTCCGGCAGGCGTTTTGGCACGAACCCGCCTTTCGCGCCTGTCGGGACGATCACCGTATTCTTGACGATTTGCGCTTTCATCAGACTCAGCACTTCCGTGCGAAAATCCTCGCGCCTGTCGGACCAGCGGATGCCACCGCGCGCGACATGCCCGGCGCGCAGGTGAATGCCTTCCACGCGAGGCGAGTAAACGAATATCTCAAACTTCGGTTTCGGCAGGGGCACCTCCGGCAACTGGCCGGGATCGACCTTGATTGAAATATAGGGTGCCGGACCGCCTTTCTCATCGGCCTGAAAGTAGTTGGTTCGCAGGGTTGCCCTAATGGCGCCGAAAAATGCGGAAAGTATTCTGTCCTCGTCGAGGCTCCGGGCACGGGCGATGCTGCGAGCGATCGAAGCAGTCAATGTTTCGAGTTCGCGATTACGCTTTTGCTTCGCCAGCTGGGGGTCGAATTGCACTGCGAATTGCCGAACGAGCTTGCACGCAACATCCGCGTGGGTGGCCAGAACTTCCTCCATTCTGTTCTGACTAAACGGAATCCCGAGCTGCAGGATGTACTTGGCATAGGTACGAACGAGTGACGTCTGGCGGGTGTCAAGACCCGCTTTCAGAATCAGTGCATTGAAATTGTCGCTTTCCGACTCGCTGCTCAGCGCCTGATTGAATCCTTCCTGAAAGCGTATGGCAGCACCTTCAATATCGAGTTCTTCAGCGCCTGCATACTGTAGTTCGAAATCCTGAATCCAGAACAGGCCGCCGTCATTCAATAAGACCTTGTAGGGCCGTTCGGTGTAAACATTCGTCCCGAGATTCTCGAGAATCGGTAGCACGCCTGACAACGGGAGCGGCTCGTCCTTGCGAAAAGTACGAAAGTGAAGACATCCCCTGGGCGTGCCGGCGGGGCGATGCAGCAATAACCAGTTGTCGTGTTCACCCTTTAACAAGCCGTCGATGCGTTTTACGTCGAGGCAAGCGACCCTCGGCACTGTGTCGGTCTGGTACGCCGGTCGAAAACTCTGACCGTACTCGCGGAAAAGTGTGAGACCTTCGTCGTGTCCGAATTTGTCTATCAGCTGGTCGCGCAGCCTGTCCGGCCACGTTATTACAGTGCCGGCGATTCGTTTTTCGATAACATCAATGTTGAATTTCGGGTGACCTCCGGTGCCGAGCCGGACGATCGTATGCATTCTTGCCAGGGGCGCATCGACAATCTGCACGCTCGTGTCGACGGATATGCCGCCAAAGTTCTCGAGCAGTATGCTTTCGATCTTGCGACGCACGTCCGTGGTGTATTGCTCGCGGGGAATATAGACGATGCAGGAAAAGAATCGTCGAAACGGGTCGCGGCGCAGGAAAAGCTTTACACGTTTTCGGTCCTGCAGATTCAGTACTCCATCAGTAATTCGCACGAGGTCCTGGACAGACCCCTGGAAAAGTTCGTCGCGTGGATAATTGTCGAGGATATGGGTGAGCGCTTTGCCGCGATGCCCAGCCGGATCGAGCCCCATCTTTTCCAGGACTCGCTGTATCTTGAGCCTGAGCAAGGGAATATTTCTCGGACTCTCGCTGTATGCGATGGAAGTAAACAGGCCGATGAAACGCATCTCTCCCTTCGCATTACCCTCGTTGTCATAGGTTTTTACACCGATGTAATCGAGATAGCTGTGGCGGTGGACCGTGGCGCGGGAATTCGCTTTTGTGATGATCAACGGATCCTTCGAGTGCGTGTATCGAATCATCTCCTTGGTGAGCTCGACCGCGCGACTGCCGCGTTCATCTTTCGACAACACGCCAAGCCCGCTTCCGGGCTCGGCTGTGAGAAAAAGTTTCTCGCCACGTTTTCTGAGTTTGTATTCGCGGTAACCGAGAAACGTGAAATGGTCGTCGGCCAGCCATCTCAATAGCGCGTCGCTCTCCATGCGTAAGGCCGCATCGGCGGGGCTGCGGTTCAGGGACGATGCCGCCTCGAGAATCTTGTCGCGCATCTTGCGCCAGTCGCGCACCGCCGCACGGACGTCCGTCAGGACCTTGGATATTTCGTGTTCCAGGAGATCGAGGTGATGCTGATCCGCTTCCCGGTCAACGACGAAGCGGATGTATGACTCGACAATCCCCTTGTCGCTGCGGGGTTCTTCGATGCTTTGCAATCGGCCACGTGCGTCACGATTCACCCTGAAGATCGGATGTACGGTCATGTTTACGGCGAGGCCGTGACGATTGATTGCCGCCGACACGGAATCCACGAGAAACGGCATGTCGTCATTGACCATTTCTATGATCGTGTAGGCGGATTGATAGCCGTGCTGTTTCTTAGACGGATTGATTATGCGCAGCTTGGGTTTGCCTGGTTTGCGGACTTTTGCGAATTCGAGATGTGCCAACGCCGCCTGCCCCATTATCTGCGGCGAGCGACCGGCCATGTCTTCGTAGGGGACGGCACTGAAATACCTGCGCAGGAACCGGTCGATTTCCCCGCGCTTTTTCAGCGTTTTGGAGGCAGGCTTGGCCGCAATGATTTCGCCAATCAGGCTCTCGGTAATGTCGCTGGTGCGACGATGCGGCTGTCTGGACACTTGCAAGTACCCGGCGTTTGCGGTCAGTCCGTCCCAATGGAACGGTTTCGGGGTGACTCTATACCTGTTTACTCCGGCATTTCCAAGTCCTGGATCACAGCTCCCAAAAAGCGAGCTGCTTCCCCGCCAGTCACGCATCGATGGTCGAAACTGAGCGATAGCGGAATCATCCTGTGCACCTCGATACCGCCCATGACGGCGACCACGTCATGCTGCACTCTGCCGGTACCCAGGATCCCCACGGTCGGCGGCACCATCAGCGGTGTCGCGTAGCGTCCGGCCATCATGCCGAAATTGGACAGGGAAAACGTGTAATCGAGCATATCCTTTGGTGCCACCGTCCGCTGGCGCGTCTTGTGTTTCAGATCCTCGACGGCCGCGCGTATGTCGCCGAGGCTCATTGCTTGCACATTGCGGATGACCGGCACGATCAAACCGTCCTCGGTGTCCACGGCCATGCCGATGTCCACGCGCGATTCCTTTTGGTGGACCATGGTCTCAGGGTTATAAAAACCATTCAGTCCAGGCTCCGCGACGCAGCCGGCTACTATCGCGCGAAGGATTCTCGAGGTGATATTGCGCTTGTTGATCCATTCATTGATATCGGCATCGTCGAACAAGGTGCACAAAGCGACCTCATCACGAAACTTGCTCATGCTCTGCGCCATCGCCCGACGCGGTCCGCGCAATTGTTCGCTTCGGCCCGCGATTACCTTTGGCCTCGCAGTGCGCGCACGAGCCTGAACCTTGCCTTTCGCCGCAAAGCTTTCCAGGTCCGCGACCGTGATCTGTCCGTTCTTGCCGGTCGGAACGACATCGGCGAGATCGATGCCGAGTCGTTTTGCCTGTGTGCGAACTGACGGAGTCGCCTTAATTCTGCCTTTCTTCTGTCGCCGGCTACCGCCGGCAATTGCCGTTTCCTCGATCAGTTCGCCACCCGTCGGCACGGTGCCGACGACAGTGGCGGCTTCTTCCTTCTTGGCTGACGGCGGCTCTGCTGCAGCCGCCTTCGCGTCGGAGAACTCCACGAGCGGTGCGCCGGTTGCGACCATGTCGCCTTCGGCCGCATAAAGTTTCTCGATGACGCCAGTATAGGGTGACGGGACTTCTACGACTGCTTTGGCGGTTTCGACGGATACCAGCAAGTCATCGATTTTTACCGAGTCTCCTTCGCCGACGTGCCAGGTGACGATTTCGGCTTCCGGCAGTCCTTCGCCGAGATCCGGAAGGTTAAACGTCGTCATCGCTCATCTCCCGAAGTCGATCAGTCATTCAACGTTACTCCGATGGCATCCGTAATTTTTCTTACGCTCGGCATATAGTCCATTTCTCGCCTGAATAATGGCATCACCACATCATAGCCAGTAACTCGCCGTATCGGGGCCTTGAGATCGTACATGCCCTTCTCTGCGACGATCGCTGCAATCTCGGCACCCACGCCGCAGGTGCGAGCCGCTTCGTGCACTATGACGAGTCGCCCGGTTTTTTCCACGGACTCGAGGATGGTCTCGTAGTCGATTGGGCTGATCGTAGCGAGATCGATCACCTCGCAGCCCACACCATTCTTCTGCAATTGATCGGCTGCTTTCATCGTTTCGAATATCATCGCTCCCCAGGTCACGACCGTTACGTCCGCCCCTTCGCGCAATATGTAGCAGACGTCCATCGGCAGTGCTTTGCCATTGTCTTCCACAAGCTGCTTGTTCAGGCGGTAAATGCGTTTGGGCTCGAGGAAAATGACGGGATCCGGATCCCGGATCGCGGCGAGAAGCAAGCCATAAGCCCTGGCCGGGGAGGAAGGGATGACTACCCGGACGCCCGGCATGTGGGCAAACAAAGCTTCGGTGCTTTCGGAGTGATGCTCGGGCGCATGGATACCACCGCCATACGGCGCGCGCAGCACCATCGGACAACTCAACCGGCCGCGCGTGCGGTTTCGGATGCGGCCCGCGTGATTGATGATCTGGTCGATGGTCGGGTAAATGAAACCCATGAACTGAATCTCGGCGATCGGGCGCATGCCCTGCATTGCCATGCCGATCGAGACTCCTGCAATCATGCCCTCGGCAAGCGGCGTGTCCTGTACGCGGTCTTCACCGAATCGAGCTTGCAGGCCGGCGGTCGCGCGAAATACGCCACCGTTGACACCGACGTCCTCACCGAGGATAACCACGCCGGGATCATGTTCGAGTTCCCACGCCATCGCCATGGTCAACGCATCGATTAGCGTCACCTCAGCCATGCTCGCTCCCGTTCGTGTCGGCATAGCGTATGGCATCGGCACGTTGCTCGTGCAGAGCTTCCGGTAATTCCGCGTACATGTAATCGAACATCGATTCGACCGGTTGCTTCGGCGTGTTCAGGTATTTCTGTACCGCGATGTCGACCTTGTTCGCGGCGTCCTCGAGCAATGCTGCTTCCTTTTCATCGTCCCATGCTCCGAGGTCGGTCAGGTACTTTCTCAAGCGAATGAATGGTTCGAGTTTACGTGCAGCCTCGACATCTTCCTTCTTCCGGTAACGGCTCGCATCATCGGCTGTCGTGTGATCACTCAATCGGTAGGTAACCGTTTCGATGAGGCACGCACCTTCGCCTTTGCGCGCCCGTTGCAGCGCCCGATCCACCCAGTGCCGCACGGCGATGACGTCGTTACCATCGACCTGAATGCCCGGTATACCCGCAGCGACTGCTTTCTGTGCGAGAGTCTGCGTCGCGGTCTGCAACTCGATGGGCACGGATATCGCCCACTTGTTATTGATTACGATGAATACGACCGGCAGATTGCGCGCGCCGGCTATATTCATGGCCTCATAAAACGCGCCTTCGGAGGTTCCGCCGTCGCCATTCAACGATACCGCGCAGCGCTTTTCACCGCGAATTTGAAAAGCCATCGCAGCACCGGCAGCATGCAAGCACTGGGTCGCAATCGGCACACAGTACGGAAAGTCGTGTTTCGACTCGGAGAAATCACTGCCACGTTCGTCGCCGCCCCAATACAGCAGTAACTCTTCCATGCGAACACCACGATAAAGCAAAGTACCCGTTTCGCGATAACTGGGCGCCAGCAGATCTTCCGGCTCCATCGCTGCGGCGATACCTACGTGTGTTGCCTCGTGGCCGAGCGAAGATGCATAGGTGCCGAGCTTGCCAGTGCGTTGCAGGTTTATGGCTTTGGCATCGAAGACCCGCGTCTCGGTCATCGCGCGGTACAGGTCGATCAGCGCATCCGTGTCCTTGGCAAGATCGGGGATGTCAGAGCTGGGTTTGCCTTGAGGGTCCAGAAATTGGCTGTACTGAACCTCGAAGTCCGCAATGGTTTCCAAGAAATGCTCCAGTTAGGGATCTGGCAGGACTCTTATTAGTTAACCGCACGACGTATTGTTGAATTACTGCCAGTCACTCTGTGCGCGGCGGGCCGCGATTATAACCCAAGCCAGATTGAGCCGCGCAATTCGCACACCGACAGCGTGCTCGCAAGACATTGAAAGGCATATCCGGAAAAATTCAATGTCAGCCAAAAAGAAGGCATTACGGCGCACCGATCAAACGGGCACGCACGAGCAGGCGTTCGATCACTTCGTTCAGTGTCCGGATCTGCTCCTCCGACAAGCCATGCAACAGGTCGTCTTCTATCCCCAGGGCCAGCGGGGCGATTTCGTCGTGCACTTTTCGCCCTTCCTCCGAGAGATTCAGGATCGAACGGCGGCGGTCGGCGTCGGCGAATTCGCGGTCTATGCGCCCGTTCTTGATCAACTTGGTTACTGCCCTGCTGACGGCGACCTTGTCCATCATCGTGCGCTCCGCCACTTCGACGGCAGACAGGCCCGGGAACCGGCCCAGGATCGCGATGACACGCCATTCGGGGATCGTCAGGCCGAAGCGCTGGTCGTAGGCGCGGGCGATCGAGGTACTGACCGTGTGCGACAGGATCGCCAGCCGGTACGGCAAAAATTCCTCTAAAATCAGCTCTCTATCGTTCTTCTTATCCACGGCACGCACTTCGCTCGCCAATTCTGCCGGGCGAGCGCTACTGCACTGCAACATTAAAGTTTAGCAGTTACGGCGTATCGGAGCGCGAATCAGGCCAGGTGCGCCGCATGCAGGTATTCGCTCGACTGCATTTCGCTGAGCCGGCTGCCGGTTCTGCCGAACTCGAACTGCAGCCGATTGCCCTGGTACAGGGCGTCGATTATAAATCCTCGGGTCGCGCATTCGACGTCGCTACGAGTACCACGCCGCGGTCGAAGAGACCTTCAAGCAAGCGCCCGAGAATCATGGCGTCTCCAACGTCGCTTACAAAAAATTCATCAAAACAAAGCACGCGAGATTCGCCAGCGATATCGGCCGCTACGCGATCCAGCGGGTTCGAAACGTCTTGCAGGTTTTTAAGGCGCGAATGGATATCACGCATCATGCGGTGAAAGTGAATCCGCTTCTTGTTTCTGATGTTCAACGATCCGAAAAAGAGATCCATCAGGAAAGTCTTGCCACGCCCGACGCCACCCCACAGATAGATGCCGCGCGGTCGATCCGCTATCGATCCGGACAGGAGTCGCCTTAATCTGCCCGCCAGCGATGCGTCACGCATAATCTGCTGCAGCAGCTTCTGCATTTCTCCGACGACCCGCAGCTGTGCCCGATCTTCGACATGACCGTGCTGCTTCATGGCGCTCCTGTAGGCGTGCGTGATATTCAAGTGGTTGCCCCACTCGAGACGGCGGATTACAGCGGCAATGCTCATGTCTGTAAAGTCATGAACAATCCGGGCTAAAATGCCCGGATCCTGACACGAAGAAACAATCATGTCTGAACATGCAGAACGGGAATCGATGGAATTCGATGTCGTGATCGTCGGCGGCGGACCAGCCGGTCTCGCCGCGGCCTGCCGGCTGTCACAGCTGGCCGAAGCGGACGGCAAGGAATTATCGGTCGTCGTCGTCGAAAAAGGCTCCGAGATCGGCGCACACATATTGAGCGGCAATGTCTTCGAGCCGCGCGCATTAGCGGAGCTCTACCCCGACTGGAAAGAGCAGGGTGCCCCGGTCACGTCCGAGGTCACCGGCGACATTGTCCATTATTTTCTGGGCGACACGAAATCGCTGAGGGTGCCGAGTCTGTTCGTGCCCTTACCGATGCATAACAAGGGCAATTACGTCATCAGCCTTGGCAGGTTGTGTCAGTGGCTCGGCGATAAAGCAGAAGCCGCCGGCATCAACATATTTCCCGGGTTTGCCGCGTCCGAAGCGCTTTACGACGACGAAGGTCGTGTCAAGGGCGTCGTCACGAGCGACTTGGGGGTCGGCAAAGACGGAGAGAAGAAGTCGAGCTACCAGCCAGGTTACGAACTGCTCGGCAAGTACACGATCTTTGCCGAGGGCTGCCGCGGCAATCTCGGCGAGGCGTTGATGAAGAAATTCGATCTGCGCAAGGATGCCGACCCGCAAAAATACGGCATCGGCCTGAAAGAAATATGGGAGATCGATCCTGAAAAACACGAAGAGGGTCTGGTCGTACACACGATGGGCTGGCCGCTCGATAACAGGACGGAAGGCGGCGGATTTCTCTATCACGCGGACAACAACCAGGTGTATCTCGGTTTTATCGTCGCGCTCAACTACAGCAACCCGCACCTCTCGCCGTTCCATGAATTCCAGCGCTGGAAACAACACCCGAAGCTGCGCAAGTATCTTGAAGGCGGCGAACGCATCGCCTACGGCGCCAGGGCAGTGAACAAGGGCGGGCTGCAATCGTTACCCAAGCTCAGCTTCCCGGGCGGCGTCCTCGTCGGTTGCGACGCCGGATTTCTGAACGGCATCAAGATCAAAGGCGCGCACACCGCGATCAAGACCGGAGCACTCGCCGCCGAAAGCGTCTACGAAGCTCTGGCGAACGGCGACGAATACTCGGAGCTGACTTCGTACGAGGATGCGATCCGGAATTCCTGGGTGCACGAAGAACTGTACCGCGCCAGGAACTTCGGCCCGTCCCTGCATAAATTCGGGACATTTTTCGGTGCCTCATTTACTTACATCGATCAGAATATCTTCCGTGGCAAGCTGCCGTTCACCATGCACAATACTCATGCAGACCACGACTCCCTGCAAAAAGCGAGCGAAGCGCAGGTAATCGAATATCCGAAACCGGATGGCGTCATTTCCTTCGATCGATTGTCATCGGTATTCCTCTCGAGCACGAATCACGAGGAAGACCAGCCGTCGCATCTGACGCTCAAAGACGAATCGATCCCGATTGCGTTCAATCTGCCCGAGTACGACGAACCGGCGCAGCGATACTGCCCGGCAGGCGTATACGAAGTCGTCGAAGAGGACGGCCAGCCACGATTCCAGATCAACGCGGCCAATTGCGTGCATTGCAAGACCTGCGATATCAAGGATCCCAAACAGAATATCGTCTGGGTCGTACCCGAAGGCGCTGGCGGCCCCAATTATTCGGGAATGTAATCAGTTCCCTTTGGCGAGTCCCGCTTCACGAGAATCCGTTTCAGCGGCAAACCTGACGCTGCCGGTTATTCAGGACGATCCAGAGTGTTGCTGTATCAATGAGCCGCACCGATCAACAGTATTGTCCGAACGGCTTGTGTCTCCGGCGTAAATTCAGAAATTTTTTGCAAAACGGAAAAGTGAGCGTTGGATGATCAATATTTTTGACTCAGATCGGACATCGGGGCCGGTGCAAGCTGAATTTAATGTCCGCTTTCCCCGCAAAAGCGGACATTCCGCTAGACTTGGTCCAAAGGGCCGCTAACGACCGACAGCGGACAATCGATACCGCGCCGAGATTGCACCGTGGAAGATCATCATTTCTTTAATTCAAAAAGCGTTTGAGCCTAAGCTAGGTAAAAGCCGGGACCACGGAATACCCTGGAGCAGTTATGTCATTGTGGGAGGAAGTTAAGCGACGCAAGGTAGTCCGCGTAGCAGTAGCCTACTCGGTCGTCGCCTGGCTGATAGTCGAAATAGTGGCGACAGTAGAAGCGCCCCTGAATCTTCCGGGCTGGATGGACACCTTCGTTATTGTCCTGGTTGTAGTCGGATTTCCGTTAGCGCTTATTCTGAGCTGGGCTTATGACCTGACG
>JABAOE010010742.1_pt1 | contig 21037 bp, 24 predicted proteins | sample 7062141 | NCBI WGS metagenome assembly JABAOE01 (sample SAMN14538627, study PRJNA623070) | marine sediment metagenome | biome: marine biome [ENVO:00000428]; feature: marine pelagic biome [ENVO:01000023]; material: deep marine sediment [ENVO:00002113] | place: India: Gulf of Khambhat ... | reverse complement strand
GCGCCGCGCCTTGTCCTGTGCATCGAAGAAATTCATGACGACTGGTGGCTGCAGATCCCGTGCCGCAGATTCTGCTTGCGGCCCGGCATCGTGGCTCAGGTGAAGCTGACGTCAGGAACTTCCCGTTTTTCGTCGGCTTGTATTTCCAGAAAGCTGGCTAGCTGGAAGTTGAACATGCCGGCAATAATATTATTGGGAAAATTCTCGGCCTTGTTGTTATAGGTGAGAACGGCATCATTGAATGCCTGACGCGAGAATGCGACCTTATTTTCGGTGCTGGTCAGCTCTTCCTGAAACTGCATCATGTTTTGATTCGCCTTCAGATCAGGATAAGCTTCAGAAAGGGCAAAAAGGCGGCTGAGGGCTGCTCCAAGAGCGCCTTCGGATGCGCCAAGTTCCTTGATTGCAGCGGCGTTTGATGGATCCAGTTTGGCAGCGTCAAGACTTGAAACAGCAGCATTACGGGCGTCGATGACTGCCTCGAGCGTCTCGCGCTCGTGTTTCATGTAGCCCTTGACTGCTTCGACCAGGTTTGGAATCAAGTCATAACGCCGGGTGAGCTGCACATCGATTTGCGCGAATGCGTTCTTTACGCGATTTCGCAAATTGACGAGACTATTGTAAATGCCGATTGCAAACAGGACGATTGCTGCAATCAGCGCGAGGACGATTACGAATGACATCACGGTGCACCTCCCCGGTGTGTAATGGAGGCGACAAGGATAAACCTTGCCTTGCGCTAAAACTAGCTCTAGTTCTGGTTGCATTTTCAATAATTTCAAGGCCTTCCATAGCAGCTTGGTACGGCGGTTCGGAGCCGCACATGGGCACCGAGGTAAGTGTTTACCTCTGGCACGATGATGAAGCCAGCGGACAGGAAGCCGTCAACGCGGTATTCCACGAAGTTGCACGCATCAACAACCTAATGAGCACCTACATTCCGGAAAGCATGATGTCCGAGATCAATCGTCATGCGGCCCAAAGACCGGTCGAGGTCGATGACGAGTTGTTTACATTAATCACTCGCTCACTCGATATCTCCAGTTTGACCAGGGGTGCCTTCGATATCACCTTTGACAGTGTCGGACAGCATTATGATTTCAGGGAAGGACGACGACCCGATGAGGCGACCCTGTCGGCAGAACTTCCGAGGATTGATTACCGTCTGGTGGAGGCAGACCGAGTCGAAGGCACCATTCGCTTCCTGGCGGAGGGCGTGCGCATCAATCTCGGCGGAATTGCGAAGGGTTATACCGTCGAGCGCGGAATCGAAATTCTCAGACGCCGCGGCGTCGCGCACGCCCGAGTTACCGCCGGGGGGGACACCCGGCTCCTGGGCGATCGGCGCGGCGAACCCTGGATGGTCGGCGTGCAGAATCCACGAGACAGTGAACAGCTTGCCGTTACCATTCCGCTGGAGAACGAAGCGATATCGACCTCGGGAGACTACCAGCGATTCTTCATTGAGGAGGGGGAGCGCTACCATCACATCATCGAACCATCGACCGGGCAGCCCGCGAGTGAGGTACGTTCGGTCACCATCATCGGCCCTGATGCGGTTTTGACCGATGCCCTGTCGACCTCGGTGTTCGTCATGGGCGTCGACCAGGGACTGCGCCTCATTGCCACGCTTCCGGACTACGAGGGCATCGTCATCGATTCGCAAGGCAAGATGTTTTATTCGGACGGCCTGCGACCCCCCGAATCAGAGTAGCGCCCCGCTTACGGAAGCAGTTTTAGCCGCAATTTAACCTAATACCACACTGCCATCTGGTTTTTCATAGCGCTGACGCCAATCACCGACACATTCCGCGACCAACCGGACCGGTCATATGTGACCATGATCACTCCCCGCGGTCCTGTGGGCTGTCACTATTCGAAGCTGTAGTCAGGCGTCCATCGTCACCTCTTGGGCAGTGGCGAACCCCCGGCCGTTAGGCGGTTTTGTGGCCTTGTTCTCCCGCTCATGGGTGCCGATTCGGCGCCGCGTACACAATGGACACGCGTATTCGTCGATGACACTTGCCGCTGGTCAAGTGAGCCGTCGAGCCGGCACAGAAGGGACGGGAATATGAAGGGAATGAAACAACCATTGCTTGGAGCAATTCTTGTGATCTTTACCGCGGCGAGCCTGGCCGCTTCCAGCCTCGAAGGTCAGCCTGCCCCTGATTTCGTACTCAAGAGCGCGAGCGGGGAGAACCTCAGACTCAGTGAGTATCGCGGCGATGTCGTATTGATCAATTTCTGGGCAACCTGGTGTGGACCGTGCCGCCAGGAGATGCCGCTTCTCGACGACCTTTACGGACGTTACCAGAGAGTCGGTTTCAATCTGCTGGGTGTCAATATCGATGACGATTCCCGGCGCGCGATGCAAATGGTCGAGGAACTCGGCGTGAGCTTCCCGGTGCTTTTCGACGAGAGAAAGGAAGTCAGCAAGTTGTACAAGGTCGAAGCTATGCCGGTGACGGTGCTCGTCGATCGCGACGGCAAGGTCCGTCACGTCCATCACGGTTACAAACCCGGCTACGAGGAAAAGTATTTGACCGAGATTCGTTCGTTGCTCAGGGAGTGACGCGAGTCCGTTGGGCAGGAGTTGCATGTGATAGCAAAACACTTTGCCATTGGCGTACTGGGTTCAATGCTCTGCTTGTGTGGCGTGTTTGCCCAGGACCTAACACCGATCGATTCGGGCGCGATGCTTGCGGAAGCGCACTCGATCGAGGCCGATGAGGCACATGCACGCGCCGATTTCCGTAGTCTCGATAAGGACGTGCAAGCACTCAAAGAAGAGGTGCTCGACCTGAACCGTGACCTGTTCCTGCTCGAGGAGGAATTGCTGTTTCCTGCGAATTCCCAGGTTGCTTTCTTCGTTTCCATGGATGTCGGCGAATATTTCGATCTCGACGCGGTAAATCTGAAGATCGATGGCAAGCAGGTCTCCAATTACCTGTACACGGAACGCGAAGTCGGCGCCTTGCATCGCGGTGGCGTGCATCGATTACACATGGAAAACCTGAAAACCGGTGAGCATGAGCTGATTGCCGTATTTACCGGCAAGGGGCCGAGCACCCGTGACTACCGTCGTGGCGCCACGATGAGTTTCGAAAAAGGCATTGGTGCCAAATACGTCGAGCTGCGAATTACAGATCGAATCAGCAAACAGCAGCCCGAGTTCGTCATCAAGGAATGGGAGTGATCCTTGATACTGCGCAGGTTTCTTGCGGTAGCGCTATGCGTCATCCTGGCAGCCGGCACGATAACGCCGCAGCCATATGCTGCTGAAGTCAAACCCGGGCCGATCCTCGTAGAGGATGTGCAATTCGGCGAAGTCCTGTTCTACTTTTACCAGGAAGACTATTTTCCGGCGATCGTACGTCTTCTCGCTGCCAAGAAAGAGTCGCAGCTCGAAAACCACCTCGATGAATCCGAACTCCTGCTCGGCGGCCTGTACCTTTCCTATGGCCACCATCTGAAAGCCGCCGACATTTTCGAAAGGCTGCTTGCCGATAACGTCGACCAGGATGTCCGGGACCGGACCTGGTTCTTTCTCGCGAAGATCTGGCACCAGCGTGGCTATCTCGCCGAGTCACAGCGCGCGCTAAACAGGATCGACTCCAGAATGCCCGAGCCATTCGAGGCAGAGCGGCGCATGCTGCAAGCGCAACTTCTCATCGACAATGGCAAACACGACCAGGCGATCGAACTCCTGGGTAACTGGCGCGGCAAGGATGCCTGGGCCAATTATGCGAGATTCAATCTTGGCGTTGCCATGGTACGCAGTGGAAGGGTCAAGGATGCGGCCCGGATACTCGACAAACTCGGCAAGCTCGAACCGCTGAACGAGGAACTCAGTTCGCTCCGCGACAAGGCCAATCTCGCGCTGGGGTATGCGTACCTTCAAGCCGGCCAGCCAGGGGCCGCGAAGACGCCACTGCAGCGCGTCCGTCTCGATGGCCCGTTTTCCAACAAGGCACTGCTTGGTGTTGGCTGGGCGGATGCCGAACTCGACAAATACCGCAAGGCGCTCGTGCCATGGATGGAACTCGGCGGTCGCGACTTGCTCGACCCGGCGGTGCAGGAAGCGATGCTCGCCGTTCCTTACGCCCTGGCCAAGCTGGAATCGATTAGCCAGGCCGCGGATTACTACCTGAATGCGGTCGAGGCGTTCTACGAAGAAGCCCAGCGCATCGACCAGGCGATCGATCGACTCGAAAGCGGCGATTACCTGAAAGAATTCCTCGCGCTGGATCCGCTGTCATCAACCGGCTGGTACTGGAAACTCGAGTCGCTGCCAAACGCGCCGGAGTCCCGTTTCCTGTATCACCTGCTTGCGACGCACCGCTTCCAGGAAGGCCTCAAGAACTACCGTGACCTCAGATTCTTGTGGCAAAACCTCGACGAATGGCAAAGCAACATCCGCGTGTACCGCACCATGCTCGATACCCGCGAGAAAGCATATAACGAGCGTTTGCCGCTTATCGAACGGAGTCTCGGCCAGGCAGACATCAGTAGCCTGATCTCACGAAAAAACAATCTCGATGTGCGACTCAGACTGATCGAAGAGAACGCCGACTCCCTGGCACTGGCGACAGAACGTGAATTCAAGTTGTGGGGCGAGATCATCAGCATCGAGAAGAATCCGGCACTGAACGCGCCAATACCCGAAGCCGAAGAGGTTCGCGACAAGATCAGGCTCTTGAAAGGCGCACTCCAATGGAATCTCGACAAGCAATTCCGCGGCCGCCTGTGGAACATTCGCAGGGACCTCAAGCGGACTGGCGAAGCGCTTGTCGACACGACCAGTTTGCGGCGGAAAGTCGGCGAGTCCATGCGCGACGAGCCGATGCTGTTTGCGGATTTCAATCGACGGGTCGACGGACTGAGCCCGAAAATCGACGACCTGAAAGCGCAGCTCGAATTTGCGATGGAGCGGCAGCGCGTATTCATGCTCGGCGTTGCCATCGACGAACTGCGGGCGCAGAGAGGACGCCTGGATACTTATTCCGTGCAGGCCCGGTTCGCGCTTGCTGCAATCTATGACCTGGCCGCCACCGCGACCGCCGATTCGGGGTTTGATTCGCAATGATGTCGCGGACGGCAACCCGGTTGGCATTTTTGCCGGTACTGGCAGTGTCGGTGCTGTGGCTCATGCCGGCGCAAGCCGAGAAGGTGAAGAAGCGCGACACGATCGCCAGCCTCGAAGGCAAATCCGTCGATATCCGCCCCGGGTCGATCATCGTCGACAGCACGGACAAGGCCAGGGACAACTACCGGGCATTTTTGGATCTCGTGTCCGACGATCCGGAACTGCGCGCCGAGGCGATGCGCAGACTCGCGGACCTGGAGCTGGAAGCCACGGAGAGCGAGCAGCTGGCCCGCAACCTCGAAGGGCTCGAATACGATCTGAATGACAGCGCCGTCGGCCTGTTTCACCAACTGCTCGAGGCATATCCGGATTACCGCAGGAACGATTCGGTGCTGTACCAGCTCGCGCGCGCCTATGAAATTGCCGGCAAGACCGATGACGCGCTGCGCGTACTTAATGAACTGGTCGACAGGTACCCGGATACCGGGCTTATCGACGAGGTTCAGTTTCGCAGGGGAGAAATGCTGTTTCTGCGCAAGGACTATGCAGAGGCGGAGACCGCGTATCAGAGTATCGTGATGTCCGGCGAGGGGTCGCGATTTTACGAACAGTCGCTGTACAAGCTTGGCTGGGCGCAGTTCAAGCTGGCCAATCACGATGCCAGCCTGACGCCGTTTTTTGACCTGCTCGATCGCAAAATAAGCGGCATTGAAGTCAAGGAAGGCGACAAACGCCTGGAAGAACTGGGCCGTGCCGAAAGGGAACTCGTCGAAGACACATTTCGCGTCTTGAGCATCAGTTTTTCCTACATGGATGGCGCCGAGAGCATTGACGCATTCCTCGGTGCACGCGGCCACCCGGATTACAGCCATGTGATCTACATGAATCTCGGCGACCTGTACCTCGAAAAAGAACGCTTCGTGGACGCGGCCGAATCTTACGAGGCCTTCGTTGCACAGGACCCCTATCATCCCAAGTCGCCGCTACTGCAGGTCGAGGTGATCGAAGCATACAAGCGTGGCGGTTTTCCGACCCTGGTGCTGGACGGCAAGAAGGGATTCGTCGAACGCTACGGTATGGACAGCGAGTTCTGGCTGCGCAATCCGCCGGCAGAGAATATGACCGTCACGGCGCACCTCAAAGACAACTTGAATGACCTGGCGCAGTACTACCATGCAGAAGCGCAGGGCAAAGGAAAGCGCAGCGATTACCAGCAAGCCGCGCACTGGTATCGCAAGTATCTCGACTTTTTCCCTGGCGAAGCCGATTCCGCCAATACCAATTTTCTGCTCGCGGAAATCCTGTTTGAAAGCGAGGACTACGAACTCGCAACGGCTGAATACGAGCGCACAGCTTACGGCTACCCGTTCCACGAGCATTCGGCCGAAGCCGCTTACGCCGCAATTCTTGCTTATCGCAAGCATGAAGACCGCTTGCAGGGTGCAGCAAAGACCAGCTGGCACCAGCAGTACCTCGACAGCGCCCTGAAGTTTGCGGATACCTATCCGCAACATCCGCAATCGGGCGCCGTACTGACGACGGTCTCCGAAGACCTGTTTGCGCAGAACCAGTTCGACCTGGCGATTGCGGTAGGCCAGCTCGTGGTTAGCAAACAACCACCGGTCGATCAGGCTAACGCGCGCACCGCATGGACCGTGATCGCGCACTCGCAGTTCGATCTGAATGATTTCGCCGCTGCGGAGCAGTCGTATTACCGGCTGCGCCCATTGACGCCGGCAAACGATGCAAAGGCGCAGCAGGACATCAAGGACAGAATCGCGTCCTCGATCTACAAGCAGGGCGAGGCGGCGCGCGATGCCGGCGATCTCGAGACGGCGGTTACTCACTTCAGGCGGCTCGGCGAGGCCGTACCGGATTCCGCCATCAGGGCCACTGCCGAATACGATGCCGCGGCGGCGCTGATAACGATGGGTTCCTGGGCGACGGCGTCGACGGTGCTCGAGGATTTCCGCCGCGATCATCCCGACAGCGAATTCGCCGAGGACGTGACGCAAAAACTTGCAGTCACCTACCTCGAGTCCGGGAGAAAAGCGGACGCCGCCGGGGAATTCGTGCGCATCGCCAATACGCCATCCAGCAGCGAGGGCGTGCGCCGTGAGGCGCTTTGGAGGGCTGCGGAGCTTTACAAGGAGAGCGCACAGTCCGCACAGGAGCAGCGCGTGCTCGAAGACATCGTCGCCCGTTATCCGAACCCGATTTCCGAATCGATCGAGGCGCGATATCGCCTGCTCGGCATTGCGGAGTCCAGTGGTGATTCCCGGGCGCGCGCGCGGCAGTTACGCGATATCGTGCGCGTCGACGCGACGGCCGGCGCACAGCGAAGCGATCGTACCCGCTACCTTGCCGCGAAGGCCTCGCTGGAGCTCGCCGAGCCGGCAAGGCGCAGTTTCATGGCGATGAAGATTACCCAGCCACTGGCCGACAGCATGGAACGCAAGAAGTCACTGATGGAAGACGTGCTGAAAGCGTATGGCGATGCCGCCGACTACGGCGTCGCCGCGGTCACGACCGCGGCGACATTCCGCCTGGGCCAGGTTTACCAGCAATTCAGCAAGGACCTGATGGAATCGGAGCGGCCCAGGGACCTCGACGAGGCGGCCCTCGAACAATACGACCTGCTTCTCGAAGAACAGATCTACCCGTTCGAGGAAAAGGCCATTGAACTGTATCAGGCGAACACGAACCGGACGATCGATGGCATTTACGACGAATGGGTCAGGAAGAGTTTCGCGGCGCTGGCGGACCTGATGCCGGCCCGCTACGCGAAACTGGAGCGCAGCGAAGATGTTGTCACGGCACTTTACTGACCGTTGCCGAAACGGGATCGCGTTGCTTGCGTTGGCCGCGCTGCTGCTGACGGGCTGCGCGACCGGATCCGGCAAAACGAGTTACGGCCGTCGGGATGATATGCGCGACGTGCCTGCCAAAGCGCTCACACTATATGAGCAGGCCGTCGCATCGATGGCAGCCGGAGATTCCGTTGACGCGGAACTGCGTCTGCAGGAGTTCCTGCTGAGCTACCCGGACTATCCGGGCGCACACATCAACCTGGCCATTATCTTTGCCGGCCGCGGCGACGATACGGTGGCGGAGGCCAGCCTGTCTGAGGCATTGATGCTGGATCCGGAGCACCCCGTCGCGCTGAACCAGCTCGGCATGCTGCTCAGGCGCCAGGGCAGGTTCCTCGAAGCAGAGTCCGCTTATTTGAAGGCCGTCACAGCGAGTCCGGACTACGCCTTGGCACACTACAACCTTGGCGTCCTCAACGATCTTTACCTGCAACGCCTCGATGCCGCATTGCAGCATTACGCGCGTTTCCAGGAGGTTGCGGGCGAAGATGAGCAAGTAGGCAAATGGATCGTGGATCTGGAGCGGCGCATCGCAGCCGCGCAACGAACCGCAAACGTAAGGGAGTAACGGGCATGCAGCACACATTTATCTATTTCCTGTTGCTGCTGCCATTTGCCGGCTCCCTGGCATCAGCGCAGGAGCCCGCGGAGGAGATCACGGAGGAGGAAGACCGGGTAACGCAAATCAGCGCATCAGAAATCGCCGCGGAAAGAGAAAGCATAGGGCCCGCCGTAGCCACGACGGTCGTGGCGCAGGATGTCCGTCGGCGGGCGGGCGCGAGCGGCGTCATGGACGAAATCGAACTGGCCCGCACGGAGATAACCGGCAACCAGGAATTACCCAAGGTGCTGTACATCGTCCCATGGCAGAAGTCGGATCCGGGCGATCTGACCGGGAAACCCGTCAACACGCTGCTCGACGAAGTGCTGGCGCCGATTGACAGATCAGAATTTATTCGACAGGTCGAGTACTACGGCGACCTGTACGGCAAGGATGAAGAGTAGTCGTGACCTTTGATTCGGAAGAGGAGTAATCAAAATGGACGTTCTAGGCGCCATCGTGCGTTTTTTTCAACAGGGCGGCGTATTCATGTACCCCATCCTTATCGTGTTCGCGCTGGGGCTCGCTATTGCGGTCGAGCGCTGGACCTATCTGACCATGTCGGGTGCGAGTAATCGCGCGCTGTGGAAGAAAATCGTGCCGTTCCTGAAGGCCGGAAACTTCCAGGAAGCAGCGGCCGTCACCGGCAAATCGAAAGCAGCCATCGGCTCGATACTGACCTACGGCCTGTATCGCATCAAATCTGCGCGTCGCCGCGACGACGTGGAAAAAGCGATGGAGGAGAGCCTCATGGAAGTGTTGCCGCGTCTCGAAAAGCGCACGCACTACCTGGCAACGCTGGCAAACATTGCGACCCTGCTCGGACTGCTCGGCACGATCATCGGCCTGATCCGGGCATTCACGGCGGTATCCAATGCCAATCCGGCCGATAAGGCCGATCTATTGTCGGCGAGTATCTCGGTCGCGATGAACACGACCGCATTCGGCCTCATGGTCGCGATTCCGCTGCTCCTGATACACGCGCTCTTACAGACCAAGACCAACACGATTGTCGACAGTCTCGAGATGGCGAGCGTGAAGTTCCTTAACGCCGTCACCGAGCGCCAGCTGAAGCCTGCCGGAGCCTGATGATGCGTAGCCGCAGAGGCAGCCGTCGCAACCGAGAGACGGCTGAACTCAACATTACGGCATTCATGAACCTGATGGTGATCCTGGTTCCGTTCCTGCTGATCACAGCGGTGTTCTCGCGGCTGGCGGTTCTCGAGCTGAACCTGCCAGGCTCCTCTACCGAGCCCGCGGATCCGCAGGAGCTGGTATTCCAGCTGGAAGTTATTGTCAGGGAAGGGCGCATAGAAGTCGGTGATCGCAACATCGGCGCGCTGGGCGTCTACCCCAACACCGCCGAAGGCTATGACTACGATGCATTGAGCAACAAGCTCTCTGAAATCAAACGGCGCTATCCGCAAAAGACCGATGCCGCGATCCTGCTGGAGTCGGACATCCCCTACGACACGCTGGTACAGGTGATGGACCGCGTGCGGATCGAGGAAAGGATCGAAGACCAGCGAATCGTGCGCAACGACCTCTTTCCCGACATATCGATCGGCGATGCACCGATCGCCGACGGAGCCTGACACATGAAAAAGTCAAGACGCGCACGGCGTATGGAGAAAATGCACAAGCGGCACAAAGCCGGTGCTGCGCTGAATCTCGTATCGCTGATGGATATTTTCACGATCCTGGTGTTTTTCCTGCTCGTCAACTCCTCGGACGTGGAGGTGCTGCCGAACGCGAAAGACATCCAGTTGCCGGAGTCGATCGCCGAGCAAAAAGCAAAGGAGACGGTCGTCATCCTGATCGGCGAGGAAAACATCATTGTCCAGGGTACACCGGTCGCTAAAGTCAAAGACGTCATGAGACGTCGCGGCAATGACATTCCCGAATTACGCCAGGCGCTCCTGTCGCAGAATGATCGCGTGCTGCGCAGGGAGGCGCAGGAGGATATCGCTGGCCGTGAGGTCACGATCATGGGAGACAAGGACATTCCGTATCGATTGCTGAAAAAAGTGATGGCGACCTGCACGGAATCCGAATACGGGCAGATTTCCCTGGCCGTTTTACAGAAGAGCTCCGACAAGCTCGACGAAGTCGAGCAAATGAGCGCGGCACGCTAGGGCCAGGGACGCAGGAATTCAAGTTTGGACATTCCTTATTACAGAGAGTATCGGCTACCGTGGACCGTCAGCTCCGGCCAGGAACGGAAGTTCCGCCGCCTGCTCGCGACGATACTCGGCATCGCTTTTCTCCTTGGCGCCGTGTGGCCGTGGATTCCAACGCCGGCTGTAGACCCGAGCCAGGTGGAGGAAATCCCGCCGCGCATCGCGAAACTGTTGCTGGAGCAAAAACCGCCACCGCCGCCGCCCAAGCCGGTGGAACCGGAACCCGAGCCCATTAAGGAGCCCGAACCGGAAAAGGTAGTGGCGGACGAGCCGCCGCCGGAACCGGCGCCCGAGCCCGAAATAGACTATCAGCAGATCGCCCGTGAACAGGCACAAGCCGCATTGTTGCCGTTCACCGAAGACCTGGCGGCCCTGGCGGACAGTAATGTTCTCGACAAGGTGGCGGACTCGCGGCCGCTGAGCGCTTCGGTCGGCAGCGCAGTGCGCAACGAGCGCTCGATGATTACCTCGAAGGCGGGCACGGCGTCGAGCGGCATCAGCACCGCCAATATGAGCCGCAACACCGGCGGCAGCGGACTGGCGGGGCGCAGCACCACGGCGATCGACAGTCCGGTTGGCTCGGTCGGACAATCGGGTGGCGGTGCGCGTCGCACCGGAACGAGCGGCAAGGCATCGCGCAGCCGCGAGGAAATCGAGCTCGTGTTCGACCGTAACAAGGGTGCGATATTTGCGCTTTACAATCGCGCCTTACGCCTGGATCCGACGCTCGAAGGTAAACTCGTGCTGCGCCTGACGATTGCACCGTCGGGTGAAGTGACCTTCTGCGAAATCGTCTCCAGCGAACTGGGGGACCCTGAACTCGAGCGTAAACTCGTGCAACGCGTCAAGCTGTTCCGTTTCGAAGCCAGAGACGTCGAAGCGATCACGACCACCAAGCCAATCGACTTTTTCCCGGCCTGATATTTTTCGCCCGCCCCGGCGGGCAAGAAACATCAGGTTACGGTAGTCCGCAACACCTCTCTTATTTCATCGATTTGCGGTCGTAGCCGCGATGCACGCCGGCCAACGCACGGTTTATCACGCGGGCAGGAAGAACTCCTCGGGCAAATAATACTCGCGTCTTTCGCTGCGCCGTCGTGAATCCAGCCGATATTCAGGATTTTGCTGACACTTTCGAGTTTGCGGCGAGCCTCCGCTGGAATCGGGGCGGTACCGCCGCCCCTGGCACAGCTTGATCCGATCTGCTCGATTACCTCTGTTGCGTCGAATCCTTGTGCATTCAGTGCGGGCGCCAGATCGACGCCGGCACACATGACATGAGGATTGCCTGCTGCGTCCCTGCCACGTATGGATTCACAGCAATACAAACGCTTTTCGTTACCACTCTGCAAAATCGAGATCTGCGCCGAAGGCTTCTTCGATCTCGAATTGAGCATCTTGAAGACTGCCCAGTGTTGGCAAGGATCGAGAACCATGCGCATGTTTCCCCAGGGCAGGGGAATACCGTTGCCACGATATACCGCTCGCAGGTTACCTGGCGGATACGCGTCGAAATAGTGCCAGTGACGGTACGGGGAAACGCTCGACATGCGTCGCATGATCAGTGCAGTGGACAGCTCGACCTTGCTGCCAATATCGACGGCGTAGGCATGTCGTGCCAGGAATTGGCGAAACGGGATCTTCGGTCCGAGTAGGGCCGCAGCAAAATAGCTGCATTCGAAATCGCGCCAGGCAAACAGAATGTCTTTGGCATCCATGTTCGGCGATTCCGCGTCGTGCCGCCGCCCGGAGACCCGGCCTCCAGAAACCTGTGGCGCTCTGGCACCGTCGCCGCCATGTAAAACCCGGTGTGCGATGTGATTCGCAAGGTCGTACTTGAGGCGCTCAGGAGATTCCTTCAGCTGACGATTCAGGAACACGACGTTGGGAGCTTCATAAAAAGAACGGATCAACGTGTCGAGCGGGTGCTCGGTATCTCCCCTGTCCTTGAATGATGAATAATCAAACCAGCGGAGCTTCAATCCGTTTTTCCGGGCAAGCTTTAACGTATCGTCAACGCTAAGCGGAAATCGCTTTTGGCCAATGCTTTCGGCTGCCCGTTCCAGGTCAGGAAACCTGTTCTGGTTCGCCTCCTGGTAGGCACGAATCAACAGGTGTGCAAACTGTCTTCCCGTCGTTCCCGTCTGCGCGAGCAGTTCCGGAATCGCGGTCTGCAACAGTTCGTTGGAAAAAAGAAAACCAGGTTCGAGCGGCATGCCACTGATGCCTCCCGAATCGGGCTCCGGTTCGATCGCAATATCTTCGATTTCCTCATCAAGAAACCAGTCGATGTCTTTTTGAAATATGTCGGCGATGACCTGCATTAACCCCTGTGAAGGGACGCGCTTGCCGTTTTCGATCATCGAGAGGTACGACACGGACGGCGCATTTTCCCTGTCGAGCTGGATGCAGCGGACCGACAGGTCCTCGAGTGTCAGATTGTTACGCTTGCGCAGGCTCTTGATCTTGGTGCCCAGGAAATGTGCTTTACGGAGGAGGCTCTGACGACCCGGCATTATATCGACCTGTGAAATTAACAGTGTGAAATTTTTATTGTGAAATTACATATGTCTGCCAATTACTATACGCCTCATCACGAGGGTTTGCACTGTGCCCTTACATATTTCACGCGCCGAACGGGAGGCAACGATGACGCGACAGACGGAAATTACGCATCTCGAAAGGGAGTGGGCGGAGAGCCCCAGGTGGCAGGGAGTACAACGCGATTACAGCGCCCAGGACGTCGTAAGACTTCGCGGCACGGTGCTTGTGGAACACACGCTGGCGCGCCTCGGTGCCGAGAAGCTGTGGCGCCTGGTCAACAAGGAAAAGCCCCTGTGCGCTCTAGGCGCACTGACGGGTAACCAGGCGATTCAGGAAATCCAGGCGGGTCTCAAAGGCATTTACTGCTCGGGATGGCAGGTAGCCGGTGACGGTAATACCGCCGGTGAAATGTACCCCGACCAGAGCCTGTACCCGGCCGACTCCGTACCGAAAATGGTCGCGCGGATCAACAACGCTCTCCTACGTACCGACGAGATTCATGCGTTAAACGGCGACACCAGCATCGACTGGCTGGCACCGATCGTTGCTGACGCCGAAGCCGGCTTCGGCGGTAATCTGAATGCGTTCGAACTGATGAAAAGCATGATCCGCGCAGGCGCTGCGGGCGTGCACTTCGAGGACCAGCTCTCGTCGGCGAAGAAGTGCGGCCACATGGGCGGCAAGGTCCTGGTACCGACTCAGGAAGCGATCGCAAAATTGACTGCGGCGCGCCTCGCTGCAGATGTGCTGGGCGTGCCGACTGTCCTGTTGGCACGTACCGACGCGGATGCAGCCGACCTGATCACGTCCGATGCCGATCCGCGTGATCACGAATTCATCACGGGCGAACGAACAACGGAAGGGTTCTTCCGCACCAGGGCCGGAATGGAGCAGGCAATCGCGAGGGGGCTGTCGTACGCGCCTTATGCCGACATGCTGTGGTGTGAGACATCCAAACCGGATCTCCAGCAGGCAAAGATATTTGCGGACGCCATCCACGCCGAGTATCCGGATCAATTGCTTGCCTATAACTGTTCACCGTCATTCAATTGGCAGGCCAATCTCGACGATGACACCATGCGCTGCTTCCGCGAGGAGCTGGGCGCAATGGGATACAAGTTCCAGTTCATAACGCTCGCGGGCTGGCATGCTTTGAATTCCAGCATGTTCAGACTCAGCAGCGCATACAAGTCCGATGGCATGTTTGCCTACTCGCAGCTCCAGCAACGCGAGTTTTCCGACGAGGAAAGGGGCTTCCGGGCCGCAAAACACCAGTCCTTCGTCGGCGCCGGCTATTTCGACGCAGTACAAAACACGATCATGTCCGGACTGTCGTCAACCACGGCGATGGATGGAAGCACGGAAGAAGAACAATTTGTCGCATAACCGAGGGTGAAGATCATGTATGCAAGCCTGCAAAAAGAATCAAAGTGCGACGACTGGGTAACGGTGGGCGAACTCAACGTCGCGCCTGCTTTTTACAACTTCGTCGCAGACGAGTTGCTGCCGGCAATCGCATTCGATGCGAGGGATTTCTGGACTGGACTCGAAGAGATCATTGACGATCTGTCACCGACAAATCGCGCGTTGCTTAAGAAAAGAAATGACCTGCAACGGCAAATCGACCAATGGCACTGCGAAAGACAAGGCGAGAAATGGAACAGCGACGAATATATTGCGTTCCTGAGAAAAATCGGCTATCTGGAGGAAGAAGGGCCGTCTTTCGAGATATCGACCGAGGAGGTAGATCCGGAAATCGCCTCGGTTGCAGGCCCGCAACTTGTCGTCCCATTGAGCAACGCACGCTTCGCGCTGAATGCCGCCAATGCGCGTTGGGGTAGTTTTTACGAAGCGTTGTATGGATCGGATGTCATTCCCGAAACCGATGGACTGCATCGCGGACGGCCATACAATGCAAAGCGCGGCGACGCAGTTATCTCTTACGCAAGCGCGTTTCTCGACTCCTCAATCCCGCTCAGAGACGCGAGTCACGCAGATGTTTCAAGTTACAGGATCGAAACGATCTGGCGACATACGGAGTGCATCGCTACCTTGAATAATGGCAAGGAGGCCAAGCTCAGGAATTCCTGGCAGTTCGTCGGCTATTCAGGACGGGAAGCCAAACGCTCATTCTTGTTCAGAAATAACGGGCTGCACATCGAGCTCCAGACAGACCCCGAACATCCGGTGGGAAGGGTCGCAGCGGGCAACGTGTGTGACATCGTTCTCGAGGCTGCGGTGACGACAATCATGGATTGCGAAGACTCGGTTGCTGCCGTGGATGCAGACGACAAAGCCAACGTCTATCGCAACTGGCTTGAACTCATGCAAGGTACGCTGCAGGCAAGCTTCATGAAGAACAGCAGGCTGCAACATCGAGGGCTGAATCCGGATCGAAAATTCACGGGCTATGACGGCAACGTAGTAACGCTGCCAGGCAGGAGCCTGATGCTGGTGCGCAATGTTGGCCACCTGATGACGACAAATGCAGTCATCGACGGAAATGGGGATGAAGTCTTCGAAGGCATTCTGGACGCCGTGATTACAACAGCCTGCGCGCTTTGTGACGTCCGCAGTGATGGCAAGCTGCGAAACAGCCGTAACGGCAGTATCTACATCGTCAAGCCAAAGATGCATGGACCAGAAGAAGTGAGGTTCGCGGATACGCTGTTTGCCCGCGTCGAAGCCCTCCTCGATCTTGAACCATATACGATCAAAATCGGCATCATGGATGAAGAGCGTCGAACGACCATCAACCTGAAAGAATGTATTCGTGCGGTCAAGGACCGCCTGATTTTCATCAACACCGGCTTCCTTGACAGAACCGGTGACGAAATACACACGAGTATGCATGCGGGACCAATGCTGCCGAAGGAGCAGATCAGGCATGAGCCATGGCTCGATGCCTACGAGGCTTGGAATGTCGACATTGGTATACGTTGTGGCCTGCCGGGACGCGCACAGATCGGTAAAGGCATGTGGCCCAAGCCGGATGAAATGAGAGAAATGATCGATACCAAACACGATCATCCAAGAGCCGGCGCAAATTGCGCCTGGGTGCCTTCGCCAACTGCGGCTACGCTGCACGCGATGCATTATCACGAGGTCGACGTGGTACAGCGACAGGCCGAATTGGCAAATCGACCCCCGGCAACAATTGATGACATGCTTACGCCACCGCTTGTCGATCCTGAGAAACTGACACCAGAGATAATCCAGGCGGAACTTGACAACAATGTTCAGGGAATCCTTGGCTATGTGGTTCGCTGGATCGATCAAGGCATCGGTTGCTCGAAAGTACCGGACATCAAAAACGTAGGCCTCATGGAAGACCGTGCGACATTACGCATTTCCAGCCAGCACATAGCAAACTGGCTTTTGCACGGAATTTGCACCGACGAGCAGGTTCTCAATACTTTACGCCGCATGGCTTCTGTCGTCGACCGGCAGAATGCGAATGATCCGACGTATGAGAGTATGAGTCGGGATATCGGCGAGAGCATCGCCTTTCGCGCGGCCTGCGCCCTGGTTTTCAAGGCATGTGAACAACCGAACGGTTACACCGAACCGTTGCTTCATGCATACCGAAGAGAACAAAAGATCAAAAGGCCAAGACTCAAACTTTCCCCCGCCTGAGTCCGCATTTGCGGCTCGGTGATGCAGCTGCTATCCGGTCTCCGGTCGACGATGATGACATCGAGTACCGGCCGGTTCTGATCGATCGCCGCCGCGGGAGTCACGAAACCCGTTAAGGCCAGCGCCAGGACCGCGATCAGAAATGTTTTCATAGTTTTCTCCCATCGAAAATCTTGTTTTAATGGATGCTAGTAACGCGTCCCGTTCCACGCAATCACATGAATGACACGATACTGCCATGAAGGCGCGACGAGTAGCGCTGGATGGCGCACAACGCCGCCGCATCTACCTGTTTCGACATGGTGCGGTCGATTATGTCGACGACAACGGAAACGTGGTTGCCGACCCGGACAATGTGGCGTTGAATGAGAGGGGACGGCAACAGGCGGGTGCGATGCGCGAGCTGTTTGCTGACATCACGATCGATCGCGCCGTCTGTTCGGGCATGCACCGTGCAAGGGAGACCGGTACCCTGGTGCTCGGCGAGCGTAGCCTGGTGCTCGAAGATGAACCGCAATTCCGCGAAATTCGCGCGGCGCGCGACGAGCAGGCGTCGAACCTCGACATCATCAAGGACGTCGCCTTCGGCCATTGGGCAGCGACCAAATCCGGCAGCCGTTTTCTGGGCGGCGAGCCCTACGCCGATTTTTACGGGCGGGTTTCGGCTGCAATGGAGTCGCTCATCCTCCAGCCCGATTGGCACAACCTGGCGATATTCGCGCACGGGGGAACGAATGCGGCGATCCTGGGCTGGACGTCCGGCCTTGGCCTTAATGCTTTCGGGGCAATCGACCAGGCGACGTGCTGCGTTAACGTGCTCGATTTCGATTTCGATGCGACTGACGATCGCCTGTTACGCAAGGTAGTCCGGGCGATGAACGTTACGGTCAATGATCCGGCCAAGAGCGGCCGGCATTCGAGTGGCATGGAGTCACTGGCGAGACGCATATTGAAATTGCGTTCCTAGCGACACCGTTTTGATCGTAGAGCGCGAAGCCGGCGAAGTTCGGCTTCCAGTTTTTCTCCCTGGCTGCGGGTGTAGCCCAGGCGCATCTTCGACTGGATCTTCCTGATTCTTTGTTTTGTCGCCTCGCATTCGGCTTTCGGGCAATAAACGTGTGCCGGTACCGCGGCAGCGAGCAGCAGTCCCGCGGCAAAAACGAAAAGCAATCGCATCGTAGCAAAAATCCTATTTGTGCTTTCTGTGATCCGAGACTCGAACATCGCTGCGCGAATCGCAATGCTCTTTTTTACCTGTAATCATGAGATTTGATGATTCACGAACTTGAGCTGAATCTGCGGTATATTCGGATTCATTTTCATATTGACAAGGTAATGCGGGGCCCAAGATGTCGAAGAAAGAAACATTCACGTATCCGGGAGATCGCGCCACGGTAACGTGGCAGGGAAAGCTTTGTATTCACATCGGCGAGTGCGGTCGCGCCGAAGGCGATCTCTTCGTAGGCGGCAGGAAACCGTGGTGTCAGCCGGATCTGGCCTCGGATGATGAAATTGCCGACGTCATCCAGCGTTGTCCGACGGGCGCATTGTCATTTGAGTTCAGCGACGGCTCGCAGGTCGAGCAGGCCACTCAAGAGAATACGATCCAGGTTGCCTACAACGGCCCACTTTTTGTCCGCGGTGACCTGCAGATCGATGGGGCACCCGATGTCCCCGGGCTGCAATTTCGCGCAGCACTATGTCGATGTGGCAAATCGAAAAACAAGCCATTCTGCGACAACAGTCACCTGGATACCGGTTTCAGTGATTACGGTGCCGTGGGCCGGGCGAGCGACGGCGGCGCGGAAACGGGTGGCACGTTGCAGGTAAAGCCTGTGCCGGACGGACCACTGCTAATCAATGGCAATGTGACTGTCGTCAGCTCCAGCGGACGACAATCCTGGCGCGGCGACAAAGCCGCCTTGTGCCGCTGCGGCGAGTCGAATGACAAACCGTTTTGCGACGGCACGCACAAGAAAATAGGATTCAAGAGCGAGTGAACAGTAAAGAGATAGCAGTAATTTTGAAGTCGTTCGATGAGCCGGACGAGGTAACTAACTTTGACAAGGGAAAGTTTGAGACGGTCACGCTAGGCGGCATGACAATTGGACGTGCGACCTATGAGCCGGGCTGGAAGTGGTCGGTCGACGTCGGACCCGGAGTCGGCGAGGCATATTGCACAGTCGAACACGTCGGCATGGTGTTATCCGGTGTTGCAACGGCGGCGTTCGCCGACGGCGAAGTAACAGAGCTTAAGGCCGGCGATCTGTTTTATGTCCCGCCGGATCCTCACGATAGCTGGGTCGTCGGCGACGAACCGTATGTCTCCTTGCACTTTCTCGGCGCCACTAAATATGCACAACTGGAGAAGGCGAGCAAATGAGTATCAGAAGGTATACCTCTGGTGGCGAACCCGCTCGCGTCGACCGTCTCGCGAAAAGCACTCCATTGAGGCGGGGCGGCGAGCCCGAAGAAGTGGCACGCGCAATCGTGTGGCTGCTATCGGATGAGGCCAATTACGTCGCTGGTTCTGTAATCGATGTCACCGGCGGCGTCTGAGCTGATAAGGGGATTTGCTCCGCTCGCCGCGCCGGACGCCAGGGTGCTGATTCTCGGCAGCCTGCCGAGCAGGCTGTCGGTGCAGAAAAAGGAGTACTACGGTAATCCGCGAAATGCCTTCTGGCGTGTCATGGGTGAGCTCATGGATGCCGGGCCGGACAAACCGTATGCGATGCGTGCGGAAATCCTGCAACGCCACGGTGTAGCGGTCTGGGACGTGCTGCGGACCGCCGCAAGGCGCGGCAGCATGGACGCGGCGATCGCCATGCATTCCGCGACGGCAAACGATTTCCGGGGCTTTTATGCGGAACATGCGAAGCTGGAACTGATCTGTTTCAATGGCAGGAAGGCCGCGGAGTTATACAAGCGCCTTGTCGCCCCCCAGGGAATCAGTACCATCGGCGCTATCGAAATGAAGACGATGCCATCGACGAGTCCGGCCTATGCGTCGATGACATTTGCCGAAAAACTCGATCAGTGGTCAGTTATGCGGAGACTATGATGTGCCGCAAGATTCGGTACCTGATCGCCGACGAAAAATAATTCGCGTGCGATTTAACTAATAATAAGGAGATGCCGATGATTGGATACGTTACGCTGGGCACGAACAAGATGGACGAGGCTGCGGCGTTTTATGACGCATTGCTGGGGGATCTTGGTGCAAAGCGCGTGATGGAGGACGATACTTTCATAGCATGGTCAACCGGGATGGGAAGCCCTGCTATTTCGATCATTAAGCCCGCCGACGGTAATGCGGCCACTGTCGGCAATGGGGTCATGGTGGCGATCGTGGTCGATTCGACAGAAAAGGTCGATGCGTTGCACGCGAAAGCCCTGGAGCTCGGCGGTGCGGATGAAGGCACGCCTGGCTTGCGTGGCGACAATTTCTACGCCGGCTATTTCCGGGACCTGGATGGCAACAAACTGAATGCCTTCCACTTCATCCGGGACTAGCCAGTAAAATCAACGGGCCGGCGCGATTGGGTGCCGGCTCGACCAAAAATGAATAGCACGAATATCTTCTTACCGTTCTTCGGTGTCATGCTGCTGACGCTGGCGGTCTGGATTTACATGTATGTCCGGCGTACAAGCTATCTCGTGAGCGAAAAGATCGATCTGCGCAAGGTCGACACGCCGGAAAAAGCAGCCGCCGTCGTACCTCACGACGTCGGCCTCGCTTCACACAATCTGAAGAACCTGTTCGAACTGCCGGTCCTTTTCTACGCGGTCTGCCTTTATATTTTTGTCACTGATTCAGTCGACCGTCTTTTCCTGCTGGCCGCTTGGTGGTTTTTCGCGTTTCGCATCGTGCACAGCCTGATCCATTGCAGTTACAACCGGGTCGAGCACCGCTTCGTCGCCTACATGCTGTCGGCGATCGCATTATGGGTGATGGTGATCCGCGCCGCGCTTCAGGCGCTGTAGATTTCTAGAGGGCGTTGTTGCCCGTTTCGCCGGTCCTGATCCGCAAGACCTGCTCCAGCGGCGTGACGAAAATCTTGCCGTCGCCGACCTTGCCGGTCTTGGCGCCGTTGACGATTGCCTCGATGACTTCGTCGAC
>JABAOE010006597.1_pt2 | contig 21037 bp, 23 predicted proteins | sample 7062141 | NCBI WGS metagenome assembly JABAOE01 (sample SAMN14538627, study PRJNA623070) | marine sediment metagenome | biome: marine biome [ENVO:00000428]; feature: marine pelagic biome [ENVO:01000023]; material: deep marine sediment [ENVO:00002113] | place: India: Gulf of Khambhat ... | reverse complement strand
TAGTGGGTGTCTAAGTACTACGGTTAAAATGCCTGATGAATCCTTGGATTCTGTCGGAAATCAACTTACTTCAGATGGGGATCAGGGCCCTGTGATTTTGACTGATGAGCCCGAAGCTATCAATGACACAGAGGTGGTCGATGATGACGTTTCAGAGCCAGAAGTTACGGTAACATCGACAGTCACAACAACAATTTTGCAAAAACCTATCCCAAAGGTCCATTCACTCGACGGCATGATAGATGTGAACTTCTTTGATAGGTATGAGTGCAGTGTCGTTCAAAGCATTTCTAAAAATGGTGGCTCACCCTTCAGTTTCGAGCGGATCATTACTTTGACGTCAGGGGGCCAGGGTCAACCCTGGAAAGGAATAGTCTTTGGTTGGTTTGACCTCTCCAAAACTCCAATCGGTGTCAATTCAACGATAGAAATGCCAGTTGAAATAATCCTGGGTGAATTTTTGAGCGGAAAAATCGGAGCAATGAAAACCTTCGGAAAGGTGTTTGTGAACCCTGATGACCTATCGGAAAGCGGGTTCGATTTATCAGGAATCCATGAGTTTACCGTTAATGGCGATTCTTATAACGAAAATGCGAGAATTTCCTGTAGAACGCCAATGGATTCAGAAGTGATTTTTACTGACGGTTTTGAATCAGGGGATGTTTCAGCATGGTGAAATTAATTAAACGGCCAGAAAATGGAACATGTGCGGCACGGCTGAATCAACTGGTAGATTAAAACTATCTTAGTGCTCGATGAAGTTATGAAGCCTATCCCTGATCTCCTCAGCCTCTAAATCGAATTCGTCTTGTGAAAGGTCTCCCTTCTTCAGACTTTCTTCAATCTCAAATACCTGTTCAAGGAGCTCTTTTTTAATTCCTCTAGCGGCCTCGTCAACCAAGCTCTCAAGCTCAGATACTGTGCCTTTTATCTTGTCATCCACTGTAGGTTTAATACTTATCTTGCTCCCACATTTCCTGCAGAAGACGTCTCCCTTCTCAGACTCTTTTCCACAATGACTACAGAATAACATGACCCTCGAAATAAATGGACTTGAAGATATTTAAGCTATTCGCCTGCTGAGACTAATTTCTCAACTCACCGGCGAAGGCTTCATTTAGCACTTCGTCGATGCTTTCTGCGAATTTAAACTTCATCTTCTTTTTAATCTCTTCTGGGATTTCGGATAGGTCTTTTTCATTTCTCTTAGGGAGAAATATAGTGTCTATGCCGGCTCTCTTGGCACCGAGTGCCTTTTCCTTTATGCCGCCAACTGGGAGCACCTTCCCCTTAAGCGTTATCTCACCCGTCATGGCAATGTCGTTTCTTACAGGCTTGTTCTTTAATAGCGAAACTAGGGCTGTTGTTATCGCAACGCCAGCAGAGGGCCCGTCCTTTGGAATCGCACCAGCCGGCACATGGACGTGGATGTCTCTTTCCTTGAATGCAGACTCTTCAATTCCAAGGTCCTCAGCATGAGACTTAACGTAGCTCAGCGCGGCCTGGGCAGACTCCTTCATCACATCACCGAGCTGGCCTGTAAGTATTAGCCCTTTCTTGCCAGGCATGAGGTTGGATTCGATGAAAAGGATTTCTCCACCAGTCGGCGTCCACGCAAGACCGGTCGACACTCCCGGATTCATGGTCCTATCTCTGAGCTCTGCTTCGTACTTTCGCGGCCCAAGATATTCCTCCAAGCCTTCTCGAGTAACCTCGATTTTGCCTTTGTGGCCCTCTGCGATCTTGCATGCAACACCCCTGAGAACGGTTGCAATCTCTCTTTCAAGGTTGCGGACTCCTGCTTCTCTCGTGTAGCCGTCGATGATTGCCATCACAGCCTCATCGTCGAGTGACACCTGTTTTTTTGCTAGACCATGGCGCTCCATCTGCCTTGGTGTGAGGTGTCTTTTTGCTATCATGAGTTTTTCCTCCTGTGTGTAACCTGGAAAATCGATTATCTCCATTCTATCCTTGAGGGGCGCTGGAACTGTGTGAAGCATGTTTGCCGTTGTTATGAATAGCGCCTTGGACAGGTCGAATGGCACTTCCAGATAGTGGTCAGAGAATGTTGAGTTCTGCTCCGGGTCCAAAACTTCAAGGAGTGCCGATGAAGGGTCTCCACGGTAGTCGTAGCCAAGCTTATCGATCTCGTCGAGAATTATCACTGGGTTGTTTGATTCCACTTTTTTTATTGCTTGAATAATTCTTCCTGGAAGGGCGCCAACATAAGTTCGTCTGTGACCTCTTATCTCAGCCTCGTCTCGCACGCCGCCCAGAGATACTCGTGCATACTTTCTTCCCAGGGCTTCGGCCACTGATTTTGCAATAGAGGTCTTGCCCACACCGGGTGGACCGACAAAACATAGAATGGGCCCGCCTTTATCCTTCTTGAGCTTCTTTACAGCTAGGTACTCGATAATGCGTTTTTTGACCTTTTTCAGGCCGTAGTGACCTTGTTCAAGAACCTTTTTTGCATCCTCAATATTCTCGTTGTCTGTGGTGCTCTTTGACCATGGCAGATCGAGCAGCCAAGAAATATATGTCCTTGATACCGTGTATTCTGCAGAGTTAGGCGGGATCTTTGCTAGACGGCTAAGCTCCTTAAGGGCTACTTCTTCCACTTCCTGTGGCATGCCGGCAGCCTTTATCTTGTCTTTGAGTTCTTCGATCTCGTCAACGCCTTCTTCGTTTAGCTCCTCTTTTATCGCCTTGAGCTGTTGGCGAAGATAGAATTCTCGCTGGCTTTTGTCCATTTCTTCACTGACCTTTTTGTTTATGCCCTTTGTAAGGCCGATTTTGCGAAGCTCCTGGGTCATCAAGGCGATCACCTGCTCCAGGCGTTCCCTCACATCAAGCGTTTCCAAGAGCGTCTGTTTTTCAGCGGCATCAACCCTGAGATTCGATGCCACCATATCAGCAAGCTTTCCCGGGTCTCCAAAGGACTCGAGAGCATCCACTGCCTCCTTGGGTAGGCCGAGTTCTTTTATTATCCTTCTGCCAAGCTCTTTTAACTGGAAGATCAGATCTTCAGCAACGCCCTCATCTATTGGTTTTTCTTGAAGTTCAGAAACCTGGGCCTTGAAATAGGGCTCCATCTGAATATATTTTTCAATCTTGACCCTATGCTCTCCATTGATGACTAGAAGTGTTACGCCTTCTCCTTCGACGGTTTGAAGCACTTTTGCAGTTATCCCGATAGGATGGATGTTATCCGGGTCTGCCACGCCTCTTTCAATCTTCTTCAGCGCAGCTACCACTATTCGTCCCTCTTTCCCCAGATCAGAAAGCAGTTTTTTTGACCTTTCTTCCCCGATGTTTAGGGTTATCGCCATGCCTGGAAAGATTACCGTGTTCTTCACAGGTAGGAGTGAGTGGGTCTTATCCCTTTCAGATTCATCATCTTTTTCATATATTCCAAAAGCCATGATTTACACCATTAATTTTAATTACCTCTTGTAACTAAAAGGACGTAACAATTGAAAAAATAATTGTTATACCTCACATCCTGGCGGCCGTTATAATAGAATGGTCAGGACCAGATCAACGGCAATCGCTACAACTGAGAGCAAAAAAATGAGGGCGTAATTCCTATCCTCAAGAGAAACACTAATCGATGAAAGAAGATACAATAGGACCTTTCTATCTTCATCTGAAAGCGGGGCATTGGATTCGACCTTTTCAATAAGTCCGAAATCGCTTATCGCCTTCTTTCGCTTTTTAGAAATCTTGAAGCGATAAAGGAAAAAGAGCAGATAACCTGCGATGCCAATATACCAAACCGGCCTCACCCATCTTGGCTCGATGTGCTGAAATACTATTATCCCCCGAAAAGCGATTGCAGAAATAAGGCCCAGCACGAAAAAACCATAAAGAACATATTTGGGAACAATATGCGGTTTTTCAGCATTCATCCAGTTCTCACCCAGTGCATGGTGCGATTCAGGCTTAAAATATTTTTTCTATTTGCGAGCAGAAAAAGATAAATGGAGAAAGGCATTCTAACCTATGCGAGGCTACTTCGAAATACTTCGGCCCCTAAACTGCACCATGGCAGCATTTGCAGTCCTCATAGGGGCCATGATGGGTGGGCTAGGCACTGAACCAATCCTCTTTGCACTCATAGCCGCGTTTCTAATATGTGGTGCTGGAAATGCCGTAAACGACTATTTTGACTTTGAAATAGACGTAATAAATAATCCCTCTCGCCCCCTGCCATCGAAGATGCTCTCAAGAGAAAGCGCCCACAAATACTCGGTTTACCTCTTCACATTAGGGGTGACTTTCGCCTTTTTCATAAACCTCCCAGCCCTGCTACTCGCAATCTTTAATTCCATTCTCCTCTATCTCTATGCAGCAAACATCAAGCGGAGCGGAGGGCTAACAAAAAATCTCACAGTAAGCTACCTAGTTGCATCCCCCTTTCTTTTCGGAGGGCTCGCTGTCGGAAACCCGTCGGGAACTCTATTTTTGGTCTTCGTCGCCTTGCTGGTAAACACCTCCAGGGAGATCGTAAAGGACATCGAAGATATCGAAGGAGATATTGGACATCTTGAAAGCCTTCCAGTAAAGTTTGGATTCAGAATATCAGGTCTGATAGCCATTCTATTTCTCATCCTTTCCATTTTATTAAGCCCCTTCCCCTACGTCATGGGAATAACAAAAGGTGTCTACCTACCCTTCATACTTGCCGCTGATGCCCTGCTGATCTACTGCGCAATTATGCTACTATTTTCACCGAAGGAGAAGGCGAGTACTGTTCAGCGTCTGATAAAGAAGGCAATGGTTTTGGCCCTATTGGGATTCTTTCTCGGAAGCGTATAATCCTGAGACCTGGCCCAGATCGGTACCGTCAAGTAGATATGCGTGGACCACATCCAGATCGATCATCTCTGATCTGAAATAGGGTCCGAGCAGTCGCCTTTCCGAGACACGGTTGAAGGCAGCTCCTGAGATCAACGGGTTAAAAGCAGGCATCACGATAAATTCGGGTAACCCTTTTACATTGTAACGACCCCTAATATTTTCATTAAACCTCCCCCTGATCCAGGCAGGTTCTTTGGTGGTTCTTCCAAATTCATCGACAAAGGCAACTGCAGGGTGGCTGTGGGCAAGGACTAGGATTTCTGCATCGATGGACTCGGATTTTATCCAGGCGTGTCCGTGGACTAAACGGACTCCTTCAACTTCCAAATAGTCGAGAATGGGAAGACCGAGTTGAAAATTCTCCAGACCACCATCATGGTTTCCTTTAATTACAGTTACATCTGCCTGCCTTCCAATTTCCCTAATGAGCCTCGGAATCTCTCTGTGCTCCTGAAGTGATGTCGACGGGATGTTGTGCTTCACATCGCCGAGAATTATAAGTTCATCTGTCTCTGTACCTTCTATAAGCGAGATCAAATCCTTTTCGATCACCCTTGCTTGGGATGGAACAGAGACGCCTCGCCCTCTTAGCTCAGATTCGATTCCGATATGGAGATCTGCAACAACCAGAGCGCGTCCGATTTTGAGTGCGCGCTTTCCATAAACTGGCACCGGTGTAGATCGGCTGCCCATAGCTTAGGCTTGGGAATAGAAATATATATATTTATTAAGGCTAACCCTAGGCCCCATGAAGGCCCAGATAACGCTCACTCCTGCAGAATCTAAAAGGCTTATTGCCAGAGCGCTTCTCAATCACCCGAAGATAAAGCGAGCGCTCTCCGCTGGGGTGATAGTGATTAACCTCGGATCAACCAATGCCTTTGTTGCTGAAGAGCTCTTGAAAAAGGAGATCTCAAAGGAGAGGTTTGTTGCAGGCATGATTGATGGTAAAGGCGCCTGTGTAGTCCCCAGAAATGAGAGGCTCACATCAATCGTGATTAGAGAGGGCAAGGTTTCAGACGAAAACCCTGAAAAAGTAACAAGAACAATGGGGCCCGATGATGTCTTTGTTAAAGGTGCAAATGCGGTGGATAAGAACGGGACAGCCTGGGTTATGCTAGCGTCTGAAACAGGCGGAACTGTTGGGCACGTAATCGGTACCTTGATGGCAAGAGGAGTTCCTATCATAATCCCTGTGGGGCTGGAAAAATTCGTCCCCGACTCGCTGGATAGTGTTGCAACCAAAACCGGCATATATCAGGTGGACTATTCGATCGGCTCACCAGTAGGGCTCATCCCTATTCATGGAGAGGTTTTTACCGAGAAGGAAGCATTCAAGCTCATGGGGGATGTAGAAGTATATGTGATAGGTGCCGGAGGAATCGGCGGCGGCGAGGGCTCCTACACATTTATGATAGAAGGCAGCAAAAGTTTGGTAAAAGATATATTTGATAGAGTAAAAGAGATAAAGGGAGAAAAGAATATAGTGTCTGTTCGTGGGAGCTGCAGCACATGTATATATATCTGTCCAGAGAAGAAGTGAACTTATGAAGGTGCTTAAAGATGCGATGGAAAACATTGTGGACCATGTAAGCTATGTGTCCAAGCAACTCAGCGACCAGCAGATAAATAAGCTCATTGTCTATCTGGAGCAGGCGCGGAAGGTCTATATCTACGGGGCCGGAAGGTCTGGGCTTGTTTCAAAGGCCTTTGCCATGAGGCTCATGCATCTGGGGATAACTGTGCATGTGGTGGGTGAGATTACAACCCCTGCAATTGAGGCTGAGGATATCTTTATCACTATCTCTGGTTCAGGTGAGACCACGTCGGTAATTAACAGCGCAAAGATCGCCAAGAGTGTAGGGGCAACGGTGATATCGATTACGTCATATCCTGAGTCTACACTGGGCAAGCTTTCTGATGAGATTGTGCTTGTTCCGGGCAGAGTGATCGATCCAGGTTCAAGGGACTTTCACATTCGTCAGATAAAGGGTGAGCACTATACTCTCGCCCCCTTGGGCACGCTCTTTGAGGTTTCGGTTCTCATCATATTAGATGCCTTGATCGCTGAACTCATGACACGGCTGAAGAAGAGTGAAAGCGACCTTAAAAAGAGGCATGCCACAATAGAGTAACGTATTTATGGTTTCGGTCCGGCTTTTCGCAGGTTTTAGAGAGAAAATAGATCGTGAGAGAGTCGAAATTCCGGTCTCTTCAGAAACCACGCTTCGTGAGTTTATCGAAGTGCTCGGCGGAAACTTTCCCGAAATCGGGGAGATAATCAAGAACAACCAGGCAACGATTGCCGTAAATCATGAGATAGTTGAGATGGACCACCCTATAAAAGATAAGGATGAGATTGCACTCTTCCCCCCTGTTTCTGGAGGCTGAATGATGATAAGCGTGCAAAAAGAGGATTTCAAAATTGCAGAGCATATCGAAAGAGTGAAGGCTGCATCCAAAAAGATCGGCGGAATCGTTACGTTCCTTGGGACAGCCCGGGATTTTACAGAGGAGACTGGGGATGTTGAGATGCTTGAGTTTGAGCACTACCCTGGGATGGCTGAAAAAAAGCTAGGGGAGCTTCGGAAAACTGCATTGAAGAAGTTTGACATAATCGAAGCTAGCATAATCCACAGATACGGCGAGATACCTGCAGGAGAAAACATCGTTCTGATCGTGGTGGGCGCCATGCACAGGGCCGATGCCTTCGCTGCATGCCGCTTTTTAATCGACGAGCTGAAACAGATTGTTCCCATCTGGAAAAAGGAACACACAAAGTCGGGGGAAGTCTGGGTGACAGATCACCCTTGATGGGAAAAAATAAAGATGACTCATCTACCAGCAATTTTATGTTAAAGTTCCCAGAGCAAACGCGATTATCTACTTTCTAATTTTTTTATAGATTTCACTCAGTTCTTCGCTCAGCTCTTTTTTTAGATTTTTAAGCGGCGTCTCCCCACCATATTTCTCGATATAACGGTCCAGCGTTTGATTGATCTCTGTATTTAATTTTTTTAAGGTTGTCTCGTCAACGTATTTTCCGAAAAAACCCTCTAACGTCGGAATAAATTTTTCCTTGATTTTATTGAGAGAAGTGTCCCCTCCAAATTTCTCAATTATGCTCTCTATAACTTCACGCATAAAACCCTCGCAATAATTTGTATGACTTCAACCACCGCTTACAGCCGGCAGTATCGAGACTACTGAGTTGCTCGCAAGCTTTGTTTCGAGCCCCTCTCCGAGCCTCACATCCTCATTGTCCACATAGACGTTTACAAATCTCTGAATCTCGCCGTCTTTTAGAACCTTTTCACCTATACCTGGAAACTTGGTGTTGAGGTCGGTTAGAAGCTCTAAAAGATTCGCTCCATCTGCCTCAACCTCTGGCTTACCGTCCGTAAATCTTCTGAGTGGTGTTGAGAGTCGTACTAATGCCATACTAATGCCTCCTTGTTTTTAATGCTCTTCTTGTAATATTTGTCAAAAGTATCTAAGTCTGGTTTGATTGTTGGTGGCTGAACGAGATGCTCAAGAAGAACGTCCTGAGTCTTGAGTCCGTTTCCAGTTATATAAATTACTGTGCGCTCATCCTTTTCGATCTCGCCGGATTCAACGAGCTTTTTGAGTGTGGCAACAGTTACTCCACCTGCAGTCTCTGTAAATATTCCCTCGGTCTGAGCAAGTAGTTTAATTCCATCAATAATCTGTGGGTCAGTTACAGAGCCTGCTGTCCCTCCGGATTTTTCAATGACCTTGAGCGCGAAATAGCCGTCTGCCGGGTTTCCGATGGCAAGGCTTTTTTCGATTGTATCGGGCTTTACAGGCGCAATCGCTCCATCCCCCCTTGCGGCCGTGACAACAGGGGAGCAGCCCTCTGCCTGGGCAGCAACTATCCTTGTCTTCACATCGTCTATGAGGCCCAGGTCTTTGAACTCGTTCATGCCCTTCCATATCTTTGTGAGAAGCGAGCCTGAGCCCACAGGCACAACCACTGCATCAGGCGTGTCCCAGCCGAGCTGCTCCGCAACTTCGTATCCAAGGGTTTTTGAGCCCTCTGAGTAAAATGGCCGAAGGTTGATGTTCACAAAACCCCAGTTGTAGTATCCTGCAACCTCTGCGCAGAGCCTGTTCACTGTGTCATAGTTACCTTCCACACCGATGAGATTCGGACCGTAGGCAAGCGCTTGAATTATCTTTCCAAGGTTGAGATCAGCCGGGATAAATATGTAGCTTGAAAGCCCTGCCTTAGCACCGTGGGCAGCAACACTACTTGCAAGATTTCCGGTGGATGCGCATCCGATTGTGTCGAATCCGAAATCCAGCGCCTTTGAAACAGCCACCGAGACCACGCGGTCTTTAAAGGAAAATGTGGGGTTGACAGAATCGTTTTTAATGTATAACTCGTCTAGGCCCACTACTTCTGCAAGATTGTCAGCCCGGTGTAGTGGTGTGAAGCCTGGCTGAAGGTCCACGATTTTTTCGCCTATGGGTAGGAGGTCTCTGTACCGAAACAGGGTGTTCGGCCCCTTTTTTATGCTTTCCCTTGAAATCTTTTCAGCAATCGCGTCATAATCATACACGACTTCAACAGGTCCGAAGCACTCCTCACATATGCTGATGGCTGAAACCTCATATTCCTGTCCGCAGTTTCTGCATTTGAGCCTGTTAACCTGGGTCACTCTGATTCACCTTCATTTTCGTAGGCTAAAAGGGAAATATTATTTATATAAATACTTTACGGAGCATAATATTACTGAAGGTAATATTTATCATTTGTTTATCTGGAATAATGTTTTTATAATCGTGTCTAACAAAATATGCTGTAAGCTAAGGTGATCCATTTGGAGTTTGAAGACAAAAAAATAATGTGTGACGACTGCCATGGCGAGTTTATCCATTCGGCCGGAGAACAAGAGTTCTTTATGGAAAAAGGTTTTTCCGAGCCTAAAAGATGCAAACCCTGCCGGCAGAAGAAAAAAGCTCAGAGAGACTATTCCCGATACTAATCATCCTCTGAAGCACCTTACCAACACCCTTCTTTCCCGTGGTCCGTCGAACTCGCAAAAATAAATAGATTGCCAAGTGCCCAACTGCAGCTTTCCATCCTCCACTAAGATGTTCAATGTGCTTCCCATTAGACTTGCCTTAATGTGAGCTGGTGAATTTCCCTCGCTGTGTCTGTAATGCTCGCTTTCTGGCACACTTCTTCGCAGAGCATCGATAATATCAGCCGCAACAGCTGGGTCCGCCCCTTCATTGATAGTGAGTCCAGCGGTTGTGTGCGGGCAATATACAATGCAGATCCCGCTCTCGATATCAACTAGCTCGTGAGTCTCACCAGTTATATCTATAAACTCCTCCTTTTTCGAAGTTTTCACAGATAGTGTTTTCACATCTCCCACAGTAACAAGATTTACCGGGCGGAAATAAAAGTTTTTCCTGGCGAAAATCAATTGACTTCAGTAGTTGTTTTATACATGGAACTTGAGAAACAAATAGCGCAATGTACGACGACATATTCGATCTTCAGAAGAAGGTGAAAGCTGACCGTCCCTTCAGTGTCAGAACTGGGAGTGGCCGATGTGTGCTTTGCAGAGGGACGAAGATGCTCTGCGGAAAGACAAGCTGCCCCGTGGTTCTGAGGTATTATCAGAACATGAAGGTCGCGCCCCTTATCGATACCCTGAGTCTCGAAGGGAGCAGCCCACCATCGGTGTTTGTAGGGCGTATCGGCTATCCCAAGGTCGCAATCGGCCCCCTTGTCCCACCAGTTCACGGCGACACAAGCATCCTCGATTCCCCGGAAAACTGGGTGGGAAAGAGCATGGATGAGATTGTGGCCATGAGAAGCCAGCTTGTGCGANNGCTTGTGGACAGCGTTCGAGAGATGGCAATGGCAAAAAACCCTGCAGATGTGGATGCATTGTTTTTCAAAAAACCTCGTGGCGGGCTTGTCTTGAGTGATGCTGTTCAGCCCCATGGACCGTCAGCCCCTATAAAGACTCTTTCTGTAGAGGGGCTCAAAATTGACAGAAGGATCGACCGGGCATATTCTGACACGGACCTCCTTGCAAGGGATGCGGTGCTCACACTTTATCGTGACGATGTGAGTGTCACAAGGATTCAGAGGTCCTTTTCAGTGGGCTCATTCGGCATTGAGGACAATAGAAAATTCGTCCCCACCCGCTGGAGCATAACCGCTGTGGATGACACAATCTCGAAGCACATTGTAGAGCGGGTGAAGGATTTACCATGGATAAATGAATACAGGGTTTATGAGTCCTGGAGCCTGGACAACAGATTCATTGTGTTAATGATTCCCGCGGCCTGGAGCTACGAGCTCGTGGAGGCCTGGTATCCCAATACAACCTGGAATCCTGACGGAACGGAGATCGCCATATTTTCGTCTTCCGAAGGGTACGGCGGTCACAGCAAATATGCTGAAATCGGTGGATGTTATTATGCGGCAAGGCTCGCAACCTCTGAACACCTTGAAAGGGAGAAGCGGCAGGCGAGCATCGTAATTCTAAGGGAGGCCCATCCAGGCTATATCATGCCTGTCGGTGTCTGGAATGTTCGGGAGAATGTGAGAGAGGCTATGCGAAACCCTCCGAGAAGGTTCAACACACTGGGTGAAGCACTGGGTTACATCCAGACACGACTTGAAATCCCGCTTTCCACGTGGGTGAAAAACAGCTGGATGCTCAGACAGAGGCTTTTTCAAAGACGGCTTGACGATTTTACATAATCTTTTGGAGGCATAGTTATCCTCAATTTAGGCATCGAACTTATTCCGGTATCTTCTCAAGAATGTGGCTAACGTTGGGAAATTGATCTTTCATATGGGGGAAGTACATTGCTCGCATGAACTCTGTCTGAAAGTCAGGATCGATGGTGAGCTCGATGTACTTTATCTTGGTTGCGACTTTGTCTGCCTCCTTGCGTATCTCTTTGTTTAATAATGCAATCCGCGCCCCATCGCCTGCGGCGTTTCCAACGGCCGCAATCTTATCCAAGTCACAGTCCGGAAACATGCCAATAACCATGGATGCCTCCCGATCGATATAGGAGCCAAAAGCTCCTGCAAGTATCACCTTATCCACAGTTGTGATACCCATTCGCTTCATAAGCGTCTTGCACCCAGTGTAGAGCGCGCCCTTCGCAAGCTGCATGGCCCGCACGTCTGAAAGCGTAACGGTAATTTCTTTTCCAATAGATGTCTCTTCTTTTTTTGCAATCACAAACTCAAGCTTGCCCTCCCCGTCTTTTCGCAATCGCGGGGAGTCGACCTCGGCATTGAAGGTTCCGTTCTTCCGGATTATTCCTGCCTTAAACATCTCGGCAATCGCCTCAATTATCCCTGAGCCGCATATGCCTTTAGCTCCAACATCTTCTTCAAACTCTGTGTGCCACTCTTCCCTTCCAATCACCTTGAAACGCACTTCTTTTGTCTTCGGATCGATTTTTATCCTTTCTATCGCTCCCGGAGCCGCTCTCATACCATATTTTATCTGCGCACCCTCAAAGGCCGGTCCCGTTGCACAAGATGTGGAAAGTAGCCGATCTTTGTTTCCCAGCACGATTTCGCCGTTGGTTCCGATGTCGATTATGAGCAGAATCTCATCCGACTTATGTGGCTCAACAGCAAGGACGACGCCCATGTTATCTGCACCTACAAATCCGGCTTCTATTGGTAGGACGTGCACATTTGCCCCCTTACAAGCAGTAAGACCCAGATCGCGAGCCTTCACATCAAGGGAATGCTGAACCGACGGAGGAAACGGCGATAGACCCACAGGCTCCGGGTTGATGCCAAGGAAAATATGGTGCATGGCAGTGTTTCCCACAAGCACAAGCTCGAAAACGTCCTCAGGAGACAACCCAGCCTTTTCTGTTGTGTTTCGAATGATCTTGTTCAACCCCCCAATTATTGCACGGTTCATCTTCTCAAGCCCGTCCTCGTGGGACATGGCATAGGTGATTCGTGCCATCACATCCTCACCGTACATTACCTGAGGATTCATCATCGAGTCGATGGCAACTACCTCACCGGTGCGAAGATTGGTGAGATACCCCACCACAGTGGTTGTGCCGATGTCGATTGCAAGACCCATCATGGTGTCATTAACGCCTGCTTCGACCTTGATTATCTCTCGGCCATCCCAGATAGTAACAGTAACCTTCCAGTCGCCTTCCCGCAGGACATCAGGAAGACTGCGAAGGGCCGTAAAATCCATTTCCAGACCCTTTAGTTTGTGGTTTTGTTCAAGACCAGAAAGGAGGCGCTCCAGATCTGCTGTTGAGTCCTCAAGTGTGGGTTTTTCAAGCTCAACATAGTATTTGTTTACCGCAGGTGCTATATCAACTGTAAGCTCTCCTGCAGCCTTTCTCACGATCTGCCCCCCGCTCCTACTCTCCTCAGGAACAAAGAGGAGCACGTCTCCTTTAATCTTCGAAGAGCAGGCCAAACGATAGCCATCGGAAAGCTCCTCTGGTTTCAGCTTGTGTCGCTCCTCCTCTGTTACAGGCGAGAGATTTTCCATCTTCGAGTTGATTGCGAACTTTTCAAAAAATCCCTCTTGGATCACGACCTTGCACTTCCCGCATGTCCTCTTCCCGCCGCAGATCGACTCAACCCCTACACCAAGGTCACGGGCCGCCTCGAGGATTGTTCTTCCCCTCTTAACCGGGCCTCTGCTCCCGGAGGGCTGAAATATCACGGTGTGGGTTTTCTTGGTAGTCATGGTGCCATGATAATTCACCAAGCGACATTAAAATCTTTACCCCCAAATCTGCGTTATGGGAGGATTTAAGAATAATGGCTGAAAAATCCAATTGGTGAGAATCGAGATGGAGCACAGGATTGAAAAAGACTCCCTCGGAGAGATCAACGTGCCGAAAGACGCCTACTGGGGGGCGACGACACAGCGCTCGGTTGAAAACTTTAAAATCAGCGGCCTTGTGTTTAAACGCGGGTTCATTAGGGCGCTCGGTGTTGTAAAGCTTGCCTGCGCTCAGGCAAATCTTGAGCTGGGAGTTCTGTCTGAGGAGATTGCAAGTGGGATTATGCAGGCAGCAACAGAGGTGATAGATGGTGACTTGGATTCCCAGTTCCCCGTGGACATCTTTCAGACCGGCTCCGGCACGCATTCGAACATGAACGCAAATGAGGTGATTGCAAACCGTGCAATAGAGATATTAGACGGCGAGAAAGGCTCAAATTCAGTACATCCAAACGATCACGTCAACCTCTCGCAGTCTTCAAACGACGTCATCCCCACGGCAATGCATATTTCCACTGCTGAAGCGGTTGACCATGATCTTCTGCCTGCTCTGAAAAAACTCAAACGCGCTCTTGAAGAAAGGTCCGCGGAGTTCAATGACATAATTAAGACAGGTAGAACCCACCTGATGGATGCAACGCCGATAAACCTGGGCCAGGAGTTTTCAGTCTATTCAGTACAGATCGGGAAGGGAATCGAGAGGATTAAAGACGCACTTAAGAGGCTTCTGGAGCTCCCGATTGGCGGAACTGCAGTTGGTACAGGTATCAACGCCCCAGAAGGGTTTTCAACTGCCGCTGTGAGAAACATCTCCAAGATAACAGGGATCGAATTTAAGGAAAACCCAAACAATGGGGAAGGAATCGCGGCCCATGACGCATTTGTCGAACTAAGTGGGGCTCTAAAAACAGTTGCCGTAAGCCTCACGAAGATTGCTAACGACATCCGGTGGATGGCAAGCGGACCAGTGGCAGGACTAGCAGAGATTTCTGTCCCTGCTAATGAGCCCGGCTCTTCGATTATGCCTGGGAAGGTAAATCCAACACAGGCTGAGGCGCTTCTCATGGCCTGCGCCCAGGTGATAGGAAACGACACAACCATAACGATAGCAGGTGCAAGCGGGAATTTCGAGCTAAACACGATGAAGCCGATTATCGCATTTAACATCCTCCAGTCCATTGAAATACTTGCAAACTCTGTTGACTCTTTCACCGAAAAATGCGTGATTGGGATAAGTCCAAACACGGATCGGATGAAAAAAATCCTCGAAAAAAACCTTATGCTTGTAACAGCCCTAGCGCCAAGAATAGGTTATGATAGGGCTGCTGAGATTGCAAAGGAAGCTAGAAAAACTGGTAAAAGCATCCGCGAGGTTGTGCTTGAGCAAGAGGTGCTTTCCAAAAAAGAATTGGACCAGATTCTTGATCCTGAGAGGATGACTGGATCGAGCTGAAGTTCTATTTCATTATCCAATACATTGCTAGAATGAACAGACCATAGGCCGCTGCTATGATATATGCTGATGCCCGCAGGAGTCCTGTGACTGCATAGAGCGAGCCTATAAGGATTCCGAAGAGGCCGATTACAGAGGCCCATAGTATCAGTCTGGCAACTCCTTGGCTGAAGAGATCCTGAATATTGGGCACTTCTTCTTTTCCCAGTTTGGGTCCGAACTTTTCCATCCACACTAGCATGGGTGTGAGATGATACATGGCGCCGATTATGGTGAGAGATACGAAGCCGATGAGGGCAAGATGGGCATGGGTCCAGATAAGGCCGTAGATGCTCAGGCCGGATCCTGCAAGTCCGGATCTTATCATCCAGTCAATGAGCCCCAGGTGGTAGAATACTGCCATAGCAGAGCCAATTGCAATTGCTATGAGGAGGAATAGGTGGCCTGCGGCGAGGTATTTCACGCTGATATCCAGCTTTGACAATTCAGCCCCTTTTAGAGTAATGAGCATGTTTGAGAGGAAGAGCAGGATTGAGAAGAGGAGGATTGCAACGAAAAATGTGAGCAATAGGGAGACTATGCGCTGCTCTATCAGAGAGGCTTCAGCCCGGATGAGCATGAGCCCGATGAAAAAGCCGACTACACCGACGGTGAAGGTCCAGAAGTTGATCTTAGCCCACTGCTCGCTTTTTAGCTTTCTCAGGCTGAGCATGGGGAACATCTGATACTCTGCTCCGAAAATCGTCATCGTGATAAAGCCAAGTGTTCCCAGATGTGCGTGTCCGGTCTTTGCAAGCAGAAGGTGTGAAAAGAACCTTGGAAACGCGGCTGTAAGAAGCCCGAGCACTTCTCCTGCGAGTAGAAAGATTATCGCTGCCTGAAAGAAAGGTATTGTAACCGGCTTTATCTTTGATTTGCTCTCACCAATGGTCTTGAACACTATCACTGCGAATAAGATGGATGCCAAAAAGATTGTTGTGCCGAAGAGGATTTGAAATCCGATCCGTAGGCCTGCAGTCAGATTTAGCTGGGTTAAGAAGAGGCCGAGCACTCCGAGGTTGAAGAGGTAGAACTGTTTTGCTGGGAGCCGACCGCCGTATAGCTTTGTGCCTGTGAGAGTGGGCACTATCTGATACATAGCGCCTATGATGATATTTGTTACGAAGCCCAGAAGCCCTGCATGAACGTGTGCGGCCTTAGCCCCCTGGGGGCCGAAGATGGAGTAGCCCTTCCCAGTTATCATGAGCAAGCCTAAAATGAGGGTTACCGCAAAATAGGCGAGCCCTGCTTTGAAGAACCAAAGGGTAGTGTTTTTGTCTTCGTCTGCAGAGTTCAACTTAAGTGCCCCTACTTCTTGTTTATCCGCTTAAGGAGCATGTCAATATCAACGCCCTTGGATGCGGCAGATTCGGCGAGTGTGAGTTCGCCTCCGCAGCAGTTGCATATCCCATAGGACATGAGAAGGTGGGTGGCGCCTGGCTTGTTCTGCAGGACTTCGCTTACAGTTGTATCCTTTGTAATCATATTTTTATTTGCCTCCTTTGAGTTCGTTGTATTTTTCATCGCCAATACATTCTTTTGCATATTTACACCAGTCGATGCATGATGGGTCCTGGCTTCGAAGCACTATTTTCCCGCAGTTTTCACAGAGGACTGAGTTCTCATCTGTAAATATTTCGTTCTCGGTTCCGCAGGACTTGCAGGGCACCAGCTCGAGAGTTGGGTCCTTGATTCCTACTGAACCTGGGCATGCAAATCCAGAACTCCCGATATTTGTTTTATCTGACATATACCTTCACTCAAATTTTAGGATCTGCAGAGTTCTTCATTTATAGCATCTGCTTTGACATGGCCTTTGACAGTTACCGTCGCCTTCTTTATCCCATCTATTGATTCTACCCCTGATTTCAGGGCTTGGGCTAGCTGAATGCCGATGGGGCAATAGGGGCTTGATGGCTCAAATGTAAGCGTCACTTCATAATCTTTAATCGCCAGATCAGAGATAAGCTCCATATCATACATGCTCTTTCCGGTGTGGGGATCCATTATCGTCTTGAGTTTTTCAACAACCTCTGTTTCAGAAACCATTTTCTATCACCTCAGATCATCCATGTATTAACATGGGCAGGCATCGGACGCAGACCCATTTCTCGTCACCTTCAACCTCGCAATTTATAAGCGCGGCATCTGTGCTTTTGTTACTACAGTTGAAGCATTCGTTTTCAGTCATATTTTTTCACCTGACACTTTATTGGGAGGCAAGAGTATATCATACTTATCCCGAACATGTTCGTAAATCTTATCAATGTTAACATCGGTGGAGGAGGATATGCTGGAAGCAGTGATTTCTGTAAAGATACCCGATTTCGTAGGTGACATCTCAAAAAAACATGATGCCATGGTAAAGATCCTGGGCTGCGTTCCCTTCTCAAAGACGGGTGCAAAAAGTCTGCTCGAAATCCGTGCAAAGGAAGAAAAAATCCCGGGCGTTATGCAAGACTTCAAGGCCAGCCATGGATTCACCGATGTTGACATGGCGCAGACGGCAAAAGACAAGATGCTTGCAACGGTTTCGACCAATAAATGCGCTATCTGCTCCACAATGGCAGGCTCGGGCTGCTTTCTCATCTCAGCAACCGCAAAGGATGAAAAACTCTACTGGACTGTTCTAGCCAGTAGAAACGATCAGATCAAAGCGCTCATAGGGCGCATGAAGGACAACGGCATGGACGCATCCCTTCAAAGCATAAAAGACATTAGCTCGAAAGAAGAGCTCACCAAACGTCAGGAAGACATCCTGAAAATCGCCTTGGAAAAAGGCTATTTCGACTATCCCAAAGGAACATCGATTCGCGAGCTCGCCGGCATGTTTGGAATCAGTATCTCAACACTCAGCGAAATACTTAGGTCTGGGCAGAAAAAGGTGATGGCCTCGTATTTTAAAGAAAATAAAGGGTGAGTTTAATAAAGCGATCTCTCAATCTTGACTTGGATTAGCTGTGCTCATATTTCCCGAGCCTTTTTTTAAGTTCCTCTAACTCCTCTTTAAGGTCTGTCATTCTTAGCTCCCTACCCACTGTTAGTCGCTGCCACTTCTCAAGTTCATCAATCTTGTCCTCTAGCTCTTTTTCGAATTTCTTGCGTTCGGAGATGTCGGTTATTATTCCGAGAAGGGCTGTGCCGCCTTCGTATTCTATCAATTTAGATGTTTGCAGCACGTCTATTCTTTTCCCATTTCTAGCGACAAGAGTATATTCATAGGGCTCAACCTCCTCGCCCTTCATGTGACTTTTGAAATTATCCCCTACCAGCCCTTTATCTTCAGGCGCAATCAAAGACATAAAATCAAATTCAGGGGAGTAAAACTCCTCTCTTGAGTATCCCATAACTTCTTCACATTTTTCATTGGCAAAAACCACTTTGCCCTGTTTGTTGATGAAAATCATGTTGGGCGACTTCTCTGCAAGGGTTCTGAATTTATCCTCAGATTCATGCATCGCGTCCTCAGCCTTTTTTCGTTCTGTTATGTCCTGAACCGTTCCATAAAGCTTTACAACACGACCTGTTTTGTCTTTTGCGGCCTTTCCACGGGTATTAGTTTGAATGATTTCGCCGGTCGGACGAACCATATCCAGTTCTAGTTCATAAGGCTCGCCCTTCTGAACAGTCTTCTCCACAGCTTGGCTTAGTTCCCTCCAGCTATCCTCTGTATAAAGTGAAGAGTGTTCTTCATATAAGGGAGGAGGATTTTTAGGATTCAACCCTGTGATGTTATAAAGCTCTTCAGACCAGTTCACAGAGTCGGTGTCGACGTCCCAACTCCAGCTTCCGATTCTTGCAAGGCTCTGTGCTTCTCTTAGTGACCTGCTGATTTCCCGTAGCTCTATTTCTACCTTTTTGCGCTCGGTGATGTCCTCAACCATTGTCAGAAAATAAAGAGGTTTCTCATCCTCATCACAAATCAGAGTGGCCGTTAGACTGATCCATATGATTTCCTTATCTTTTCGGATGTAGCGTTTCTCGGTATTATAAAACACTATTTCTCCATTCGCTAGCTTTTTTGCATTTTCAACGTCTTTTGCAATGTCATCTGGATGGGTGATATCAGGAAAAGAGAGGTTTAGGAGCTCCTCTCCAGAGTATCCTAACATCCGTGATAGGGTTAGATTGACTTTTACGAAACGCAAATCCAGGCCTGTAAGCATCATGCCCAAAGGCCCTTCCTCAAAAATCTTTCGGAAGCGTTCCTCGCTCTCCCGCAGTTCTTCCTCCGCTTTCTTACGCTCGGTGATGTCTGTTGCTATTTCCAAGCGGACAATACGACCATCATACCAGTCGATCGCCCTGTCAATAATGAAGTAACTTCTATTGTTAACCGTGTTCTGAAACTCCCATTCATAGGGGCCCGTAGGATTCCCCTTTTTATCGACAAGATACTTGTTGGTGCAGAAACTACAGGGGCCCGACTGTCCCTCTTGAAGAGTCTCCCAGCAAATTTTTCCAGCAATATCACCCCAAACATCACGCCCATATTTGTTAACAAAAAGCAGCTCATAGGTTTTCATGTCTGTAACATAGACAAGGGCATTAATCCCATCCAGAATTGTCAACAACCTTTTACGGGAACTCTTAATTTCATCCTCGGCCTTCTTGTTCTCGGCGATGTCTGACCCATATAAATTTACATAACCCAGATCTGTCCCAAGCACAATATCAACCAAAAAGACCTTGTCATCATACTTGACCTCGATTTCTCCATCTTTTCCTGACTTATATGCATTAACGACCGAATTCTTCAATTCTCCCTTGATAGGGCCCCCTACTTCACTTCTAAAGTGTTTGAGCATTGATTGGCCAGCCTCATTGCTGTAGAGAACTGTTCCATCCTTTGCGATTCGAAGAACAGGGAGTGGATTTTCTTCAGGGAATCTGGAGAGCGCCGCCATCTTTTCTTCAGCTTTCTTACGCTCGGTGATGTCCATCATGACGCCGGAAATAACATCCCCCTCAAGCGTTGAAGAAATCAAGAGATTCTTCAACTCCCCATTCTCATTTGTCCCTTCAATCTCAAAATTATCCACACGGCCTTTTTCCTTTAACACGCGGATTAATTTCTCCCTAACCTTTGGATCCTTATATTTCATCGAAACGTTTATGGACCGCATTTTAGCAGGTGATTTAGCTCCCGTGATCTTCGCCATGGCCTCATTAGCATAGAGAATATCTCCTTTTAGATTGGTCTGATAAACACCTACAAGAGCATTATCAGCGAGGTCGCGGTATTTTTTCTCGCTCTGAGCAAGCTCATCCTCAACCTTCTTGCGCTCGGTCATGTCTCTGAAGATTCCCTGGATAATCCTTTTACCACCGATTTCAACTATACTCGCGCTGATCTCCACAGGGATTTTATCCCCTGATTTGTGGATTACAAAAACATCCTCGGAAATTGCTTTACCGCTTTTAATGTGTTCTTGGAAAATCTTCTTGTATCGCTTGGCCTCCTCCGGTGGATGAAGCTTTGACTGATGCATTCCTATGATTCTATCCGGCGAAACACCAATCAATTCCCCTGCTTTTTTGTTTGCATCAAGGATAAATCCAGTTTTTGCATCTGCTATGAATATGGCATAATTAGCTGTGTCAATAAGTTTATGGTACTTTAATTCAAATTCCTGCAAAAGCTGCTTTCTTTTCTCATCTGATCCGAGGCCTTCTTTGGATTTTTTCCCTTGACCTGAATATATTCCCATTACAGTTCCCGAATTATGATTGTAAGAAAACCTATTTATAAATTGGGGTCTTTTAGGAGTTAACCCTCTAGCATTTTCGTCATCGGTGTCCAGTAGTGCTCCACCCAGCCCTTGTTGATATCCGAAAATTGTTCCACAGGAACATCTGTCTGAGTAAACAATAGTTCAGTTCCAGATTCAACCTC
>JABAOE010009871.1_pt4 | contig 21080 bp, 20 predicted proteins | sample 7062141 | NCBI WGS metagenome assembly JABAOE01 (sample SAMN14538627, study PRJNA623070) | marine sediment metagenome | biome: marine biome [ENVO:00000428]; feature: marine pelagic biome [ENVO:01000023]; material: deep marine sediment [ENVO:00002113] | place: India: Gulf of Khambhat ... | reverse complement strand
GCCGGCGATCACCGGCTCCGTCCGCGACGCGGCAACCTTCGACGTGACCTTCGACGTCAACCTCCCTCCGGTGAGTGGGGGTGACTACACGCAGGACGGCTGTAACTGCGCGCCGACGGGCTACAAGGTCTATCAGGCGATCGTCGGGCGCGGCGGCATGCCGCCGGTGGGTCGCGACCTCTCGCTCTGGACCGAGCTCAACATGTCGGACGGCATGCCGCAGCCGGCAAACGGTACGCCCATCAACACGCCGCTCAGCCTCACGTCGAATTGCGGTTCGATGGACAACGACGTCTACCTCGCGACGCAGCTCATATTTTTGACAGCGGCTTCGTCACGCACACGGTGTCCGGCAACACCACCCGCGTGGAGTGCGGACCGAACCTGGCGAGCCCCGCCGACACGCGGCCGGGTCGTCCGGATCGCCCGGGTCGTCCGGATCGCGAGCGCGGTCGTAGGCGGTAGACCCCTCCCTGTCATCATCTGACGCTCTGCGGGGGCTGCAGAACCTTCACCGGTTCTGCAGCCCCTTTTTCTTTTCAGGGCCTCCGTTGGCCGTCCCGCGATGCCGCGGTTATACTCCACGCGGTGAACCGAAAGAGCGCAGGCAGGCGGATGAAAAGGTTGCGGCCGCTATGGATCGGTCTGGTTCTCGCTGCCGCGTGGTTGCCCGCCGGGGCGAACTGCGTCAGCTCCCATCCGATCAGCACGGCCAACGGTACCGACCCCGCATACCGCAGCTTCATCTGGACGTCGACGGTCTTCGAGCCCTTTTACTTCCCGACCTACGCGCCGCTGGACTATCAGCCACCGATCACTCCGCAGCTACAGGCATCGTTCTGGTTGTCGGGCATGGGCGACCCCGCGATCGGCGCGGGCCACGACAACGGCTCGAGGGATCTCTCCGATCCTGCCGTCGGCGATTTGGCGTATCAGTCGGATCCGTTCCCCGTCTATTTCGGCGCGGAGCTCGACAGCGACTGGAGTTTCCCCGGGATCGACGGCTGCCCCCCGGCGGGGGGCTGCACCTGCCTCCTGCTCAGCGATGTCGATGCGCAGCAGAGGCACGGTTTGTTCGCCCTCGTCGGGGCCGCGAACGACCCTGTCGGAGGCACGTTCTTCAACCTGACCGGGAGCGATCCGCTGGGTAACGGCTTGCCGATCGTCCTCCGGGAGGTGCCACGGCCCGTGGTCACGGACGTGCAGCGCCCTCAGGCCGACACCGTCGAGATCACGGTCACCGTGCGGGGCCGGGCCGCGGGAGTCTACGACGCCGCGAGTGGCGCCGGCTGCGCCTGTGGTCCCACCGAGTTCCTGGTCCGGCAGCGGGTCCTTCCGCGCGATTCCGTGCCACCCACGGGCCGTACCCCGACCTCCTGGGCGGTGGCACCGCTGGTCGGCGGCGGCGCCCAGACGCCGACACCGGTGGACGGCTCCGTCACCGTCGAGTCGACCTGCCCCGGCGGCGACACCGATGTCTATCTCGTGACCGAGCTCTTCTTCGACAGCGGTTTTTCCACCGCGTTCGTCTCCGGAAACAGCATCCCCGTGGAATGCGGGGGCAATCTGTCGGGTGAGTTTCTGCTGGACGTCCGTACCTTGTTCGAGCAGCCCCGGCCCCGGGGCAAGAACCGCTGAGCCGTCCTTGAACGGTGCCCGTCCGGGCCCGGTAGTATCCTGAGGGCCGTTGCTGACGGAGGATTCTGCCTTGGATTCGTCCTACACCGGTCGCCGAGTGCTGGTCACCGGCGGAATCGGGTTCATCGGAAGCAACCTGGCGATCCGCCTCGTCGAGCTCGGCGCGGACGTCCTGCTGGTGGATTCCATGCTGCCGGCCTACGGCGCCGACCTGTCGAATATCGAGCCGGTTCGTGAGCGCGTCCGTGTCAACTACTCGGACATCCGCGATAGCCACAGCCTGGCCTACCTCGTCCAGGACGAAGACGTCATCTTCAGCCTCGCCGGGCAGGTGAGCCACTCGGAGAGCATGGCGGATCCGATGACCGACCTCGAGATCAACTGCGCCGCCCAGCTGTCGCTGCTGGAGTGCTGCCGCCGGCACAATTCGAAAGCGCGCATCGTGTTTGCCAGCACCCGTCAATTGTACGGCCGCCCGAAGAGCCTGCCGGTCACGGAGGATCATCCTCTCGATCCGGTCGACGTCAACGGCATCAACAACCTCGCCGCCGAGATGTACTACTCGCTCTACCACCAGGTGTACGGGATCCCGACGGTCAGCCTGAGGCTGACGAACACGTTCGGACCGCGGATGGACCTGCGCAGCCCGAACAAGGGCTTCGCGGGCGTCTTCATCCGCCAGGCGTTGGCCGGCCAGACGATCCGGGTCTTCGGGGACGGCAACCAGCGCAGGGACTTCAACCACGTCGACGACGTTGTCGAGGCGCTGTTGCTGGCCGGTGCCAAGGACGATCTGATCGGGCGGGTCTTCAACCTGGGTCACCCCCAACCGCACAGTCTCAACGAGTTCGTGGCCTGCCTCGAGCGTCTGACCGGCTGCACCCACGAGCACGTCCCGTTCCCGGCGGACGCCGAGATGATCGACATCGGAGACTATTACGGCGATTTCGATCGCTTCTCGAAGGCGGCCGGCTGGAACCCGGCGATCGGGCTCGAGCAGGGCCTGGAAGACACGATCGCGTGGTTTCGCCAGCGGAACATCGGATGATTCCTTTCTTCGACTATCGCCCGGAGACCCGCCGACATGCCGAGGGGATCCGCAGCGCGGTCGATCGGGTGCTGGAGTCCGGGCGGCTGATCCTGGGGCCCGAAGTCGAATCGTTCGAGGCCGAGTTCGCCGCCGCGACCGGTGTCGCGGGTGCGGTCGGCGTGGCGTCCGGTACCGATGCGATCGAGCTGGCGCTGCGTGGCCTGGGTGTCGGTGCCGGTTCCGAGGTGATCACGGTGGCCAATGCGGGGGTCCCTCCCGTGGCGGCGGTTCGAGCTGCCGGGGCACGCCCCGTTCTCGTCGACATCGACCCGGCCACGTTGAGCATCGATCCGCAGGCGGTCGCGACGGCGCTCGGGCCGCGCACGGCCTGCCTCCTGATCGTGCACCTCTACGGGTTCCCCGCCGCCCTGGAGCCTCTGCTGGAGCTGGCCGCCTCTGCGGGCGTACCGGTCGTCGAGGACTGCGCACAGGCGCACGGGGCGCGCTGCAACGGTCGACCGGTCGGCTCCTTCGGCACGCTGGGTTGCTACTCTTTCTATCCGACGAAGAACCTCGGGGCGTACGGGGACGGCGGGATGATCGTGGGGAACGACCTCGCTCTGCTGGCGAAGATCCGGCGGACGCGCGTCTATGGCTGGCGCGAGGGGACGCGTCGCTCGGAGATCGAGGGAAGGAACAGCCGGCTCGACGAGATCCAGGCCGCGATCTTGCGGGTGAAGCTGCCTCACCTGGAAGCGATCAACACGGAGCGCAGAGCGCTCGCCGCCCGCTTCTCCGAGCTCCTCGACGGAGCGCCGGGGAACGTCGTCGCCTCACGGCCGGGCAGCCAACCGGTGTTCCATCTGTACGTCGTCCGCTGCGACGACCGCCCGCGCTGGGCCGATGCCCTCGATCGAGCGGGGATCGGGCATGCGGTGCATTACGAAGATCCGGTCCACACGATGCCGGCCTATGCATCCCTCGGTCTGGCCCGCGGATCGCTGCCGCATACCGAGGCGGCCTGCGATTCCGTGATCTCGTTGCCGCTCTACCCCGGCATCGACGAGCAGGTCTTCGAACGACTGGCGACGGCGCTCGACGATCTTTAGCCGCCCGAGGTGCTCTCAAGTGTCTGATAAGAAAAGAGATATATCTTTCAATCATTCGCAGCTCGTGGGCCGGGAGCTGGACTACATGCGCGAGGCGATCGACGCGGAGCACATCTCCGGCGAGGGTCCCTTCGCGCATCGTTGCGCGGATCTGCTGCGGCGCGAGCTGGGCGTCGGCGCAGCGGTCGTGACCTCCTCGTGCACGGCCGCGCTCGAGATGACGGCCTTGCTCCTCGAGGCGAACCCGGGTGACGAAGTCATCCTCCCGGCCTACACGTTCGTCTCCACGGCGAACGCGTTCGTGTTGCGCGGGCTCCGTCCCGTCTTCGCCGACGTTCGCGAGGACACCCTGAACATCGATGAGACCCGGCTCGCGGAGCTCGTCAACGAGCGCACGCGAGCGATCGTCGTGGTGCACTACTCCGGCGTCGGCTGTGAGATGGATCGGATCTCCGAGCTCGCCCGGAGCCGCGGTGTGGAGTTGATCGAGGACAACGCCCACGGACTGTTCGGGTCTTACCGGGACCGACCGCTGGGATCGTTCGGCCGCTGGGCGACGCTCAGCTTCCACGAGACGAAGAACATCACCTGCGGGGAGGGTGGGGCGTTACTGCTGGATCGTGAGGACGATCTGCGGCGCGCCGAGATTCTGCGCGACAAGGGAACCAACCGGCAGGCGTTGTTTCGCGGGGAGGTCGACAAGTACACCTGGGTCGACCTCGGGTCGAGCTACAGCCTGTCGGACCTCCTGGCGGCCTACCTCTACGCGCAGTTGGAGCAGCGCGAAAGCATCACGCGCAAGCGCCGGGCCATCTGGGAAACCTATGACGCGGCTTTTCGTGGTGAACTCGAGGCGTGTGGCGTGCGTTTGCCCTACGTGCCGCCGCATTGCGTTCAGCCCTACCACATGTACTGGATGCGGCTGCCGGACGGGGCGACGCGTCTCCGTTTCATCGAAGCGATGAAGCGGCGCGGGATCCACTGCGTCACGCACTACCAGCCGTTGAACCTCTCGGCCATGGGGCGGCGTCTGGGCGCCGACCGACCGTGCCCGGTCACCGAGGCCGCCGCGGATACGCTGGTCCGACTGCCGTTCTACAACGAACTGGCGAGGGCCGATCAGGAACGCGTGATCGAGGAGACGCTGAGCTTCTTCGCGGTCTGACGACTCCTACGAGTCGCGCATCCTCTCGCGGACCTGTTCCAGTTTCTTGACCGCCGCATCCCGTTCCGGGCCGGGGAGCGCCCGTTCGAGGTAATGCTCCAATTCGTCGACCTCGGTGCGCGGGTCCTGCATCGCGTCCGCGAAGAACGCGAGCGCGAAGTGTGCTGCCGGGAGCTCGGGATGCTCGTCGTGGAGCGCCCAGAGACGATCACGGTGGCGCGTCACCTGGGTCGCGTTGGGATCGTTGCGCAAGGCGCGGACGTAACTCGAGATGGCGAGCTGCGAGCGCCCCTGGGCGACCCGGTAGAGGCCGATGTTGTAGCGCGTGGCCTTGTGATCGGGGGCCAGCTCGAGTGCGCGCAGGGCGGCGAACTCGGCGTCCCGCGGGCGGTCCGCCAGGTAGAACACCCAGCCCAGCGACGCGTGAATCTCCGGATCGTCGGCATAGCGCTCGGTGAGTGCGAGGAGCGACTGGATCGCTTCCTCGAAGTTCCCCTTCCGTGCGGTCAGCACGGCGAGATGTCGCAACACCGTGGGGTAGTTGGGCGAATCCGCGGGAACGGCACGGAGATGACCGATTGCGTCGTCGTCGCGGTTTTCCGCCATCGCGTCGAGCGCTTGCTTGAGTTCGGGATGGAGCGTTTCGGGGTCCACCGCCGCGGCGACCGGCCCCTCCGCGGCAACGTTCTCCGTTGCCGAGCGGGAGCCGCGGTAGAGGAACGAGGCGACCACGACCGCCACCAGGAGCAGGAAGAAGACGAGCAGCGTGCGTGCGGTGGCATTCATGGCTTGAGGTATCCTTTTGTCTCGGCGGGGCAGCATTTAGGGTAGATTCTGGTCGAGTGATGGTCAAGCAAGCCTGGGGTCGTCTGTCGGCCTTGAAACGAATCGCGGTCTGCCTGCTCCTGCTCGTCTCATTGTTCCACTTCGCGGCCGGATCGTGGGGCGCCGCCGAGTACGGCTTCGTCGACCTCTCGATCTTCCTGCAACTCACGGCGGAGTTTGCAGCGGGTGGGGACCTGTACGTCCCGGCCGACCACGTCGAGTCGTACAAGCCCTCCGCCGCGGTCTACAAGTTTCCGCCGCTGTTTGCCGTGCTGTTGCTCCCGCAGGTCCAGGGCGGCGTGCACTCCGGTCTGTACAAGGCGCACTGGATCGCTCACATGCTGTTGTACCTGGGCGCGGTCGCGCTGCTGGCGTCGGCGCTCGGTCGCAGGGCCCCACCCGCATTCGTGTTCGTCCTCGTTCTCGCGGCGTTGAATCTCGAGCCGTACTTCGAGACGCTGTGGCGGCTGCAGCTCGAGACTCCGATCCTGTTCCTCTGCGCCTTGGGGTTGTGGCTGGAACTCAGAGGTCGCCCGATCGGGGCCGGGGCCGCCCTCGGCGTCGCCGCCATGCTCAAGGTCTATCCGATTTTCCTGCTCGGCTGGTTCATCGTGCGCCGCTCCGGACGCGGGCTGGCCGGGGCCGCGCTCGCGATTCTCGCGACCGGCGCGTTGGGCTGGTGGGTCGTCGGAAGCGAGCAGAACCTGCTCTACTGGACGGTGATCCTGCCGCGATTGATGCAGGAGGTGCCCTCCATGGGCGCGGACAACGTCGCCCTGACGAAGCCGCTCCAGCGCCTGATCGGCATCGACCCGGGAATCGCCAAGCGCGTGGTTCAGGCGCTCGCGCTGGCGGCGCTGTCGGCCGGTTACTGGGTGCTCTACCGCCACGGAAAGCAGCGCCGTCCGGAGATCGATGCGGAGTTGTCGTTCGGCCTGTTCGTCTGCACGATGCTGCTGTTCATGCCCAATCTGTGGTCGAACTATCTCGTCTTGCTGATCATCCCGATCGCGAGCATCCTGTCCCACCTGTTCGGCTCGTTCGACGAGGTCCCCGCGCCCGCCCTCGGCACGTTGGCGTTCGCCTATTTCCTGATGTTGTTCTACACCCCGTGCGCCCCGTTCGACCCGCAGACGCCCTGCACGCGAGATCCTCTCTTCCTCGGCATTTTCGCGTGGCCCCGTGAGTTGCACGACCTCCTGGTCGAGTGGAAGACGCTCGCGACCGCCGCCGTGCTGGCCGTCTGGTTCGTCGTCGCGCGGCGGGCCGGGGCACGTTAGCCGCGCGGCATGCGGCGTAGTCGAAACGCGCGGATCTCGTCGGGCACCGGTGTGCGCCGCCTGTGGTCGGCGAGCAAGGCAGCCGCGGCGTCGACGCCCGACTGCAGCGCGGTGCCGGTGGAGGCGATCGACGGGAACGTCCGGTAGTTGCCCGCGAGGTAAACCTGCGGCCAGCTCGTGCTGCGCACCGGGGGATTGCGGTAGCCGCGATGGAACACGGGCGAGTACAGAGGCAGTCGCACCAGCCGCGTCCACAGCGGCTCCAGGGCGTGGCCGAACACCTGTTCGAAGTCGCGACGGTAACCGCTCCAGATCTCCTCGTCCGAAAGCCCGAAAGTCGGGTCGTCCCGGCTCGGCACGTGCGTCACGAAATTGAGGCAGGTTTCGCCCGGGCCGCCGATCGTCGGGTTGAGCGCCTCCAGGCGGAAGATCCCGTTGCTCGACTGCCGCAGGCTGGCGAGGTTCATCCAGTAGAAGTCGGGACGGATCGTTTGCCGCGTCACACAGAGTCCCGACAGGATTGCGGTGTAGCGGATGGAGAAGAGATCGGTCGTGTCGTCCGCTCCGATGAGCGAGCGGTACACCTCGGTGGGGAGCGCGCTGACGTAGGCGTCCGCGTGGACCGTCGTGCCGTCGTCGCACTCGACGCGGTCGATGCGTCCCGCGTCGGCGGTCAGTTTGGTGACTCGTCGGCCGGTCAACACGCGAACCCCGGCATCCTGCAGCAGCGCGGTCAGGCCTTCGCACAAGACCTTCGTCCAGTTGGTCTCCGGGACGAACCCGAGCGGCGCGGAGCCCTCACGGAAATGTAAACGCGCGCCGAGCCATGCCGCGCTGACCTCGTCGCAGGGACGCCTGAACTTGAGCCGCGTCAGTCGTTCGAACAGCGCCTCGCGAACCCCGGGCCCGCCCCAGGCGTCCACGAGCTCGGCCGCGCTGCGATCGTGCCAGTCGTCCCAGTCCGCCTTGCGGAAGCTTCGTAACATCAGGCGCACGAAGCGGAGCTTGTCCGCAAGCGACATCGGGAAGCGCAGGAAGTCCACCGGCGCGGCGAGGTTCCAGAGCTTGCCGTCGAGGTGAAAGAGCATGCGGATGTTGCGCCAGCGAACTTCGTTCAAGGCGCCGATGCGCTCCAGGAACCACAGCAAGGTCTGATCGCGGCGCAGGATGTGGTGGTAGGCGAGCGGGTAGAAGTGACCGTCGCGCTCGATGGTGCCGGCGAGCCCGCCGAGCCGCTCCCCCGACTCGATCAGGGTGACGTCGAGGCCTTCGCGGGCCAGCGTCCACGCGGCGGAGATCCCGGCCAGCCCACCGCCGAGCACGGCGACTTCGGGTGCCGTCATCCGGAACCCTCGATCCCGGGCCAGTCGTCCGACCACTGCGGCCCGTAGACCGGGTGACGGCGGACGCGGCTCCAATGGGCCCGGGCGCGAAGCCGGGTCCAGGCGAGGTAGTAGGCCTTGGCACCGACGAGACAGGCGCGAAACAACGGTGTGTTGAAGAACAGCCGCTTCAGCCACGAACGCCGCAGCAGGGTCTCGACAGCGGACACGGTGTTGTGTCGAGCCGGCGTGAAGTCGAGCTTGTTGTCTTCGGGGTCGAGCCCGACGACATCGATCGCCGACCGGTCGGACACGCCGATCCCCCGCGCCGAGCAGGTCGCGAGGTGGGTCACGCTCGCCGGGTCCAGCCCCATCAACACGGCCTGGATCGTATCGAGCGCCACCGGATCGGTCGAGCAGAGGATCTTGTCGGCAAACCGCGGGCGCCCCGACTTCGGCCCGTTGCCCTCGAGGCCGATCGTCGCATCCATCAGCGCCAGCGCCGGGCGGAAGACGTGGTTCAGGTCCGCCAGCGCGTCGTCCAGAACGAGGTGATACTCGTGCCGCATCGTCGGCAGGCAGCCCCATTGGTTCTTGAGCGCTCCGGTCAGCGTCGTCTTGGCATGCGTCTTCATCACGGGAACGGTCACCAGCAGCGCTTCGTCGAGCACGGCCGGAATCGCGATGGTCTTGAGGATCGTGTTCTCCGGGAACTCGCGCAGGGTCGCCGGCTCGTGCGTCATGTTGACCCACTCCAGGCCGTTGCGACGACAAACGGCGGCGACGCCGCTTTCGCGATAGGCCCGCTCGATGTTCTCCAGGACCTGGTCCGCTTCGACCACGATCAAGCGCCCCACGTGCGGCTGCAGTTCGAGCGCCAACGCCTCGAGGACCGCCGGGGAGGTGATCGAGCCGGGGATGAAGAGATCCCAACCGAGGTTGACCTTGAGCGCCACCGTCGAGCCCTGCGGGATGACGTCCTTCCAACCGATGGCGTCGAGGGCCCGCCGAACGGCTCCGCGGATGTCACGCTGGACGGGTTCGACGGCGACGACCGATCGGTTTCCGGGTGGGTTGGACGACATCGGGGGCCCTTCAAACTCGACGGCACTCGCCGGGCCCTCAATATACCGTGGCCGCCGGGTCTCGCCGGCATTCCGCGCGAGGCCCGTATACTCCTCCGGATGACAGCCGGATCCGATCGCGTGGACGCCGACCCCGCCGCGAGCCCTGTTTTCATACGCGCGCTCGTGGTCGTTCTGGCGCTCACGGCCGTCGTTTGGGTGGCCTACGGGCTGGCTCAACCGCGTTACGACCCGAATGCGATCCAGCCCGCGTTCGACGCCCGCTACTATGTGGACTGGTCCGCGGCGATCCTCGCCGGCGACGAGAGCGACCCGCGGTTCGAAGGCGCTTTCTACCGCGCCCCGCTTTACCCGTTGTTGTTGAGTCTGCTGCGCGGACCGATCGGGCTCGGGCTCGGCGCGATCGGTTGGGTGCAGCTCGCGGCCGCCCTGGTCGCCACGGGTTGGCTTGCCCATCAGGCCTATCGCTGGGGCGGGTTCAACGCGGGAATCGCGACCTCCGTTCTGCTGGGTCTCTATCACCCCTGGCTGTTCTTCAGCTCGCGCCTCGTCGTGGAGTCCTGCGCCGTGGTGTTGCTCGTCGTTGCACTGCGCTGGGTCGAGCGCCCGAGCTCTGTCGCCGCGATGCTTGCAGGGCTCGCGGCGGGTTTTGCGGTGCTCGCGCGACCGAACCTGCTCCTCGTGGTCGTCGCCTGGGCCGTCTGGGCGGCAATCCGGGGGGAGCGTCTCAAGGCGCTGGTGCTCGCCGTCGCGACCGCCGTCGCGTTGGCCCCGGTCGGCATCGTGAACTGGAAACGCTCGGGCCATTTCGTCCCGCTCTCCTCCAACGCGGGGCTGACCCTGTATCACGGGAACGGGCCCGGGGCCGAAGGCGTGTTCACCCAACCCGAGCGGATCAGCAGCCGGCCGGGTGTGCAGCGGAGCGCGGCAACCGCCGAGGCATCGAGACGGTCGGGTCGCCGACTCGACCCCGTGGAGGCGGACCGCTACTGGGGCCGGCAAGCGCTCGACACGCGCCTGGCCGCGCCGCTCGACACGCTGCGCCTGTCCTGGAACCGCCTACTGCTCACGATGGGCTCGCACGAGATCGCGCTCGACGAGGCGCCGGAGATCGATCCCAACCCGTGGAGTCGCGCTACGGTGGTTCCGTTCGCCTTGCTCGTCGGCCTGGCGGCGGCCGGGGCAACCGCGCGTCGCCGCGGACCTGCCGCCTGGACCTGGCTCGCAATCGCGGCCTGCGCGGCCACCCCCTTGGCCTTCTACGTTTCTTCCCGATACCGCTTGCCGTTCGCGGTGTTGCTGGCGGTCCCGGCGGGAGTCGGTCTGTCGGAGTTGCTCGCCAATCGGCGGCGCGCGATCGTCCTCGCTATCGCGGGCGTGGTCCTGTCGCTCAGCTCGCCGTGGATCGCGACCCTGACGATCTCCCGCGAGCGGCCCTGGAGCTCCGAGCGAGCGAGCGGTTACGCACAGCTCGCCAGCGCCTCCTGGAGACTCGCGGAGGAGGGGGCCGGAGACGCCGACCGCTGGAAAACGGCGGCCGGCGAGTTCCTTCAGCGGGGCAGGGCGGCGAATCCCGATTCGGCCGACATCCACGCCGTGACCGCCCGGATCGCTACGGACGAGGGTCGGACGACGGACGCCGAGACCTCCTGGCTCGCCGCATGGGCGCTGCGTCACACCGCCGCTTCCCGGCGTCCCGCGACGGATGTCCTGGTCAGCGCGGCGATCAACCTGTCCGCGATCTGGGTCAACGACGGTCGGGCTTCCGCGGCGGCGGACCTGCTCAGCGAGGCGATCGAGCTCGCACCGCTGAACGAGGATTGTTGGAACAATCGCATCGTTGCCCTGATCGCCGCCGGTCGTGTCAACGAGGCGCGCGCGGCGATCCGCCGCGCCAAGTCTGGTGGTGTTCGCGTCAGCCCGGAGCTGGAAGCGTCCGTTCCCCAAGCGACTGGTTCGCCATGAACCCCGATGAACGTAAGCGCCTCGAACACTCGCTCGGTTACAGCTTCCGAGATCCGTCGCTCTTGCTGATCGCGTTGACTCACCGATCCCACAGTCACGAACAGGATCGCGATGCACGGCAGGATTACGAGCGGCTCGAGTTTCTCGGGGATGCCTTGCTCGGTTTCTTCGTCGCGGAGTGGCTCTTCACGGACGACCCGGTCAATCCCGAAGGCGTGCTCAGCCGTCGTCGTCAGAGCGTGGTGCGCGCAAAGACGCTGGCGTCGATCTCGCTACGGCTCGGTTTGGGAGACGCGATCCGGCTTGGCCGTGGGGAGGAGCTCAGCGGGGGACGCCTCAAGCCGGCCCTGCTGGCGGACCTCTTCGAAGCCGTTCTTGCCGCGATCTACCTCGACGGGGGAATCGAGCCGGCGCGCACGTTTGTCCTGACGCATCTCGGGGATTCGCTGCACGGCGTGCGCGGTCAAAGGGAGGCTGCCGACGACTACAAGACGAGACTCCAAGAGGAACTGCAGTCGCGCTTGCAGCGCACCCCACGCTACCGTATCGTTTCTACGCGGGGTCCGGCCCACGCGCTCGAGTTCGAGGTCGAAGTCTTGATGGATGACCAGGTGCTGGCCCGTGGTTCGGGCAAGAATCGGAAACAAGCCGAACAGGTGGCCGCGCGCGCCGCGTTCGAGAGCCTGAGCGACCGTTGAGCCGCCGCGCGTGCACCCGTTTCATGCTCGCCGTTCTCGCCGGCGCTTGCGTGGCTCCGGTGCACGGCGCCGACGCGGTGCTCTTCGAGGAGGCCACATCCGGGATCCTCGAGCTGGCCGGTCACACGCGCCTCGAGGTCGCCGGCTTCAACGGCACCGTCTTCGTTCGTGCGGGCAAGCAGGGCGAGCTGCGTTACTCGGCGGCCACACGCGCCGCGCGCAAGGATCCCCATCCGGTGGCCCTGTGGTTGCGCGGCGGCACGATCATCTTTCGGCCGGTCGCGGGACAAGAGGCGGACGAGATCATCCTCAACGTCGCCCTGTCGGAAGGCGTGCGGCTCGACATCGAGCAGAGCGGGGGCAAGGTGCAGGTGGCCAGCTTGCTTGCCGACGTGAACGTCCGCGCCCGGAACTCCGAGGTCGATATCCGTGGCGCCGGCGAGGAAGTCGCGGTCGAGCTCGAAGGCGGTACGTTGAATCTAGAGAACCTGCTGGGGCCGGCGACGGTCCGAGGGGCGGAGCTGAGCAGCGTGCAGCTACAGCGGTTGAGCGGCTCGCTCGTCCTGTCGTTGTCCAGGAGTACGGTCAACGCTTTCGGCCTCCAGGTGGCGGAGCTGGATCTCAGCGAGACGGCGATCGACATCGAGGGTTGCGCGGGGACCGTTTCCGGGACCGCCGTCGACAGCCGCATGTCGTTCTCGAAGGTCCGCGGTGGCGGGACGCTCGACCTCGAAAACACGCCGCTCGCACTGCGTGATTCGCGCGGTGCCTTCGTCGTCAAGACCGATGCCGAGCTCAACTTCGGTGCGCTCGGAGGAACGTTGAACGTCACGGGTTTCGGCGGTGCGGTCGTCGGGGACGGGCACGCGGGTGAGGTCGCGGTCGACAATCGCGACGCCCGTGTGGCGCTGACGAACATCGGTGGGCCGGTGGTGGTGAGCGGAGACACGCTCCAGGTCGAGCTCAAGGAAGTCGCCAATACCGTCAAGCTGGAGCTCGTCGGCTCGCAGGTGAATGCGGAGGGGGTCAAGGGCGGGATCGACGTCACCAACGAGTACGGTGACGTGAGGGTGCGCTCGGTACAGGGCCTGACCAAGATCGTCAATCGCAACGGGAACGTGCAGGCGCTGGATCTCAGCGGCAGCGCGAACATCGAGGCCGAAGGGCCCGAGCTGCGCGTCGAGTGGCGTGCGCTGGGCCGCGACAGAGACAGCCGGATCGAGAACGCGGGTGGGGATCTGTTCGTCGTCTTCGGCGCCGGTGACGGCGGTACGATCGAGGCCAAGGCCGATTCGATCGAGACCGACCTCGACGAGTTGAAGATCGACGGCGACGGACAAACCGCCAGCGGCGAGATCGGCGAGGCGAAGACGCCCACCATCAACCTGGAGGCGTCCGGCCGGCTGGTCGTTTCCCGCGGTTCCTAGTAGCGGGGCATCGAGGGGTCGATCTCGGCGGCCCAGCGCTCCAGCCCGCCGGCGAGATTGACCACGCGGCGAAAACCACGCTCGAGCAGCACGCGGACCGCCCGTGCACCGCGACCGCCCATCTTGCAGTAGACGACCAGCGGCTCCTCGGGATCCAATTCTCCGATGCGTTGCTCGAGCTCCGCGATCGGGATATGCCGGGCGCCCTCGAGCCGTGCGATCGCCCACTCCTCCGCGGTTCGGACGTCGAGCAGGAGCGGCGGCTTCTCGCCGAGCCTGCGGGCCAGTTCGGCGGGTTCGATCTCCTCGACCTGTTGCATGGGCACCTCACACGCGACCTCGCGGGTCGACAACTCGGTGATCGTGGGCGTCTCACCGCAGATCGGGCAGTGCGGGTCGCGGCGTATCGAGAGTTCGCGGAAACGCATGTCCAGGGCATCGAACAGGAGCAGGCGGCCGTCGAGCGACGCCCCCCGGCCCAGGACCAGCTTGATCGCCTCGGTGGCCTGCAGCGTGCCGATGATGCCGGGCAGGATGCCCAGCACGCCGCCCTCGGCGCAGCTCGGCACCGCGCCCGGCGGCGGCGGTTCGGGGTACAGGCAGCGGTAGCAGGGGCCCCCGTCGAGTCCGAATACGGAGACCTGTCCCTCGAAACGAAAGATGCTTCCGTAAACGTTGGGTTTGCCGCGCAGCACGCAGGCATCGTTCACGAGATAGCGCGTGGCGAAGTTGTCGGTCCCGTCGATCACGATGTCGTAGGCGTCGACCAGGGCGAACGCGTTGGAAGCATCGAAGTGCGCCGCGTGCGGCTCGACGGTGACGTGCGGGTTGAGGTCGCGGATGCGCTCCGCGGCACGCTCGACCTTCGATCGGCCGATGTCCTGATTGGTGTAGAGAATCTGCCGCTGCAGGTTGCTCAGGTCCACCGCGTCGAAGTCGACGATGCCGATCCGACCTATCCCGGCCGCGGCGAGGTAGATCGCCAGCGGTGAACCCAAGCCTCCGGCCCCCACGAGCAACACCGCCGCCTGGGCCAGTCGCTCCTGGCCCTCGACCCCGACCTGGGGCAGCGTCAGGTGCCGGCTGTAGCGTTGGATTTGCTCCGGACTCAGCGACATGAGCGTCATTGTCGCCCGCTCTCGAGCGGGTTTCAACCGCGGCCGCGCCGCGCTATGATGGGGCACGGCGAGCCCGGGGTGGCCACGCGATGGCCTGAGAGACGACCCGTCGAACCTGATCCGGTTAACACCGGCGTAGGAAGCGTCGCCAGCGCCTCTCACAAGCCGCGGATTCGCCCTCGAAAGGGGGAGCGTGTGCGACCGGTCGTGCTCAGCATCGCCGGCCTCGATCCCGGCGGTGGCGCCGGCATCGTTGCCGACATCAAGGCGATCGAGGCCCACCGCTGTTGGGCAGCCGCGGTCGCGACCACGTTGACGGTCCAGACCGTGGGGCGGGTCGACGCCGCACACGAGGTGCCTCCGGAGATTCTCGTCGCGCAGATCGGTGCGGTGTTTTCGGACCATCCTGTTGCCGCGGTCAAGGTCGGCCTCCTCGGCGGCGCCGCGACGGTCGACGCCGTGGCGAACGCCCTGCGGGGGCGTGGCCTCCCCGTCGTACTGGACCCGGTTTGTTGCGCGACGAGCGGTGCCCGATTCCTCGACGATGCCGCGCGCGATCGCCTGCGCGGCGCGCTCCTACCCCTCGTGGATGTCGTGACCCCGAACCGTGACGAGGTGCTGTGGCTGGCGGGTCTGCCGCCGGAAGCCGAGATCGAAGCGGCCGCGGAAGCGCTGCTGGAGGACGGTGCCCGGCACGTGCTGGTCACGGGCGCGTCCGCGGCGAACGGCGTGTATGAAGACCGGTTGTTCTCGCGACAGGGGATCCAGGCAATCGAACACCGCGAGGTCGCGACCGACCGGATTCACGGGACGGGGTGCCTGCACTCCTCCAGCCTCGCCGCGCAGCTGGCCCGCGGCGCGTCGGTCTCGGATGCCGCGCGCGAGGCTGCACGCTGGATGGAACGGGCGCTGGAGGACGCGGTGGCCTTCGGCGATGGCGGGTCGCCGGATGCGGCCGCCCCCGTGGGGGTCGCATGACGACGGCGCACCCGGGCCGCTTGCACGTGATCACCGACGAGACGGTGCAACGTCGTTTTCGCCACGCGGAGATCGCGGCCGCGGCACGAGCCGGCGGGGCCGACGTGGTGCAGTACCGTGAGAAGCGGGAGCTTCCGCGTGCGAACCGATTGGCCGTCGCGCTCGAGGTCGTCGCGGTCCTCGGTGGCCTGCGTTGCATCGTGAACGACGACGTCGTCCTTGCGCGCGACGCGGGTGCGTGGGGCGTGCACCTCGGCCCGACCGACGTCTCTTTGAAGGCGGCGCGCGACGCTTGGCCGGCGATCGGGTGCATCGGAGCGACGGCGAACGACCTTGCCCGTGCCCGCCGCGTGGCCCGAGATCGTCCGGACTACATCGGCGTCGGCCCGGTTTTCGGGACGACCTCCAAGGCGCGGCCCGCGCCGACACTCGGGCTGGCGGGTCTGGAGCGGATCGTCCACGCCGTCGATTGCCCGGTCATCGCCATCGGCGGGATCACGGAACGGAACGTCGAATCGGTCCTGGCGACCGGGGCCTGGGGTGTGGCGGTGCTGTCCGCGGTGGCCAGGAGCGCGGAACCGCGGAGCGTCGTCGAGCGGTTGCGCGAGCGAATCGAGCGCTCGATCGCGCGCGGGGTGGCGCTATGAACGGTGGCCGGAGTTTCGATGTCATCGTCGTCGGTGCAGGCGTCATCGGCTTGTCGATCGCCTACGAGCTCCTGCGGCGCGAGCGGTCGGTGCTGCTGATCGAAAAGGAACGACCCGGCGCCGGTGCCTCATCCGTCGCAGGGGGGATGCTGGCGCCGGTATCCGAAAGCGAGGACCAGCCCGCGCCGCTGACCGACCTGTGCCTCCTGGCGGCGAGGGAATACCCGGTCTTCGTGGGCGAACTGGAGCGAGTCGGGGGGCGTACGACGCGCTACCGCGACGAGGGGACCCTTTGGGTCGCCCTGAACCGTGATGATCAGGAGGAGCTCGCACGGCTCGAGGCGGCGCTCCACGAACGCGACCTCGCGGTCGAGAAGCTGAACGCCGCCGGGATCGCCGAGTTGGAGCCGCACTTGTCGCCCCGCGTCCTCGGTGGCCTCCGGGTGCCGGGGGACCATCAGATCGATCCCCGCGCACTGCTGCACGTACTGCAGCGCGCCGTGCGAGCGCTCGGCGGCAGGTTCCTCTGCCCGTCACGTGTGCGGCGAGTCATCGCGCAGGACGGTCGCGCCGTGGGCGTGCTGGCCGTCGATCCGGACGGCAGCGAGCGCGCGCTCCCCGCCGAGCAGGTCGTCCTGGCCACGGGTGCGTGGACGACTTCCGAGATCCTCGGCAAAGCGGCGCCCTTCGCGGTGCGTCCGGTCAAGGGGCAGCTCGTCCGGCTGCACGGGCCGGCGTTGATTCGCCACGTCGCGCATACTCCGGATGTTTACGTCATCCCACGCGAGGACGGCGAGCTTCTGATCGGAGCCACGGTCGAGGAGATGGGGTTCGATGTTTCGCCCCGCGCGGGGGCGGTGATGGATCTGCTACGCCACGCGTGGGAGCTTCTTCCCGGAAGCTACGATCTCGACTTCGTCGCGGTCGACGTCGGTCTCAGGCCGGCGACCGAGGACCATGCCCCGCTGATCGGCCCGACCGACCTCGACGGGCTGCTCCTGGCGACGGGGCACTACCGCAACGGAATCCTGCTGGCACCGGTCACGGCGAGGGCGATCGCCGATTGGGTCGCCGGCTCGTCGATCGATCCGCGGTTCACACCGTTCGTCCCTTGCCGGATCGACGCGGTGGAGACGGCGTGATGGACGCGAGGCGCATTCGCCTCAACGGCGAGCCCTTCGAAACGGGCGCTGCAACGCTGGTCGATCTCCTACGCCAGCTGGAGTTGGGTGAAACGGCCGGCGGAGTCGCCGTCGCCGTCAACGGCACGGTCATCCCGCGCAGCGATTGGTCGGGACACGTCTTGCAAGTCGGAGACCGCGTCGAGCTGGTCGGCGCGGTCCAGGGAGGTTGAGCATGGTGAGCGCAAAGGATTCGTGGAGGTTGGCCGATCTGGAGCTCGGCTCGCGGTTGGTGCTCGGGACCGCCCGCTACCCGTCGAGGACGGTGCTGCTCGACGCCCTGGAGGCGTCGGGTTGCGAGCTCGTCACCGTCGCGCTGCGACGCGTGGCGATCGGCGGCGAGGCGGACAACCTGTACGCCGTGCTGCGCAAGGCGGGTTACAGGGTGTTGCCCAACACCGCCGGTTGCTACACGGCGCGGGACGCCGTCCTGACCGCGGAGCTTGCCCGCGAGGCACTGGAGACCGACCTGGTCAAGCTCGAAGTCATCGCGGACGACGAGACGTTGCTGCCCGATACGGAGGCATTGCTCGTCGCGGCCAAGGAGCTCGTCGGGAAGGGCTTCTCCGTGTTGCCGTACACCAACGACGACCCCGTGACGGCGCGGCGGCTCGAAGAAGCCGGCTGCGTCGCCGTGATGCCTCTCGGCGCCCCGATTGGCTCCGGGCTGGGGATCCGCAACCCGCACAACATCGAGCTGATTCGCCAGGCGGCCAACGTCCCGGTCATCGTCGATGCCGGCGTGGGCACCGCGTCGGACGTCGCTTTCGCGATGGAGCTCGGATGCGATGCCGTGCTGCTGAACAGCGCCGTCGCGCGCGCGCGCCAACCCGTGCAGATGGCCGCGGCGATGCGCGACGCCTGTCGGGCGGGCTTTGCCGCACGCGGTGCCGGGCGGATACCGAAGAAGTTCCTCGCCGACGCCTCGTCGCCGGCCGCCGGTCGCATCGAGAGCGCGTGAGCGCGACCGCGATCCCGGCGCGATTGCTGTGGATCGTCGAGCGACCTGCGATCGACAACGGGGCTCTCGAGAGCGCGTTGAGCGCGGGAATCCCTTGGCTGCACCTGCGGGACGATTCGGTCGCGCCACGCGAATGGCACGACTTGCTGGGAGCGAAGGGCGTGCCTCGCGTCGTGGTCAACGGGGGACCCGCGTGGGCCAAGGCGGTGGGATGGGGTGCCCACCTGAAGGCCGCACAGGCGTCTCTTACGGCGGCACAGCGCGCCGCCTGGAGCCTGCTCGGCCGGTCCGTCCACGATCCGGGGCAGACGCGGGTGGCGCTGCGGGACGAGCCTGACTATCTCGTGGCCGGACCCGTCTACCCGACGTCGTCGAAACCCGGCCATCGCGGGATCGGTCCCGAAGGACTGCGACCGATCGTCGACGCGGCCGGCGGCTGTCCTGTGCTCGCCATCGGTGGGATTGTCCCCGGACGTGTGGGGGAGGTGCTCGCGGCCGGGGCGTTCGGCGTGTCGGTTCGATCGGGGATCACCGCGGCAGCGGACGCGGCGGCGAGCGTCGAGGAGCTGCTGCAGACGTTACCAGTCGATCCGCGATAGTCGGATCGCCGTCGGGCGGCTCGTTTCCGTCCACGCGGCCCACACGGAACGGCCGTCGGTCGCCAGTCTCGGGAACCCCGAATCACGATGCGCCGCGGTGCGCCCCAGTTCGATCGGCGACCCGCTGTCGCCGTCTCCGATGCGTCGCAGGAGCACCACGGCCTCGTCTCCTGCGCGCTCGAGCCAGGCGACGGCCGCGCTGCCGTCGGCCAGCGCGGCGACGTCGACCCGGCCGATGGGGTCGCCCGCGTCGATGCGCATCAGCTCGCCGAACGTGGCGCCGAAATCCGGGGAGCGTTTCGCCAGTACGCGCGGCTCATCGTCGGCCTGGGTGAACCAGGCGACCGTGAGGGTCTCCTCGCGCGTCGCGACCGCCGGTCCGTTGACGGGGCAGGCGCCGATCTGCCAGCCGTCGTTGGACAACGGAACGGGTGCGCTCCAGTCCGTGCCGTTGAAACGCACGTAGCTGATGTCGCGGATCTCCCCGGGGGTATGGTCGCGGTAGGCGACGAAGCGCTGGTCGCGGTAGGCGGTCGCGTCCGTCTGACAGCAGGTGCAGACATCGGCATCCAGCACGGTCTGCGGCTGCATCATGCCGTCGGCCCAGACGGTGTGGCGCAACTCCATCTCGCCGCCGTGCTCCATCTGCCGGCCATCGAGCCAGATCATCTCGAAGCGCCCGGAGTCGTCCGGGATGAGCGAGACGAAGCCGTGCTCGGCGGCGCGGTCGCGGCCGTGGGGGATCTGTGGATCGCTCCAGCGGCCCTCGGCGTCCCGTACGGCGAAGCGAATCCCGTAAGCCCAGTTCGGTGTGTCGGCGCGCACGAGCCAATGAGCGCCGATCGTACCGTCGGCGTCTACCGCGAGCGAGGCGAAATCGGCCCAGTTGACGAACAGTTTGCCGGATCCGATCGTCTCGGACTCGTTCCAGTTCGACCCGTCGAGCGCAGCGAAGCGCACGCGGGCTTCGGCGCCCTCCGCGGCAGGCTCGGTCCAGGACAGGTACAGCCGCTCTCCGTGCATGGCGATCGAGGGAAAGACCGCGCCTCGAGGTGCCGGGGAATCGATCGGCCGCACGCGGGGCTCACCGGGGCCACCGCCGCACCCGAGTACCGCGATCATCAGCAGGCCGAGGAGTGAGCGCCGTCCCGTCATCGCGCCTCCAACGACTCGACGAACTCTCGATCCACGAGGACATCGCGCGGCTTGCTCCCCTCGCCGGGGCTCACGACGCCCTCCTGCTCCATCATGTCGACGATCCGCGCCGCCCGGGCGTAGCCCAGCTGCAGCCGGCGCTGGATCAGCGTGATCGAGCACTTGCCCTCGTTGACCACGGTGCGCACCGCATCGACGAACATCTCGTCGCGTTCACCGCCCTCGATGCCGCCCTTGGACTCTTTGGGCTCCTCGAGGATCGACTCGTCGTAGTCGGGTTCCGACATGCGCTTGAGGAACGAGGTAATCCGGTTGATCTCGGGCTCGCTGATGTAACCGGAGTGCATGCGGATCACGCGCGAGCTGCCCGATGGCAGCAGCAGCATGTCCCCGCGCCCGAGGAGGTTCTCCGCCCCCTGCTGGTCGATGATCGTCCGCGAGTCGACGCGCTGGGAGACCCGGAACGCGATGCGCGAGGGGAAGTTGGCCTTGATCGTTCCGGTGATGACGTCGACCGAGGGGCGCTGGGTGGCGAGGATCAGGTGGATGCCGACCGCGCGCGCCATCTGCGCCAGGCGCATCACCGATTCCTCGACGTCGGCGGGAGCAACCATCATCAGATCGGCCATCTCGTCGATGACGATCACGATGTAGGGCAGATGCTCGAGCGGCAGCTCCTCTCCGGTCTTGGGGTCGAGCATCGTGCGCTCGGGCTCCTCCGCGATCAGCGTGTTGTACTGCGCGAGGTTGCGCATGCCGACGGCGGCGAGCTTGCGGTAGCGCTTTTCCATCTCGCGCACGGCCCACTGCAGCGCCGTCGACGAGTGTTTGGGGTCGGTGACGACGGGGACCAGCAGGTGCGGGATGCCGGCGTAGACCCCGAGCTCGATCATCTTC
>JABAOE010000615.1_pt2 | contig 21096 bp, 26 predicted proteins | sample 7062141 | NCBI WGS metagenome assembly JABAOE01 (sample SAMN14538627, study PRJNA623070) | marine sediment metagenome | biome: marine biome [ENVO:00000428]; feature: marine pelagic biome [ENVO:01000023]; material: deep marine sediment [ENVO:00002113] | place: India: Gulf of Khambhat ... | reverse complement strand
GCTTAGCTTCGGCTGGTTTAGCTTCTGCTGCTGGAGGTGGAGCTGGTTTAGCTTCTGCTGCTGGAGGTGGAGCTGGTTTTGATTCTAGTTGTGTAGACAGTTTTGATAGTTTTGCTTCAAGTTCTGCAATCTTGGATTCCAAGTCTTTCTTGGTTGCTTTTGCCGTTGATTTTCGTTTAGTAGTAGCCATGTTGTAAACATACAATTTGCATTACTTATTTACATTATGATCAGTGTAGATTTTACTTGAAATAATTTCAAATATTTTTAGAAAAATTTGAAAAAAATGCTCCTAAAGTATGAGCTTTGATTTATTTCTAAAAGAAGTAATGAAATCTAATCAGGTTCCCAAAATTGCATAATATACATGCAATTGTTACATCGCCATGTCCTTACATGAATTCCATTTGTAGTATCTGCAACATAATTGCCGTCTTCTAACTGTTCAACGCGTGGAAGATAACTCAGCTCTTGATTTTCTAGCCATTCTTTTAGTCCACAGTTTGGGCAGTTTACTTTTGGGGGCACAATTGACAGTATTAGATGTAGAAGAATAGTTTTACTAAAAATAATTAAAAATGAAAAGAATGGGGTGATTAGAAACCTTTTGGCAGGCTACCGCGTGCAGCACTCTTCTTTGGTGGAGGTGGTGCTTGCTGAGTTGGAGGTTGTTCTAGAACGCCTTCAATCTTTAGTCCTAAACCGCCAAACATTTTGTCAGCTGGATGGTATGCCATTCTTGCTCTTGTTGCATAGTATTGGTTAGAATTTGCAGTGTATCCAGTTACAGTTGCTTTTTGAATATTCCAGTTTGTTGTAGGAACTTTTCCTGCTGGAGCTGTTCTTCTTCCAAAGTATCGGTTTGGAGCTGGTGAGTAACCAGTTACCTTTGCTCGATAATCATGGAAGCTTGTCATTGGATAGTTTCTGTATGCAGCCTCGAGTCCCTCTGCAATTGTTGCAGGTGGTGCAGCTTTTTCTTCTGCAGCTGGTTTTGGTGCTTCAGCTGGTTTTGCTTCAGGCTTAGCTTCGGCTGGTTTAGCTTCTGCTGGTTTTGCTTGAGGCTTGGGAGCTTCTGCTTGTGTAGTTTCTACTTGAGCTGAAAGTTTTGCCAATTTTTGTTCTAATTCGGCAATCTTACTTTCAAGATCTTTCTTAGTCGGCTTTTTTGTTGCCATATTTTTTCGGGATAGGAGGTGGCTTTTATTCATTTGGTTTAGTAATAGATGACCAAACCTAACCAAGTTTTATAAGCGCAAAGAGCGATTAGACTCTAATGGACGACTTTGAGAAGGAATATCCGGGATTTGACTGGAAGAACACTCCAGCATACAAACATCCGGGTGGAAAAAATTGTCCTTGTCCAAAACATGAGTACATTAGAGAACAGATCAATTTTACAAAGCAAATAAATGAACAAGGGAAAGAACCCTCAAAAGTTACTCTAAAGTTTTGTCCTGATCACTACAAAGTCTACATGGAAGAAGTAATTCCGGCAATGCCACTAAAGTACAAATTGCTAACAAAAATTGCTCTAAAGATTGGTGCAATTCAAGTAATCAAACTAAATCATATGCAATCAGACATTTGCTTTTACTGCAAATTTGGTTCTGGTGGACATGATAAGAAAAGTGAGCTTCCTCCAATAGAGTAATTTTCAAAATTTTCTATACAGGTCCAATCAAAACTTTTGGTTTGTTTGGTGTGTCATGATGACATCTTTTCCCACAAAGTGGACATTTCTTTCTATCCAAGAAAATGCATTGACAGATATGAGAATCAAGATAGGATTCAGCACTTTTTGTATATTCCCCAGTGCCATTACAAAATGGACATTGAGTACCTAGTAATTCGATAATTCCGTTTCCTTTGCAAACTGCACATTTCTTTTCAGCCAACGTATGAAATCCTTGTAGTTTGAATTAAAAGTCATGTGTAAAAAATTTTTCAAGTTAATCCGCTATTAGACAAATCTAGTTAAGCTTATACTGAATACCTATTTCACTACAGTCGTGCCAATCGAAGACGTTTCCCAATTTGTTGAGAAATTAGAGAAAGCTGGAGAGTTAAAACGAGTAGCAACAGAAGTTGATGCAGATTTAGAGATTGCAGAAATTCTCAGAAGAGCAGTTTACTCTAATGGTCCTGCAATTCTTTTTGAGAATGTAAAAGGCTATGACATGCCAGTTTTAGGAAATGCATTTGGTTCAATGAAAAGATTAGAGATTGGTTTAGAAACTAATGACTTTACAGAAATTGGACAGCGAATTGTTGATTTAACTAAGATGGATATCCCATCTGGATTTCTAAATAAAATAAAAAAACTTCCAGAACTATCAAAGATGTCGGACTCTTTTCCAAAACTTGAAAGTAGTGGACCAGTAACTGAAGTAGTTAGTGAAAATCCATCATTTGATAAAATACCAATTCTAAAAACATGGCACAAAGATGCTGGAAAATTTATCACACTTGGTTTGATTGCAACAAAACATCCCGAAACTGGTGTTAGAAACTTGGGTGTTTACAGAATGCAAATTGTAGATAGTACTCATGCCTTAATGCACTGGCAAAAACACAAGCGAGGTGCGCATCATCATGACATTGCAAAAGAAAAAGGAGACAAGATTGAAGCTGCAGTAATTATTGGAAGTGAGCCTGCAACAGTCTTTTCTGCTGTTGCACCAGTCCCTGAAGGATTAGACAAGTATCTTTTTGCAGGAATTACAAGAAAGAAAGGAATCAAGACTGTAAAATGCAAAACAATTGATTTGGAAGTTCCTGCAAATGCAGAAATTGTTTTAGAAGGATATGTGGATCCTTCAGATATTCGAGATGAAGGACCATTTGGTGATCATACAGGTTACTATACACCAAAAGAACCATTCCCTACATTTACTCTAACAGGAATTATGCAAAGGAAAAAACCAATCTACCTTACAACAATTGTTGGAAAACCAATTGTAGAAGATGCATTTATTGGTAAAGTAATAGAGCGCTCATTTTTACCACTAATCAGAATGTTCCAACCAGAAGTTGTTGACTTTGCAATGCCTCCTGCAGGATGGTTCCAGGGATTTGGAATAATTTCAATAAAGAAAAGATACCCTGGGCAGGCAAAAAAAGTCATGATGGGGCTTTGGGGATTAGGACAATTAGCACTCACAAAGATTTTCGTAGTAGTTGATGAGGATGTAAATGTTCATGACATCAATGATGTTATTTGGGCAATTACTACAAGAGCTGATGCAGCAAGAGACATGATGATAATTAACAATACACCTACAGACACTCTAGATCCTGCATCACCATTAGTGAATTTTGGCTCAAAGCTTGGAATTGATGCAACACAGAAAACCAAAGAAGAAGGATTTGAAAGAGAGATTCAAGAGCAAGTAAAAGTTGATGATGCTACTAAGAATCTAGTTGATTCAAAATGGTCTAGTTATGGACTCTAGTAAGTCTTTATTGCGTTGTAAAAGTTGTCACGTTCTTCTGCTTGATAACCAATTTGATGTATTGCATCAATGATTTTTTTGCCTGTTAGTTCAGTTGACTTTGCTCCAGTACAAGAAACAACTTCCTCACCAATCAAAGTTCCACCAAAGTCATCAGCACCATATTGTAAAGCAAGTTGTGCCATCCCAATACCATTTGTTAACCATGATGATTGTAGATGAGGAATAAGTTCATCATAGACTAGCCTAGAGATTGCTATCATCTTTAAGAGTTGAATTCCACCTGCACCAAAGCTTCGAGTGCTTTCTTGTTGAAGTAAAGTATTGTTTGGTTCATAATTCCATGGAATAAATGCCATAAATCCACGAGTTTTTTCCTGTAGTCTTTTAATTTTAAAGAAATGTTCGGCAATGTCTTTGTTTGATTCTACATGGCCATACATCATAGATGCAGATGCAGGTAATCCAACATTGTGAGCTTCTTCCATAATTCGTAGCCATTCATCACTTGTGATCTTTTTAGGACTAATTTCATCTCTAACAGAATCAATTAAAATTTCAGCACCTGCTCCAGGAATTGATTGCAAGCCGGATTCTTTTAGTCTTGATAAAACTTCTTTTGTTGATGATTTTTCTACACGAGCAATCATATCAATTTCTGATGCAGATAATCCGTGAACTCCTACTTGTGGATATTTTGTGCGAATCATTCTAAATGCATCTTCATAATACTCGATTGGAAGTTTTGGATTGTGTCCACCTTGAATCAAAACTTGTCGAATCTTAAACATCTCCCAAGATGTCTTGACTCTAGCCTCAATTTCATCAAGTGTTAATGTGTAAGCATCTTCAGCTCCTGGTGATCTGTAAAATGCACAGAATTTACAATCAGTAATACAAACATTGGTGTAATTCAAAATAATATTATTAACAAAAGATGCTTTTTTACCAAATCGCTTTCTAGTGATGTGTCCAGCTGCTAGACCCATCAGATGTACCTCTTCGGATTCTAATAGTCTAAGACAATCTTCTTGATTTGGTGTTCTTCCAGCAAGTGAGTTTTCAAGAATATCGCCTATGTCGCTTGCATGAATCTGTTCTGTGAGTTGGCTCAATTGACAAATTTTGATGCTAGACGTATGTTATTTAATCCTTGAGAGGAATTATTCAAACCTAAAGAAGCTAAATTGAATTTAGTTTTAGTTTTTGCAAAGTCTCTTTGCTGTGAAATTTCAGAAAAAAAATCACTTTATTTTTAAGTAGGGCACAGAAAGGAGATCCTACCATGGTAACCGGTCATCAAATTAGATTAAACAGAATCATGAGAAGAGGAAAGATGTTGTGTATTCCTATGGATCATGGAATTTCAAATGGTCCTATAGAGGGTCTTGAAGATCCTCATTCAGTAATTTACGATTGTGAAGGACATGGTCTTACCAGTGTCATCATTAACAAAGGAATTCTCAAAACAATGCCAAAGCCAACTAAAGTTGGAGTACTAGTTCATTTTTCAAGCAGTACATCTCTCTCAATGTCACCAAATAGAAAGATGTTAACAGGTACTGTAGAAGAAGCTGTTCGTCTTGGAGCAGATGGTGTTTCACTTCATATCAATATTGGTGGAAAAGAAGAACCAGAAATGTTGGAGCAACTTGGAATGACTGCTGATCAATGTCACAAATGGGATATGCCACTCTTAGCAATGATGTATCCTAGAGGTGAGAACATCAAGGATCCTCACGATCCAGAAATTGTTGCACATGTTGCAAGAATTGGCGCAGAATGTGGAGCAGATATTGTTAAAACAGTTTACACTGGAGATGTTGATTCATTTTCTAAAATTGTAAAGAGTATACCTGTCCCAATTGTTATTGCAGGTGGACCTAAAGCAAAAACTGATGAGGATATTTTACAAATGACCGAAGATGCAATGAAAGCAGGTGCTAAAGGAGTTACCTATGGAAGAAATATCTTTGCTCATAAGAATCCACAAAAAATGACAGAAGCTTTAGCGGCCATAATATTTAGAAAAGAGTCAGCAAAGGAAGCAGCGAAACGAATTGAGTAGAGCACGTGAATTAATTATTTCGCCCAAAGTTTCAAAGGGGCAGCTAGCAAAATTTCTTCCTCAATTAGAAAATGAAGGAATTAAGATGGTCTACATGGATCCCAAAAATCTCGGTAAGGTAAAGACAAAACTTCAAACAGTTTATCCCTCAAATTCAGCAAAACTGGTAATTCTTGAAAAAGATTCATCGTCCAAACCTAAAGGTAAGAAAGTAGGCAGGAGGTTCAAAGTATTATCTAATGCAGATATTGAAAAAATTCTAGAATCTGCTAAAAAAGGGTTAGATTTTGTTATAGTAGAAGTAAAAGACTGGAAAATAATTCCTTTAGAGAATATTATTGCTAAACTTCACAAAATTCACACCAAAATCTTTGCTATTGCAAGAAATCCCGAAGAGGTAAGAAAGATGTTTTCAATTCTAGAAGTTGGGGTAGATGGGGTAATCTTCAACACTTCATCAATTAATGAGGTAAAAGAGGCTCTAGTGTATCTTGGAACTAAGAGTTTTGATCTAAAGCCAGCAAAAATAATTGAGATAAAAGAAGTAGGTGATGGCGAGAGAGTTTGTGTAGATACTGCATCTATGCTACATAGAGGAGAAGGAATGCTCATTGGAAGTAGGTCCAATTTTCTATTTTTAGTTCATAATGAATCAGTAGGTTCATCATTTACATCACCACGCCCATTTAGAGTAAATGCAGGCGCAGTTCACTGCTATACATTATTGCCAGATGGTACAACTCATTATCTATCAGAGGTTGAAACAGGAACTGAAGTTCTAGTTTTAGATTCTAAAGGAAAGGCAAGAAGAACTACTGTAGGAAGATCAAAAATTGAAAGACGTCCAATGTTAATGGTTAAAGCAAAAGTTGGAAATGAGATTGGGGGAATTATAGCACAAGATGCAGAAACGATTCGTTTTGTAAAACCAAACGGACATTTAGTTTCTGTTACACATCTAAAGAAAGGAGACAGTGTCTTAGTGCATGCAAAACCTGCAACCGGCAGGCATTTTGGAATGGAAGTATCTGATGAGTACATTCTAGAAAAATAAATCATGAAACACAAAACTTGCGTATCAGTTGCAGAAACTACTCCAAAAAAACTTGTATCAACGCTAAAAAGAGCACTCAAAAAATCGGATTATGCCGAAATAAGATTTGATTTTCTAAAACCAAGTCAAGTTCCTGAGGCGCTAGAACTATCAAAAAAATATTTGAAAAAAACAGTTTGTACACTGAGACCAAAATCAGAGGGAGGAAAATTTTCTGGAACTGAAAAAGAAAGAATCTCAATAATAAAATTGATTTCAGAATACAATCCACATCTTTTAGATGTAGAATTCAATACATTGTCTAAAGATAGGGCTCTTTTCAATTATATTAAAAAAACCAAGACAGACATTCTAGTTTCTTGGCACGATTTTAAAAAAACACCAGACATTAATTTTCTTGAAAAAAGATTTCGGCAGATGGCAAAGTTTTCAAATTTTGTTAAAATTGTAACTACTGCAAAAGGCGCTTCTGATGCTTCAAGGGTTCTTTCTCTTTATGGAATGGCAAAAAAGACAAAGCTAATTGCATTTGCCATGGGAGATTTGGGAAGAATTTCTAGAATTTTATGCTTGTATCTTGGCAGTCCATTCACTTACGTATCTTTAGGAAAAGCAGTAGCTTCAGGACAGTTTAGTTTATCAGAAATCAAATCAATAATTGAGACAAAATTACGTGGTTAAATACTAAATTTGCAAGAGGCTTGCGTGCACAAACGGAATATTGGTTCAAAGCATTCTCTAGTTTCCAAAGTTTGGGATACCCTGATCAAAGGAACTGGATTTGATCCTGACGTATACAAATAATCATCCTGAAAACTTTAGAGTTTAAATCAATCTTACATATGAAAAAATTGATGACAGACACATATGCTGTAATTGGAGATCCGATTGATCATTCTTTATCTCCTAACATTCACAATGCAGCCTTTTTGGAGCTTGGAATGGATTGCACATACATTGCTTACCGAATTCCCAAAGGGGAATTAGAAGAAGGATTAGATGCTTTAAAAAAAATCAAAATTGCAGGATTTAATGTTACAATTCCACACAAAGTTGAGATTATGAAGTATTTGGATAAAGTAGATGAAGATTGTAGTATTATCGGTGCCTGTAATACTGTTGCAAATTCTGATGGAGTGTTAAAGGGATACAACACAGACATGGATGGGTTCTTAGAGCCAATTAAAAAAAGAAATTTAGAGATTAAAGATTCAAGTGTTATACTTTTAGGCGCAGGTGGAGCTGCAAGAGCTATTGTTGCAGGTTTTGCAAAAGAAAAAGCAAGAAACATTACAATTGCAAATAGAACAAAACAAAAAGCTGAAGAGTTAGCTCGGTTTGGAAATAAAATTGGTATTGACGCTAAAGCAATTACGTTAGATGAGGTTGGAGATTCAGCATCCGAGTACAAATTTATTATTAATGCAACAGCTGTTGGGCTAAAAAATGAACCATCTCCCATTTCCACCAAATCAATTAATTCTAATTCAGTTGTCTATGATATAGTATACATGCCAATTCAAACTGATTTTATAAAAAAATCTAAAGAAAATGGAGCTGTTGTGATTTATGGCTATGAAATGCTTTTAGGACAAGCTGTTCGAGCATTTGAGATTTGGCATAAAGTAAAAGCTCCATATGATGCAATGAAAAGATCAATTTTAGGAGGATTTTGATGCCATCAGCCAAAGCAACTGTTCATGGGGCAATCTCAATTGTCAACGCAATTGCAACTGGAAAGGGTGCAACTTTGGGCATCTCATTAAAGGTTGAATCTACAATAGAGGCATCTCAAGGAAAGGGGATCATCATAGAATCTAATAATCAAAGCCTTAGTACCCGTTTGATTAATCGAACAATTCAGAAGATAGTTTCAAAAAAAGATCTGGAAAAAACTAAACTTCGAGTATTTCTAAAATCTGAAATTCCAACAGGTTATGGGCTTAAAAGCTCAAGTGCAATTTCATCTTCTGTTGCACTGGCTTGTGCGAAATTATTCAAACCTAAAGTAAATGACCGTCAAGTTTTGCTAGCAGGGGTTGATGCATCAATCGAGACAAAAGTAAGCCTAACTGGAGCATATGATGATGCTTGTGCATGCTACTACGGAGGGTTTGTTGTAACTGATAATTATAATAGAAAAATTGTTCACTCAGAGAAAGGACCGAAAAATCTTACAGCAGTAATTTTTGTTCCAAAATCACGTAAACGTGGAAATGTAAAAAAATTAAAAACATTAGATGTTGTATTTGCAAAAGCTTGGGATCTTGCTAGAAATTCAGATTATTGGAATGCAATGATATTAAATGGATTAGCAACATCCTCAATTCTAAATTCAGATCCAAAAATAATTTCTGATTTGATAGAAAAAGGAGCAATTGGTGCATCAGTTTCAGGAAATGGTCCAGCAATAGCTGCTGTTACAAAGCATGAAAATTTATCTAAAATTAAAAAAGTATTTTCAAATCTTGAAGGAAGAGTAATAGTTTCTGAGATTAACAACAAAAAGGCTGACGTGCATGGACTGTAATGTAGGAAAAGCAAAAATTACTGGCACAGTTTTTTGCCCAACCAATAAGAGCTATACGCATAGGGCGATATTTTTAGCATCTTTGGCAGAAGGTGAAAGTACAATCAAAAATGTACTCCGTTCTGATGATACTAATGCAACTATTGAAGCCTGTAAAAATTTTGGAACAGAAATCAGAGAAGATAAGTCGAATCTAATGATTACAAGTTCTTCGGAGACGCCTATAAATTCAGCAGAAATTGATGCTGTAAACTCTGGAACTACAATTAGAATAGCCGCAGCTATTGCAGGATTAGGAGAAGGAAAAACAACCCTCACTGGTGATGAAAGTTTGCAAAAAAGACCAATGCAGCCACTTCTTGATGCTCTTGAATCTATTGGAGCAAAATGTACCTCTACTGAGGGAAAACCCCCAATTACAGTTTCTGGGAAAATCAAAGGAGGAGAGGTATCAATTCCAGGAGATGTTTCTAGTCAGTTTATCTCTGCATTAATGATTGTAGGACCTAGAACAGAAAATGGAATTGTCTTAAACATTGAAGGTGATTTAGTATCTAAACCATATCTTGATGCAACAATAGCAACTATGAGAAAGTTTGGAGTTTCCGTGAAAACTCATATTCCTTACAAAAAATACACAGTATTACCACAAATTTACAAATCAACAACCTTTGAAGTTCCATCTGATTTCTCAAGTCTTGCATTATTGCTTGCAGCATCTGTACTAATTGGAGATGAATTAAAAATCAAAGTAAAGATGGGAGACCTGCCCCAAGGTGATGAATCTTTTATTGATATTTTAGAAATGCTTGGAGTGAAAATTTCAATTTCTGAAGATACCATTGCAGTAAGTTCCCCTGAAAAACTTTCAGGAGGTCGATTTGATTTAGGAAACACACCTGATCTGTTACCACCATTATCTATTATGGCACTCAAATCGTCTGGACCGATTGAAATTTTTAATGTAAAGCATGCAAGATTCAAAGAAACAGACAGGATTGCAATTCTTGCAAGAGAATTACAAAAAATTGGCATAAAGGTTACAGAAAAAGAAGACGGTCTCGTCTTGGAGAGTTCTGCTGATTTGAGAGGAGCTTCTCTTAATTCAGAAAATGATCATAGATTGTTTATGGCATTTTGTATAGTGGGAACAGTTGTAGGTGATTGTACAGTTTCTGATTCAGAATCGGTTTCAGTTTCATACCCAACTTTTGTAGAAGATTTGAACAAGGTTGGAGCATCTCTGAAAACTTCCGCATAAGGAATTATAGTTAAACTTTTTCGAGATTCTAAGAATAAAATTTCTTTTGGCCCTTTTCGGTTGGATGCAGCTCAATTTTGGTGCCAAAGAGTCCCTGCTTTTTATGTACCTCGAGTAGACCGCCTTTTTCTAACTCTTGTAGAATGGAATCTAGTTCTTTTACATCTAATCCCGTATTTTTTTGAATGCCCTCAAATGTTCTAATTCCAAAGTTAAGTTCGCCTAAAACTATCATGTCTTTTGTTTTTGGTTTAGAAAAATCTCTTTGTGGGCTAGAATCTCGTGGAGGTTGGCTTGAAAATTCAAAGCCTGGAGAAACATGTTTTTCTTGTATTTGTGAATTTTGCATTCGCCTTTTGGCCAATAAACGAGGAATAATCCTAGATAATGGGATAATCAAAAAAATTGCCAAGTAGATCCATGAAAATTCTGCCATCAATATCTAATGTAAAACCATATCATAAATTTGTTCAATTACAAACATTCTGATGCCTAAGAAGAATTGAAATTTGCATTGGTATAATAGTGGTAAATTAGCTACTAGTAGTATGTCAAGATACCAGACTCCCAGCATAAACATGAATGCTGCAAGAGGAGTTGCAATAGGTATTATTTTGTTAATAATAATTGGTGTAGTCGCCTATGCATCAGTAAAGATTGTAGATGCAGGACATCGAGGAGTTTTGCTTCATTGGAATGCAGTTGATCTCACCAATCCACCACTAGATGAAGGACTGCACTTTGTTGTGCCATTTCAAGACGAGGTAGTAGATATCGAGGTTAGAACTCTAAAGTATGAAAAAGCAACAAGGAGTGCATCAAAAGATCTTCAGACAGTAGAGACTACAGTTACTGTCAACTATCATCCAGACAGAGAGTCTGTGCATAGACTATACAAGAACCTGGGACTAGATTATGAAAATAGAGTTATTCAGCCAGCCATTGAAGAAACCGTAAAGCAGGTAACTGCAAACTATAATGCTGAAGCGCTAATCACACAAAGACCGCTTGTCAAAGCAGATATTGAATCATCAATTAGAGAAAGATTAGATCAATTCGATATCGTAACAGAAGTAATCTCAATTACAGACTTTGAGTTTTCCCCGTTGTTTGCCCAAGCCATTGAATCAAAAGTAGAAGCAGAACAAAATGCGCTACGTGCAGAAAATGACTTGAGAAGAATCGAGGTTGAGGCAAAACAAAGAGAGGCAAATGCTATTGGTTTGGCAAATGCAAACATTGCAGAAGCCAGAGGAGAAGCAGAAGCAATTGCAATTATTAACCAAGCACTAGCTGAGAATCCAAATTACCTAGAATGGCTAAAGACACAAGCATGGGATGGCAAGCTACCACTAGTTGTTGGAGAAGGCGGAACTCCGTTTATTCAGATTCCAGTAACTCCTTAGAGAATTTTATTTTTCACTATCTCTTATGGCATCATACATTGCAAGAAATTGTTCTGGTTCATTTTGCCTATAGTTTTTTTCTAGGATTTGAATATCCTTGTGCGAAATCTCCTCTCCTTTATTCTTGTAATAATCTTTAATTATCTGAGATGGAGTTTTTTTGATGTTATATTTTTGAAGTGTCTGATTAACTGATCTTTTACACATTAAATCATAAATAAAAAATCGGTAAATGAGATATCCTCCAAGGCCAACTATTGCAACAATTATGATGGGAATGACAATTATCGATGCCACACATGAAGTTGTTTCTTTTGGTATTTCATTCTTGTTTTTTCATTGAAAAAATTCATCCAGTAAGGAATTATAAGCATCAAGTGGCTTGTTGTAATTATTGTCAGGCAGTTCCATTGGTAAAAGGCTAGTTTTAACCAGTTTTGGCGAAAGTCATGGGAAATGCGTCGGCGCCGTGCTTGATGGTTGTCCAGCAGGCTTGGATTTACAAGAAAAAGATATTCAAAAAATGCTTGACCAAAGAAGGCCAGGTCAATCAGTCATTACCACCCAAAGAAAAGAAGGTGATCAAGTAGAGATCATATCAGGAGTATTTCAAAACCATACTACTGGTGCTCCAATTACGATGGTGATTTGGAATAAAGATCAACATTCTAAAGATTATGATGAATTAAAGACCAAGCTTAGACCAGGTCACTCAGATTATCCTGCCATGATAAAATACAAAAAATTTAATGACTACCGAGGTGGAGGACGATTCTCAGGAAGACTAACTGCAACACATGTAATGGGTGGAGCTATTGCAAGAAAATTACTAAAAGTTACTTTAGGAGTTGAAACAAATTCTTATGTATCTCAAATTGGAAAAGTAAAGCTAAACAATCAAGTTACCGCAAAAATGGTTAAAGCAATTTATTCAAATGAAGTCAGATGTCCTGAAGAAAAAACTGCAAAAAAAATGAGAAATGCAATTCTTTCTGCAAAAAGAAAAGGAGATTCGTTAGGTGGAATTATTGAATCTGTTACAACCAATTTACCAGTTGGGCTAGGAGAACCAATCTTTAGTTCATTAGAATCAGATATCAGCAAAGCAATTTTTTCAATTCCCTCAGTAAAAGGAATAGAGTTTGGTTCGGGATTTGATGGTTCAACCAAATCAGGTTCAGAAAATAATGATCTTTATGTTATGAAAAATGGAAAAATAGTTACAAAGACTAACAACGCTGGTGGAATTTTAGGAGGATTATCAACTGGAATGCCAATTACAATGAGAGTTGCATTCAAACCCGCATCATCAATATCTAAAAAACAAGCAACAGTTGATGCAAAAACGAAAAAATCAACAGTTCTTCAAGTCAAAGGAAGACATGATCCTTGTGTAGTTCCCAGAGCACCACCAGTAGTGGATTCACTAGTTGCACTAACTTTAGCTGATCATGCTTTGATAGGTGGTTTTATCAAACCAGTTCTTTAGAATCATGCCAGAAATAGACGACCTGCGTAATAAAATGGACGAAATTACGCTTGAAATGATAAAGTTACTCAAAACTCGAACTGATATTGCAAGAGAAATTGGGGAAGTTAAAAAAAATCTTGGAAAAGGAGTTACAGATGAGGCCAGAGAAGAGAATTTACGAACAAAAGTTGTTTCATTATGTAAGGAGATTGGTTTAGAGGATTCTATTGCAACAAAATTTCTAAATTTCCTATTAAACGAATCAGTAAAAGTTCAATCTACTAACAAACAGACTCATCTCTCAATTTTTCTTAAAGCTAAAACACTCGAGCAGCAGGGAAAAAAGATTATTCACATGGAAGTAGGCGAGCCAGATTTTATGCCTCCGAAAATTGTTAGAACTGCACTTGAAGAAGCTTATGATAAAGGATATGTGAGATATGGTCAAGCAAAAGGAATTCCAGAATTAAGAACTGCACTTGCTGAAAATGTTACTAAAACTTTCAACATCAATGTAAAGGAAGAAAATATTTTAGTTTCACCGGGAGCAAGATTTTCAATATTTCTTGCAATTAGTACATTGCTAAATCCAGGAGATGAGATTATTGTAATTGAGCCTGCCTGGCCAGCTTACAAAGATTGTGCATTAAATGCAGGAGTGAAAGTTAGGGGGATTAAAACTACTGTGGAAACCAAGTGGGAGCCATCAATTCAACAGATTGAAAGTTCGATTAACTCTAATACAAAAATGATTGTCTTTAACTATCCAAACAATCCAACAGGTAAAATCCTTCCTCCAAAAATTCAAGATGAAATTGTTGAACTTGCAATTAAAAATGATCTTTACATACTCAGTGATGAAATTTATTCACAGTATTCATATCAAGATTGGAAGAGCATTCTTAGTTATCAATACAAAAAAAGTATAGTCACTCAATCATTTTCTAAATCTCATGCAATGACTGGATTTAGAATTGGATATACTGTTGCATTTCCTGAGATAATTGATTCCTTATCAAAGCTTCAAGCACTATGTCTAACAAATGTTTCAGAACCAATTCAATACGCTGCTCTTCAAGCAATAAATGCCGATACATCTGATTTTTCAAAAACTGTCAAATCAAGATTGGAGATTGTAGCCAAAAAAGCACAAGAGATAGGCCTTGATTTTATTGTACCAGATGGCGCAATGTACCTATTTGCGAAGGTAAATCAAGAGGGTTTTGATGGTACCGAGTTTGCAAATAAAATGCTAGATCATGGTTTGGCTGTCGCACCTGGTGAAGGATTTGGAGATTATAGAGATTTCATAAGAATTTCTGCATGTCAGGACGAAAAGACACTAAAAGAGGGGATGGATATTTTACATGATATTCTAGGGAGAAAATGATGGCAAAAAAAATTACAATAATCGGCGCTGGAGGAAAGATGGGCCTATGGTTTGCAAAATATTTTGCAGCCAATGGTTTTGAGGTAACAGGTTATGATGAAGAAAACAAATTTCCTACAAAAAATATCATAAAGTCAGAATCTTTAGTTGGTGCAGTTCTACAAGCAGATTATGTTATGTTATGTACACCAACAAGAAGAACTCCAGAAATAATTAGATTAATTGCTAAAGAGATGAAACGAGGAACATATCTTATTGAGATTTCATCACAAAAATCAAAAACAGTTTCATCTCTTTCAAAAATTCCATCAAAGATTAATCCAATTTCTATTCATCCAATGTTTGGCCCTGGTGCAAAAAAGATCAAGGGTCAAAATATAATTTCAATTCCTATCAAAGATGCTAAAAAAGAATTATCAGTTGCAAAATCTCTTTTTCCTGGAGCAAATTTTGTAACAATTGATGCTGCAGAACACGACAAAAAGATTGCAGTAATTCTTGGTTTAACACATCTTGTGAATTTAGTCTTTGCAAATGTTATATCTAAAGATGAAAAAATTTCACTTACAGAAAAAATGTCAGGAACTACTTTTAAGGCACAAAAAATTCTAGCTGAAAGTATTATGACTGAATCTCCAGAACTGATTGAAACTATTATAGCTAATCCAGAAATTCGCAGAAGTGCAGAAGAATTTTGGAAAGATATTGGAAAATTACTAACCGCTGTTCAAGAAGGTAAAACAGAGGAAGTAGTCAACTATGTAAAAAGTTGTCAAGAGCGCCTATCAGAGAATGTGAATCTGGAAGATTCGTACAAAAAACTTACCTCCATGGTAGGTACTATTGAAAAGAAATAGCTGGCATGCGTTCTACAAAAATAGTTACATCCTTTATCACAGATAACAACAAATTTCTTCTCTTAAAACGAAGTCAAAAAGTAAAGACGATGAAAGGATTATGGGCAGGAATCAGCGGCATTATCGAGAAAGATGAAGAGCCACTTGCAAGGGCCAAAATAGAAATTTTTGAAGAGTTAGGAATTCCGGAAGATGCAATTGCATTACTAAAGACTGCAGATCAGATTAAAGTTGAATCCCCTCAATACAAAAACCATCAATGGGAAATTTTTCCATTTTTGTTTGAAGCAAAAGAACCTAAAATTAAGCTTAATTGGGAAAATTCAGAATATACATGGATTAATCCAGATGAAATAACAAATTATGAGACTGTTCCAAATTTAGAAAAAGTATTACTCAATTTGTTGTAAGTTTTCGTTGGTTTTTTCGTATTTTTGCTGTTGAGGCAACATAATGTATACACAAGCTCCCCCACACATTGTACAAGGAACATTATTTCCAGGGTGCTGTCCAGTTCTGCTATGAATTTTTGCTGCTTCTTCTGGATCAATGGATAATGCAAGTTGTTTTTCCCAGTCCAAAGTGCGTCGTGCTTCGGTCATTTCCATATCCCATTTGATAGCTTTTTCTCTAATTTTTACAAGATCTGCGGCATGAGCTGCAATTCGGTATGCAATTAGTCCAGCTTTTACCTCTTGAGAATTTGGTAGTGCCAAATGCTCAGAAGGAGTAAGATAACATAGTAGATCAACACCTTCACTTGCTGAGACTGCGGCTCCAATCGCACTTGCAATGTGGTCATGTCCTGATGCAACGTCAGTAACGAGTGGACCTAAGACGTAGTATGGAACATCTCCGATTAATGATTTAGCAAGGCGAACATTTGCAGCTACCTCATTTAATGGAACATGGCCTGGTCCTTCAACCATTACTTGAACATCTTTTTCATGAGCGCGCTTTGTTAAACGAGATACATTGATCATTTCCTCAACTTGAAGCTCATCATGAGAATCCAAAATTGATCCAGGTCTTAGGGCATCTCCAAGACTAAAAGTCACATCATATTTTCGTGCCATCTCGACCAGATAATCATAGTGTGAAAAGTATGGGTTTTCTTTATCGTATTTTAGCATCCATGCAGCAGTTATCGTTCCTCCTTTGCTTACAACACCCCCATGTCGTTGAACTTTGAGAATTCGTTTGGCAATGTCTTTGGTGATTCCAGCATGAATGGTGGTATAATCTACACCGTCTTTCGCATTATTTTCAAATGCATTAAGAAAATCATCTTCAGACAAGTCAATTGGATTTTTGTGAACTTCTACACCATGATTATATGCCTCATAAATTGGAACAGTGCCAAAAGTTACATGTGCAACATCAAGTAATTTTTTTCTGATTTCTCTTACATCACCGCCGTCACTCAAATCCATTATTGTGTCAGTATGATATTTTACAGCAACTTTGGCTTTCTCGATTTCTTCTTCCAAATTTACATTCAAAGTTGAAGTTCCAATGTTTACATTAACTTTAGTTTTCAAACCTTTTCCAATTCCAACATTGTGAATTTTTTGAGGTCTTACATTGTTGCTCGGTATGATTATAGATCCTTTTGCAATTTTTTGGATCAGCCAATCAACTGAAACATCTTCGTCTTTTGCTACAAGTTTCATTTCATCAGTAGCTATGCCCCGCCTTGCAGAGCTCATTTGTGTGCCCATTCTATATTAAATAGAGTTCAGCGGAATTTAAACAGTAGCGAATGGATGTCCAAAATCTCTGATCGCAAAGATTTTTTCATCTAGTATTTGGATATTTTGGATCTTCATTATATGGAAGATCGTCGTAAATACATAGATCGGTTTGAGGTGGATAAAAGAATGCAGGCATTGTGGAAGAGAATTTCAGGATACTAGTAGTGAATTTTGTTCATTCAAGTGTGCTGATGAGGCATCATAATCATTTTTTTCAGCATTCTATATTTTTAGAAAATTTGTTTTAAGGAATTAACAATTAATTAGAAACTAATAACTCCCAGTAGGCTAATGAACATTCTTTCAATTGGAGGGTCTGACCCATCATCAGGTGCTGGCATTCAAGCAGATATTAAGGCAGTATCTAATCTTGGAGGATATTGCCTTACGGTAATTACTGCAATAACAAGCCAAAATACTGCTAAATTCACAAGTGTAGAAGCTGTTTCTGCATCTGCCATCAAGAATCAATTGGATGTGATTCTATCTGATTTCAAAATAGATGCAATAAAAATTGGAATGGTGTATAACTCCAAAATCATCAAGGCCATCGCATCGAAAATTAAAAAAATTAATGTTCCAGTAATAATTGATCCTGTAATAAAATCAACAACGGGTGGAGAACTTCTAAAAAAAGAAAGCATTAAAGATTTTAGAAAATTGCTGATACCACTTGCAGAAATAATAACTCCAAATGTCTATGAAGTAGAAAAATTAAGTGGCTTAAAAATAAAAAACAAAAACGATTTAGAAAAAAGTGCAAAAAAAATCAAAAATTTTGGTGCAAAAAACGTAGTCATAACAGGTTACCAATCAGAAAGAAACAAAATTTCTGATTATGTCTTAGAAGAAAAAAAAGGTTATCTCATATCAAGTAAAAAAATACCAAGTGTCAATCATGGTAGTGGATGTAATTATTCAGCCGCCCTTGCGTTTTATCTAGCATCCGGAACCGATATTGAAAAAGCAGTCAAATCAGCTAAATCATTTACAATTAATTCTATTAAAAACTCAATAAGAATAGGAAAAGGAATTGCGATAACAGAAACAAAGGCTAAATTAAATTTTGAAAATCAATTATATGAAAATATTTCAAAGTTTACAAAACTCAAAAATATTTTCAAAGTAATTCCAGAATGTCAGACAAATTACGTCTTTGCAAAAAATAAACCATCTTCAATTAAATCTGTTTTAGGTGTAAAAGGAAGAATTGTGAAATCAGGCAAAGATGTTATCATTGCAGGAAATTTAGAATATGGAGGTTCTCGACATGTTGCATCTGCTGTTGTAGAAATTTCTAAAAAATTTCCAGAAATCAGATCAGCAATTAATATCAAATATGATGAAAAGATCATTAAAAAATTCAAAAAATCCAAGTTTCGAATTGGATTTTACGATAGAAGAAATGAGCCTACTAGGATTAAGAAAAAAGAAAATTCATCAATTTCATGGGGCATTAAAATGGCGATCAAGGATTTGAAGACACCTCCAGACATTATTTACCACAAGGGAGATTTTGGCAAAGAGCCTATGATTTTGGTCTTTGGAAAAACACCTAGTGAGGTAATGAAAAAAATTTCTTGTATATTGTGATGCTTGTTAGTGTCTTGAGCATCCATACTTGGACATAAATAGTCAAGTTTTTACATAAAATTTCGTGAAGACTGTAATTCTTGCAGGTGGTTTAGGGACAAGACTCCAACCATATACAACATTTCTTCCAAAACCAATGTTACCATTAGGGGAAAAACCACTTCTTGAGCATCTAATTGATTGGAATAGAAAAAATGGTGTTAAATCAATTGTATTGTGTGTAAGTTATCTAAGAAAAACAATAGAAGATTATTTTGAAGATGGTAGTAGATTTGGAGTAGAAATAGAATATGCTAATGCAAATAGACCATTGGCAACAGCAGGACAATTAAAGACTGCAGAAGAATTCATTGATGATACTTTTGTTTGCATGTATGGAGATTCAATTTTTGATTTTAGTTTGCGCAATATGATTAATCAACATAAAAAGAAAAAATCATTTATTACAATCAGTCTATACGAATACAAAACCAATTTGCCTTACGGTGTTATTGAAACTGCAAAAAATGGTAAAGTAATTTCTTGGAATGAAAAACCAGAAATTAATGCAAACATAAACATGGGTTGCTATGTAATGGAACCTCAAATTTTTGATTATATTCCGAAGAACAAATCATATGGAATGGATGATGTAGTCAGAAAAGCTATTTCAAAAAGAAAACCAGTCAATAGTTTCATTACAAAAAAAGGCTTTATGGATATTGGAGATAAGGCATCATATAGAAAAGCCTATCAACAATTTCTTTCAAAGTTGGGTAAGATTTGATGTTCAAAAATGGCTGATGTTATAGTTAGGCAAATAAAAGAAGAAGATCTCTCCAATGGATTTTTAGAATCTCTTGACTCTTTACGAAAAGCAAGCGATATTGAACATGAAAAAGCAAAGAAGGTTTTAGAAAATATTCAGTCAAATCCCAATCATGTAATTTTTGTGGCAGTTCTTGACAACAAGATTGTAGGTTCAACTACTCTCTTAATTGAACCTAAATTCATTCATGAAGGAGGTCTAGTTGGCCATATTGAAGATGTCGTGGTAACTAAAGAAAAACAAGGGTTTGGAATTGGTGAGAAGCTTATAGAGAATTCTTTAGATTATGCAAAAAAAGCAGGGTGTTACAAAACCATCCTTGATTGTACAGACGATGTTAAGCCATTTTATGAAAAAATTGGCTTTAAGAGGCATTCTAATGCCATGAGATTTGATCACTAGACGTAACCTTTTTTCTTTTTTCGTTCTTTTTCTTTGAGTAACATTGCTCCAACAACCATTACAGGAATTGAAACAACAATGAATAGAGGAGGAGTCATTGTAACTGGTTCTACAAGATAAGTTGGTTCTACGTAATCTAACAAAGTGTATGCATAAATCATTCCAACTAACATTATTGCACCACCAGCAATTACCATTGAACCAATTAATTTAGAACCATATCGTCTTGTTAGAAGGTAAGTACTACCTGCTAAGATAACTGCAGGTGCAGCTCCAATAGAAATGAATTGTAAAACTTTTGGCCCAGGTTCTATATCTCTTACAGGATCAATCATGAAAACATAAAGAGTGATAATTTCTCCAACAAACATTACAAATAATCCTAAACTTGCTGCTGCAATGTATTTTTGTATGGCCATCTAACATCGCTTCAATTGGTAGATAAATAAACCATTACAGAATTTCTAGACTATGCCAACTAGATTTGCAAGTTCTTTTCTACATGAAGCACCTAATTTTTCAGCTGCTTCCTCAGGAGAGGTTTTATTAAGAAAAATTCCATATCCCCTTTCCAATCCTGACCAGTTATCAGTAATTGGATAAACTTCAATATGCCAATGAATTTGTCTGCTGTTTTTCTTTTCAGGTGACAAGTGGAAAACCAAATTAAATGACAAGTCTTTAATGCTCTTTACAAGTCCGCCTAAAGTTGCTCGTAAAATTAAGGATAAATCATTAATTTCTTTTTGAGTAATTTTTGAAAAACTAGTGGTGTGTTTTTTAGGACAAATCCAGAACTCATATGAATATGATGGAGCCCAAGGACAAAATGCAATGAATCCCTCGGTTTGTAAGACTTGACGAGGACCACCAGTTTCAGCATTTACAGTTTGACATAGAGGACATACTCCTTTTTCATTGAGAATTTTGTGTGATGCTTCTGCTTCAGCTTCAATCACAGGAGGAATTGTTGAAAAAGTAACAATATTCAGATGAGGATGAGGATTTACGCTTCCTGCAGCTTCACCATGATTTGCGTAAATTGAG
>JABAOE010011611.1_pt4 | contig 21103 bp, 23 predicted proteins | sample 7062141 | NCBI WGS metagenome assembly JABAOE01 (sample SAMN14538627, study PRJNA623070) | marine sediment metagenome | biome: marine biome [ENVO:00000428]; feature: marine pelagic biome [ENVO:01000023]; material: deep marine sediment [ENVO:00002113] | place: India: Gulf of Khambhat ... | reverse complement strand
CCGGGAGCCCTTGCCGCCTTCCATGAGCCACGGCGTGCGGTCGCCGCTCGGCACCCAGAGTCCGCGTCCTCTCCAACCTGCGTCGGGATCGTCGATCCGGCCTTCGAATCCCTTGGAGTAGAGACCGAGCGGGTAGGGAATGCGGATAGTCACGAACTCTCCGTCAACGAAGGCGTGCACGCCGTCGTGAAGATTACCGGTTGCGATCGGCACGTCCTCGCCCAGGCCGAGCGAGTTGTGCTGGTCGACCCACGTGTAGTAGCTCGACTCGACACTGAAGCCCGGCACGTCGGGGAACTCGGGTCCCGGCAGCCGATGGAAGGACCAACCTTCGTCGCAGTGATTGCCAGTTGCCTCGGCGCCGTTGAGTGGTCCGGTGCACTTTCTTCGATCGAACTCGCCGAGGTGGCCGCTGCCGAGCGAAGACCAGATGACACCGTTCTTGTCGATGTCGGCACCACGAATGCCGAAGCCCGGCAGCGGTACCTGAAAGATCTCGCCCATCGCCGTCTGCGGCGGATTGTCGCCGAGCTCTATCCGGATCACGTCGCCCGGGAACCTGAAGCTGCGCGAGCCCCAGATCACATTGTTGTCGGACGGGTCTGGCATGATCGCGTAGAAACCTGCTTGAACGCGGGCGTCCATCGTCGCGTCGATCGGCTCACCCGGCTCGGTCCAAGCGTCCTGCTGACCGTTGCCGTTCGTGTCGAGAATCACTGGTGTCCAACCTTGCGATGCAGCCTCGTCCCCGGTACGCCAATACTCGTTCGTATTGATCCATCCGACCGCGTGTCCGCCCGGGCTGCTGAAGTAGAGCGTGTTCTCCTCGTTATAGGCGAACTGCAGGTGATGTGTGCCGAAGCACGTATCGAAGAACTTGTACTCCCCTGTGTCAGGCAAATAGACCGAGGCTTGTCGCCCGGAGCGTTCGATCGGGAAGAGCTGCGCGGACGGATGATCCGATCCTGCCTTGCAGAAATCCGCTGTGTCAGGAGCGCGGATTCTGGCGGCATACCAGACGCGACCCTCCTGGTCGAGCATCGGATTGTGTGCATTGGCTTTGCTGTTCCAGATACGCTCCTCGCCCCAGTACGGTGACGGCAGCGAGATCGGGTCGTCGTTCGTCGTCGGCGTATCGGCATCGCGCACGGGCGCGAAGAAGCTCGTATCCGTATTCGCGACGGGATCGATCACGGGGAAGAAATCGGTGCTGAACTCCGGCGCACCGTAGAGTGGGCCGTATCCATTCACTGTCGGATCGCGACGGTCGGTGCCGGACAAGTCGTGCATATAGTGCGTCGGCGTCGCCCAATCACGCACGGTCGCCACGACGTTGCGCTCGAGCCCGCTCGGGCGTTCCGGAATCGTATGCGGCAGCTCGCCGTTCTCGATTCGCTGCGACCAGTCGGCGAGATACTTGAGTCCCACACCTGCAAGCTCTGTCGCGATCGTCGTCATCATGTCGGCGCCAGCTTGGCCCGAGGAGATCCGGCGAATCCAGGCGAGGTCGTGCGACCCGAATTCGCCGAGCTCTTTGGGAAACGTGCGTGTCGACTCTTGGCCAATCTGATGACAGCCGATACAGGCCATGTTCCTGACGCCCTGGAGGTATTCGTTGCGCCCGCCGGCTAAAGCCGCGGTCTCGCTCTCGGGCGGTATGCTCAGCATCGAGTACCAGTACGCGGCTGGATAGACCTTGGCGGCCTCTGCGGCATCGGCCGCTAAGACGGCCGTTAGGTCGACCGTGTCGCCCGGGCTTGCGGCGACTTTAGCCGAGTCCGCGAGCCCATAGCCGCGCACCCAGAGCTGATAGTTGGCATCGGGCAGATCCGGAACGAGGTACTGGCCATCGTCGTTAGTCACGACGATCCGTGCGAAGCGCGTGTCGAGATCTTCGGTCTCGGCAATGACCCAGACACCGGCCTCGGGCCCATCAGCGCCCGTCACGCGCCCGGCGATGTCATTGCCGCCGGGCGTCGGCTGCCCGGCCGTCGACGCGGGCCCTGAGCCGGGTTGTCCGCAGCCCAAGAGTAGTCCCAACGAGACCGCAGCCAGCAGCGCAAATCGGCCTTGACTTGCCATATTCATGATCGTTTCCCCCGCGGTGAGGTTCGAGTTTCGCCCCCAGGGAGAGGGCTGTTGGCCGAATACTATAGCGTACTGGGTCTGGGATCGTTGCGGGGCTCGACTCGCGCCGGCCCTTCTCGTACTCTCGGGGTTTTCCACAGCGTGGGGGTGGGCTCGTGACGAAGAAGACGCAACAGACGAAGCCGGAAACCAAGACCGACGAAACACAGCTAGACCGCAGGGCCTTTATTGCCGGCGTCAGCGCCACGGGCGTCGCGCTCGGTAGCGCGGCTACGAAGGCGGGCGCTCAGACAGCAGAAGGGCAAATGGCTGCAACGGCGCCGTCCGAGGCACAACGCGTCGCCGACTTGGGCGCGCTGGACGAGTATTCGGCCGACGAGCACAATCAGTACTTCGTCGACAACCCAGGCTCGGACTACATGATCGATGTCCTGCGGAGCCTCAATATCGACTACGTTGCGACGAACCCGGGCTCGAGCTTCCGCGGCTTGCAGGAGTCACTCGTCAACTATGGCGGTAACACCAAGCCCGAGCTTTTGACCTGCACACACGAGGAGCAGGCCGTTGCGATGGGCCACGGCTATTACAAGGTGGCCGGCAAGCCGCTCGCAGTCGCCGCGCACGGCACGGTCGGAATCCAGCATGCCGCCATGGCCGTCTACAACGCATGGTGTGATCGGGCACCTGTGGTGCTCATCGCCGGTAATCACCTCGATGCGACGCATCGGCGCCTCGGCGTGGAGTGGGCGCACTCGGCGACCGACTGTCTCCGGCCGATTCGCGACTACATCAAATGGGACGACATGCCTGTCTCGCTGCCGCATTTCGCCGAGTCGACGGTGCGCGCCTACAAGCTCTCGATGACCCCGCCCGAAGGCCCGGTCGCAATCGTCTGCGACGGGCATCTTCAGGAGGAAGAGGCGGCCGGGCACGGGCCCATGGCAGTGCCTCGCTTGAGCCCGACGCAGCCGCCGCGGGGCGATGCCAATGCGGTCGAGGAAGCGGCGCGTTGGCTGGCCGAGGCCGAGTCGCCCGTGATCGTCGTCGATCGCTATGCGCACGATCAGGAAGGCGTCGAGCTGCTCGTCGAGCTCGCTGAGACGTTGCAGGCGCCAGTCGTCGACCGGCGCGGGCGCATGAACTTCCCGAACACGCACTACCTGTATCAGGGTCGTGGCGAGCTGACGCGCGCGGACGTGATACTAGGCTTAGAGCTCAACGACGTCTTCGGTATCGTCAACTCCGTGCGCGACATCGCGCACAAGGACACGCGACGGCTCGTGCGGCCGGACGCGCGCGTCATCACGATCGGGGTCAATGACCTCTTCATGAAGTCGAATTATCAGAACTTCCAGCGGTACTTCGACGCCGATCTCTCGATCGCCGGCGATGCGCAAGCGACGCTCGCGTCGTTGACCGAGTCCGTTCGCAGCGCGATGCCGCGAAGCACGCGCTCGGCACTTGCAGATCGCGAAGAGCGGCTGCGCGCTCAGCATGCGCGGCGTCGGGAAGAGGTCGCAAATGCGGCGCGTTACGGCTGGAACTCCAGTCCCGTGAGCACGGCGCGTATCGCGATGGAGACGTACAACGCCGTCAAGGACAAGGACTGGGCGCTCGTCTCCCAGCAGTTCTTCACGTGGCAGTTCGATCTCTGGGATATGGAGCAGCATTACCACCATATCGGTGGCTCCGGTGGTGCCGGCGTCGGCTATGGCGCGCCATCGTCCGTTGGTGCCGCGCTTGCGCATCGCGAGCACGGGCGAATCGCGGTGAATTTCCAGAACGACGGCGACCTCATGTACGTGCCTGGCGTGCTCTGGACTGCGGCGCATCACGAGATTCCGCTGCTTTCGGTCATGCACAACAACCGCGCCTACCATCAAGAGGTCATGCACCTGCAGCGCATGTCCGCACGTCGTCGACGCGGTCTCGACGGTGCGGCCGCGAGAATCGGCAACACCATCGACGATCCCGCGATCGATTACGCGGCGCTCGGCAAGAGCCTCGGCATCTGGACGGCTGGACCGATCGAGGACCCAGCGGATCTCGCGCCGGCGTTGGCTGAGGGTGTCGCGATGGTCGAGCAGGGCGTGCCCGTGCTGATCGACGTCGTCGCGCAGCCGCGTTAGGCGAGGTCGGTTCATGCGATTCAAAGCCGGTTGGATGGGCGGGCTCGGCGTTGTGGGCGTCGCGGCGCTCTTGCTCCAGGCGCCGACGCTTGCACAAGACGCCGCTGAGGGCCGCGAGCTGTTCGTCACTTACGGCTGCTGGCAATGTCACGGTTATGAAGGCCAGGGCAGCGTAGCGGGTGTGCGCATCGCGCCGACGCTCCTGCCCTACGCGGCCTTCGAGCAGCTCGTGCGGCGCCCGGCGAACGTCATGCCGGCCTACGCGCCGAGCGCGCTGCCCGACGAGGTGCTGCAAGATATCTTCGCGTTCGTGCAGTCGGTCGAGGAGCCGCCGCCGCTAGAGGACATCCCCGCGCTGCAGTAACGGATCCGGTCTCTGGCGATTTTTGGGGTCAGAGTAAATTGGGGAACCCAATTTACTCTGACCCCAAAGATTTATTGGGGAACCCAATTTACTCTGACCCCAAAGATTCGCTAGAGGCGGGCGGCGACGGCTTCGACCTCGCGCCAGACGCGCAGCAGGTTGCCGCCCCAGATCTTGGAGATGTCCTCGGTGCTGTAGCCGCGTGCGATGAGCTCAGCCGTGACGTTCGGCGTCTCGCTCGCGTCCATCCAGCCTCTGATCCCGCCACCGCCGCCAAAGTCGGACGAAATACCGACGTGGTCGATACCGATGAGCTCGACGACGTAGTCGATGTGATCGACGAAAGCAGCGACGTCGGCGGGCATCCAGCGCGCGTCGATCTCGGCCATGCCGGTCTCGTAAGCTTCGCGAATGTCCTCATCGAGTTGTGTCGGATCGACAAAGCCCTGAAGTCCTAGGCTGTCGCGCAGTGCTCCTCGCGCCTCGAAGAACTCCGGCGGTCGGACATTGAGATAGATGTCGAACGCGACGATCTGTACGACGCCGCCGTTGTCGCGTAGGCGCAGCAACGTCTCATCGTCGAGATTGCGTACATGATCGCCGAGCGCGTGCACGCTCGAGTGTGAAGCGATCACTGGTGCTTGAGACAACGCCATCGCATCGAGCGCCGTCTGCTTGGACCCATGGGAAATGTCGACCATGATCCCGAGCTCGTTCATGCGTCGGATGGCAGCGGCGCCGAAGTCGCTTACGCCATCATGCTCGGTTTCGTTGTCGCCGAAGCGCGGTCGCGGGCTCGCTGAGTCTGCGAGATCGTTGTGGCCGTTGTGAACGAGACCCAAATAGCGTGCGCCGAGCTCGTAGTAGCGATCGATGAGCTCCAGATCCGTGCCGATCGAATAGCCGTTCTCTACGCCGATTGCCGCGACGAGCTTACCTTCATTAACCAGCCGTTCGACGTCGTCGGCTCGATACGCAAGACCGATACGGTCGGGGTAGAGCACGTCGGTCATTCGCCGGATCGCCTCGAACTTCGTGAGCGCATCCGCCTGAGCACGAGCATAGTTCTCAGGTGTACGCTCGGTCTGTCCGACGTAGACGACAAAGAAAGCCGTGTCGAGTCCGCCGGCGCGCATCTTGCCGAGGTTGACTTGGATGTCGGCATCCAGCGGATCCATGGTCTCGGTTGAGAAGTCGAGGTCGATATCGACGTGCGTGTCTAGCGTTAACGTCGCAGCGTGCAGGGCGGCCGCATCGGCCAAGTCGCTAGTCGGCGCGGGCCCGGTGCCCTGCTCGGTGCAGGCCAGCAGCGCCGTCGTGCTCAGCAGGAAAATGACGGTCGGTCTCATGCGCCTCCCCAGAATGCCGTGCGAGGAACTTACACCAGATCTGCTGCCGATCGGAGGTTCGCGGCTGGTTGACACTCGCAGGTGAGCTAACTATATTTAACCATATGGTTGAATATAAAACGGTGTCCAAGCCCGTGGTCGATCTCAAGCAAGCTGCCCTCGACCGCGTGTTCAGCGCGTTGTCCGATCGCACGCGTCGCGCGTTGGTCCACCAGCTGGCTGAGCGCGAGTGCACCGTTTCGGAGCTCGCCGAGCCGTTCGCGATGTCACTCGCGGCAGTCTCCAAGCACCTCGGCGTGTTGGAGCGAGCCGGGCTCGTGCGCCGGCGGCGAGACGGACGCACGCACTACTGCTCGCTACGCCCGGAGGCGCTGACCGACGCGCTCGACTGGATGTCGATCTACCAGCAGTTCTGGGTGCAACGTTTCGATTCGCTCGCCGCGACACTCGCGACCGATAACGAGAAGGAACCCTGAGATGCATACACTTACAGTGACCGAACGGTTCTCAGCGTCCGTCGATCGCGTTTACGGAGCCTGGAGCAGTGCGAGTGAAGTGACCCGCTGGTTCGCCCCCGGCGACATGCATGTGCCGCAAGCCGATGTCGATTGTCGTCCAGGTGGACGCTACCGGATCGTCATGCAAGACCCGGACGGCGCTCAGCACATCGTTACGGGTGAATACCGCGAGGTCGTTGAAAACGAGCGACTCGCGTTTACGTGGCAGTGGGAAGGCAGTGAGGCAGTCACGTTCGTCGAAGTCGACTTTCGCGCGGCCGACGACGGGGGTACGGAGCTTAAGCTCGTGCATACCCGATTTGCGACCGAGGAGCAACGGGATCTACACGGGCAGGGTTGGGCCGGCTGTATCGGCAAGCTTCACGCAACTTTCGCAACCTGAAGGAGAAGAACATGAAACTCTATTACTTACCCGTTTCGACTTATTGCCAAAAGGTCATGATCGCCTTCGAGGAGAAGGGTATCGAATACGAGCGCGAGCTCGTCGACCTAATGAACCCCGAAGCGAGGGCGGCGTACCTGGAAATCTATCCAATCGGAAAAGTGCCTTTCCTCAAGGCCACCGAGGATTGGGACGTCCCGGAGTCGACGTCGATCATCGAGTACCTCGAGGATAAGTTCCCGGATACGCCTCGACTAATCCGAGTGGCGGATGACGAGACGGCTCGACAGATTCGTTTCATGGACCGCATGTCCGATCTTTACTACACCGACCAGGTTACGGAGTTGCTCTTTCAAAGCACGGGTTTTCGCGAGAAGAACGAAGACCGTGCGGCGCGAGCCCGCGAGCTCGTCGAGATGACCTATTTCTATTGGGACCAACGCTTCGCCGAGCAGCCGTGGCTCTGCGGCGAGCATTTTTCCATGGCCGATTGCGCCGCGATACCGGCGATGTTCTACGCGCAGAGTGTCGCCCCGTTCGGCAACTACGAGAACGTCGTTGCGTACTGGGAGCGAGCCCAGGCTCGGCCGTCTTACGCGAAGGTCAAAGCGGGCTTCGAGCCCATCTGGAATGAGATCATGGCCGGACGCGAGGTTGCCTAACGACTAAAACTAGAGTCTTGCGAGTAAGCGGGTAAGGGGAGCACGCAATGGAAGAACTAACGAATGGCGTAAGTTGGCTCGGTGTCATATCGGGTGCCGTCGTGGCGTTTCTGCTCGGGTGGGTCTGGTATTCACCCAAGGTCTTCGGCACGAAGTGGGCCGAGGGTGTCGGGGTGGATCTCGGTAGCGCGTCGGAGATGCCCGTCGGTGCGATGCTCTCGCAACTTATCGGGCTAATCTTGCTGAGCTGGTTCGTCGGTGTTACGGCCGTGGCGAACGCATTGCTGACAGTGATCCTTGCGACAGTCGCGTTCGGCACGCTTGCTTACTCCGGCGGTATGTTCGCGCAGAAGTCCGCCTACGCGCGCGGCGTTGAAGCCGGCTACCTGGCCGTCTGCTTGATCGTCATGGTCGTCTGCCAGGGAATTTTCTGACGGCGAGCAACTGGCGCAGACGTTTGCCCAGTAAAACGCCGAGCCGCCTCACGGCGGCTCGGCTCTCATCTTGCTTGGCCGAATCTTACGGATAGACGGGGACCGTCACACGGTCGCCAAACACCGACGTGAGTCCTTCGATCGCACAGGCTTCGTCCTCGCCGCTTTCCATGCCGCTGACGCCGATGGCACCAATGAGTTGTCCATCGACAGCGATCGGTAGCCCACCTGGCTCAGAGTAAAAATCGAACAACGCCACGGCGCGCGGGAATCCACCTGGATTGTTGGTGATGGCCGCATATCGGAATGACGTGGCGGAGCGGCTACGCAGAGCAGTTTCCGCTTTCCTGAGCGCCGTCTTCATGTTGAGCGAAACCTGTCCGTCCATACGCTCGCCGTGAACGAGATCGCCGGACGGCGCGACGATGAACAACGACATGCTCTCGTCGCGATCCGCAGCCCAGCTGCGACACGTTTGCGCGACACGACGGGCGGCATCGCCGGAAATCTGGTTGGCGTTGAAGATGCGCGCGGCAGCGGCGCCCGACACGACCCACTCGGACGGTAGCGAGGACTCGGGCGCCTCGGCTGCCCTGAAACGTGGCACCGGAGCCGTGGGCGCCGGTCGCGGTCTCGGCAGGTCCTCGAGCAGCGGCGGCTGCGGGCCGAGCACCTCGGTCATTGCGCTATGCGCGCAGATCTCATCGCTCCATCCTTCGGCGATACGTGGCGCGGAGCCGCCGATGCCGATCGCACCGATCAATTGATCGTCGACAATGATCGGTAGGCCACCGGCGTTCGCAAAGAGACCAAGATCCATTCCGATCCACTCTTCGTTCGGGTCGCGAATCGCTCGGTTCATCTGCGCCTTACTGGGCTCACGCAACGCGAGCGCCGTGCGAGCTTTCATCTCGGCGGTTGCGATATTCGTCCACACCTGTCCATCCATGCGGTGGATGTAGACGTGATTGCCGTCGTTATCGAGGATGTAGACGCTGATCGCCACACCACGTTCCGTCGCGAGTCGCTCGCAGGTTTGCGTAATGCGTTCGGCAGTTGCGAGATTGATCGACGTTCTATCGAGCGCACGTGCTGCTGCTTCTCCACTGATGACGAATTCCGACGACACGGTCTGTGCGTTGACTGCAGCTGTCAGCAATGCGCACCCCACTGTCAACAAAACCCGCCCGAGGAATGATCTGCTCATTTAGTTGTCTCCCCTTGAAAAAGGTGTCGTTGTCATTCTGCACCCAGTCGTGGCCGGGTGTGGGTATCTATCCCGCTTTGACCGAGGCGTTCGCTAGTTACTAGCCGTCGTTTCGAGCACCGCCGTTTCGACGACTTCCGCCTCGACAGCGCTCTCAATCGTGTTCTCGATTATTCGGGCATTTGCGAGGTAGCCGTCGATGCTTAGCTCGCGACTCAAAATCGGAAACGGAATGCCCCGTTGCTCGGTGACGATGCGGGCAATGAGCTCGGTGTCCAATGCCACCGGTTCGACGTCAGCGCGCTGGAACGCCGCAGCGATGACGCGCTCGGCTTGTGCGCTCAGATCGCGCTCGTCCTCCGCAAGCGGCGCGTGAACTTCGAGAAACAGCTCTCCATCGCGCCATCCCGCGAGCACGGGCTCATCGATGATGTTGACGGGCGTGCCCGAGGGCACGCGATCGAACAGCGCCTCGATGTCCTCGGGATAAAGCCGTATGCAGCCGTGGCTGACCCGCATGCCGACGCCGGCGGGCTTATTCGTGCCATGAATGAGGTAACCCGGCATCGACAGGCCCATCGCAAAACGGCCGAGGGGATTGTCGGGACCGGGTCCAACGATGCTGGGCAGTGGGTCGCCGAGCTCGGCGTGCTCGGCCCGAACCGATGCCGGCGGATACCACGTCGGCTCGCGAGCTTTGCCGGTCACTTCCGCCGATCCCGTCGGTGTCGCCCAGCCTTCGCGGCCGATGCCGATAGGATGGCTCGTAACCCGACGCGTATCGCTGGAATCGTCCTCGACGAAATACATGAGTCGCATGCTCGGCAAATTGAGCACGATGCCCTCGCGGGGCAGGGCTGGGACGATGTTCATCGTCGGAAGGTATATCGGCGTATCTTCGCCCGGAATCCAGACGTCGACACCGGGATTGGCGAGCTTGAGCTCTTCGTAGCCCAGATCGAAGTCGCGCGCGATCTGCACGAACGTGTTCTCGTGTCGAGCGAACAGGATCTGCACGTCACCGAGCACTTCCTGCTCGGCGCCGATGGCCTCGAAATGGCGTGTCGCCAGTGGCGGCTGGCGAGGGGCGTCAGGGTCGGGCGCGGTGACGACGACGGGCTCGGTCTCACCCCAGTCCCCGCGCCACGCACCGAGGTCGAGGCCCTCAATGTACGAGCAGGCAGACAGCGCCGGCAGCAGTGCAACGGGCAGTAGCGAGCGAGGGAATCTGGCACGACGTAGCATCGGCGAAGTATAGCGCAGCCCACGGCGGCCAAGCGTCGTGGGGTGCAAAAACATGTCCGCGGCCAGGCGCCACTATACCGAGAGGCTGTCGAGTGCTTGGGTTACGTCTGCGAGCAAGTCGTCGGCGCCCTCGAGGCCGACAGAGAATCGGATCAAGCCGTCCGAGATTCCAGAGCGCGCTCGCTCCTCCGGTGTCAATCCGCCGTGCACGGCTGCAGCAGGGCGCACGATCAATGACTCTGCACCACCAAGACTCGCGGCGACGACAGGTATCCGAACCGCTGCAAGGAACCGTTCGGCGGCCTCGACACCGCCTTCGAGCTCGAACGACAGCATGCCGCCGAAGCCTGTGAGTAGCCGGCGCGCTCGCTCGTGCTGAGGGTGATCAGGGAGTCCTGGATAGTTGACGTGCGAGACAGCCGGATGATCGTCGAGACAAGCGGCGATGCGGCTCGCGCTCGAGGCTTGATGCGCAACGCGAAGTCCTAAGGTCTTCAGGCCTCGCTCGAGCAGAAAGCAGCCGTGCGCGTCGAGGTGTCCACCGAGGTGGTTGAGTGTGCGTTTGATCCTGTCGATATTCTTCGCTGATCCAGAAACGCTGCCGGCTACCAGATCGTTGTGCCCGTTCATGTACTTCGTGCAACTTTCTAGCACGATGTCGAAACCGAGCGTTATTGGCTGGCATTGGGCCGGGCTCGCAAACGTGTTGTCGATGATCGCGATCAGGCTGTGCGCTCTGGCGAAGGCAGCGACGGCCTCGAGGTCGGCGAGCTCGAGCAGCGGGTTCGTCAGCGTCTCGACGTAGATCGCTTTAGTCGAGTCGGTCAGGTGTGCCTCCCAGGCGTCCGGTGCCTGCGCGTCGATGAGCGTGTACGAGAGATCGAAGCGGGAGAGATCGTTCTTGAGCAGACCACTCGTGCCGCCGTACGTGCAGTTTTGCACGAGGAGATGATCCCCTGCAGACAGCAGCGAGACGAGTATGCTCGATATGGCCGCCATGCCGCTGCCCGTGACGACGGCAGCCTCAGCGCCCTCGAGATCAGCGATTCTGTGGCTCAGCACGCGATGGTTCGGTGTCGTGCTCAGACGCAGGTAGCCGATATCGTGATAGTCCTCGCCGTGGTACTCGTAAGTGCTCGACTGAAAGGTCGGCGTCACAACTGCACCCTCGATGCGCGGTTCCAACCGACCTGCGTGTATCGCACGTGTTTGTATGTCAGTCATCGTTCTGTGTCCTTCGGTTGGTTGAGCGCATCAAACGAGCCGCGCCATTGCATAGGCATCGGCAAACGCGCCGTTTCGAAATGCATAGCGTCGAAAAGTACCCTCGATCTCGAAGCCGAATTTTTCGTAAAGCCGAATCGCGGGCGTGTTGTCCGTATAGACGTTGAGCTCGAGGCGGCTGAGATTCAACCAGCGATCTGCGAGCTCGATGGCAGCGCGCATGAGCGCCGTGCCGATGCCACGACCGTGCCAGTCGTCGTGCACGGCCATACCGAGTACGCCGACGTGGTGTCGTCGCGGCAGGTTTGTCGCGAGGTGTATGCCGAGGGTGCCGACGACCTCGCCGTCAACGCAGGCGCAAAGCCCGTAGAGGTCCTCGGGTTGCTCGGCCAAGCGCTTGCGCCAGACCTCGGTCGATGGAAACGGCATCTGCAGCGTGCCCCAGATTGCTCTCGGCTGGGCATGTATCCGNNGGGCTGCTCCGCCAAGCGTTTGCGCCATAGCTCGGTGGATGGGATCGGCGTCTGCAGCGTGCCCCAGATCGCTCTCGGCTGGGCATGTATCCGCTGAACGGCCTCATAGTCGGCGGGCTCGGTCCGCCTGATTTCGATTTGTTCCTGGCCCATAACAAAAAACCCTGGTTGGGCGACTGCCTTCCAGGGTTCGTCAGGGTCGGCAGTCGCGGTTAAGAGACTGCCGGAATGCACGCGCGCCTAGGCAGTCCACCTCCGGTGGATAACCATGTTAATAAGCATGGCGGCACACGTGATCATGGCGCGGATAGTAATATCCCGGATTCAGGGGTGCAAGGAACAGAGGGAGATATTCATGTACGAGGGTGGCTGTTTGTGCGGGGCCGTGCGGTTCGAGATTACCGGTCCGATCCGCAACATCGTGTATTGCCATTGTTCGCGGTGCCGGAAAGCGCAGGGCAGTGCGTTTGCGACGAACGGCATCGCGGCCGCCGATGCCTTCGTCATCACCCGCGGTGAGGACGCGCTCACGGTCTACGAGTCGATGCCGGGCAAGACCAAGCATTTCTGCCGAATCTGCGGTTCTCCGATCGCGAGCAAGAATGCAGCGGATCCTGACAACGTGCGTGTCCGCATCGGCACGATCGAATCGCCCGTTGCCGAGCGGCCCATGGCCCATATCTTTGCGACATCGAAGGCCGACTGGGAGGAGATCTGCGACGATCTGCCCCAATACCCGAGTTATGAGCCTGGCCGCTGACGTGGGCGCGATCGAGATTCGCGAAGCCGACTTCGCTGAGGCGGCAGATGCGGCCGCGATCGTTACGGTTTTGGATTCCTATGCGTCCGATCCTGTCGGCGGCGGCGAACCGCTGTCGGTCGAGGTCCGTCAGCGACTCGTGCCCGCATTGAGCGAACAGCCCGATACACTGGTTCTGCTGGCGTGGAGCGCGGACGAGCCTGTGGGGCTCGCCGTCTGTTTCTATGGCTTCTCGACATTTCAAGCGCGCCCATTACTGAACGTCCATGATCTGGCCGTTGTTCCAGATCATCGCGGCCGCGGGATCGGTCGTCAGTTGCTGGTCGATGCCCAGACGCGGGCGCGAGAACGCGGCTGTTGCAAGCTGACACTCGAGGTCCAGGACGACAATCTCACGGCCTTGAGTTTGTACGAGAGTTTCGGCTTCGGCGACGTCGTCTACGGTGAGTCGGGCCCGACACGGTTCTTGAGCAAGCCGCTGATCTAGGTATTGAATGCGCCTTTCGTGTAGCTTCCGGCTTTGCAATGTCTGAACTAGTCTGCCTACAGATCGACGCGTTCACGGATCGTCCGTTCACGGGCAATCCCGCAGCTGTGTGTCTGCTCGAAGCGGCGCGTGACGCTGAGTGGATGCAGGCCGTTGCAGCTGAGATGAACCTGTCGGAGACGGCTTTCGTGGTGCCGGGAAACGGATCTTTCAATCTGCGTTGGTTCACGCCGACGGTCGAGGTCGATCTATGCGGGCACGCAACACTTGCATCGGCGCATGCGCTCTGGACGGAAGGCATCGTCGCTACGGATGATCCGATCGTGTTCGAGACGAAGAGCGGCTTACTGACCTGCGCGCGCGCTGATGGGCGAATAGAACTGGACTTTCCTGCCCTACCGCTGACAGACATCGAGCCACCGAGTGATCTCATGGACGCGCTCGGGATCACGCCGTCTTACGTGGGTGAGTCGAGATTAGATCATTTCGTTTTTGTCGATGAGGAGCAGGCAGTTCGCTCCATGCAGCCGGACTACGCGACGTTACGGACGCTGCCGAACCGCGGCTTGATAGTGACGAGCGCGTCAGACGATGCGCGTTTCGACTTCATATCTCGCTATTTCGCGCCCGCGGCGGGCATTGACGAAGATCCTGTTACCGGCTCGGCGCATTGCTGCTTGGCGCCTTATTGGGCCGAGCGCCTCGGCAAGAGCGAGATGACGGGATTTCAGGCATCGGCACGCGGCGGTATCGTGCACGTGCGCGTTGCAGGTGACCGCGTCGTTCTAGGCGGCGAAGCCGTTACGGTATTCAGAGGTACGTTGGCGTCGGAGGCCGCACAATAGAGGGACTGATTCATGGTATTGGAGATAGCTACGCTCAACGTGATTCCGGGCCGGGAGCAGGAGTTCGAGCAGACTTTCGTCGAAGCGCAGAAGATCATCAGCTCGATGGCAGGGTACGTCGGTCACGAGCTCAGGCGTTGCGTCGAAAACCCTTCTCGATATGGCCTGTTCGTCACTTGGGAACGCATCGAGGATCACACAGAAGGCTTTCGTAACTCTGCCGAGTACCAGGAATGGCGGGCGCTGCTACACCATTTTTACGACCCGCCTCCGCAAGTCGAGCATTACGTGACCGTGTGAGTCCAACGCTCTTGAGATCTACTCTTTCTCGAATATCCCAGTGAAAGTGGGGGAGTCGATGTCCTCGAGAAAGTCGTCCGACGGCGACAGGCCTTCCATATTGACCGTGTCCGACTTCGAATAGGCGCCGTGTTCCTTGAGGACTGCGGTCGTCTCGAACTCCTCGATGTCTTCCATGAGGTCTTCGTCGAGCTTGTACTCGTCGGTCCTATCGTTCTTGTGCTGCGGGTTCACCGGTATCCTCCATGCAGTGATCCGTTGACTAAGGCTGCCGCGTCACGCTCCGGGATGATGTGACGGCCGTCACTGTACGGCCCTCGCCGAACCTGACTTTCTTATGCAATGTTCGTGGGCCGTCGCGCCTTTAGTCACGCGCAGGCAAGACGACCGTCGACATGAAGAACCAGGGTAGACCGCCGGTATCGGCGACATAGACGAGTAGCAGGCCGGCGCCGACGAGCGGCGAAGCCGGAATCAGGGCGCCGGCGAAAAGAACGAAGAAGCCGCCGATGGCCGGTAGCCCCGACATCGAGCGATAGCCCTCTACGCTGCCGGTCTCCCGCTTGTAAAGCCACGGTGCAATGAAGCTCAGGTAGACGTTCAGGCCTGCGACGGCGACCGCCATCACCGCAAAGCTCCAGCCGAACACGTGTCGGCTTAAGCCCAGGTTTGCGAACGCCATAACGTCGATGCCGAAGAAGTGATGTGCGGCGACCGCCGACGGGATCGCAAGCCCGGTCACGGCGAAGATGACGCCAGCAACGATGTCCTCTGGCTCAGCCATTCGCCTGCCTCGAACCCAGATTCAGCATAGCGCACGTTTCCAAGGCATACGAATGTTCTGCATGCACCATGTCGGTGCGTTGGCGAGAGTTGTTAGGCTTCGATCGGGAAGCTCCTTTGCGGCCCATCCTCGTGCACGGTATCGTCTCGCGATGAACGATGAGGACTTAGACCCGGCGTGGCCCGAGCATNNACGGTACGCTGCTGGAGTTCGCCGATACGCCCGACGGCGTGGAGGTCACAGAGCGGTTCAGGGCCTTGTTACAGCGACTCGACCGAGTCGAGCACGGTGCTGTTGCGTTCGTGAGTGGGCGTACGATCGCCAGACTCGACGAGCTACTTGCCCCGCATCGCTTTGCGCTCGCCGGCGTCCACGGTAGTCAGCGACGCAGGCCGACGGGGCAGCTGGCGCCGACGTCCATCGACCCCGCGAGGCTCGATCCCGTACGGGAGCGTCTGAGGCAGTTTGCGGCACGGAACGAAGGTATTCTGATCGAGGACAAGGAGATCAGCCTCGCCGTGCACTATCGGCAGCGACCCGGGGTCGCGGCGGCGGTCGAGCAACTGGGCAAGGATCTTGCAGAGGTGCTTCCATCGGGATGGGTGACGCTAAAAGGAAACCATGTGCTCGAGATAAAGCCGGCCGGGTTCGATAAAGGTGCAGCGATCAGGCGGTTCATGTCTGAGGCGCCGTTTGCCGGGCGCACGCCCGTGTTCATCGGCGATGATGTGACGGATGAAGCGGGCTTTCGGGCCGTCAACGAGCTCGGCGGCGTATCCGTCAAGGTCAACAGCGGCCCGACCGATGCGCGTTGGCATCTGCCGAACGTAGACGCTGTGCTCGATTGGCTCGAGGCCAACGTGCCCGAATGAATGACTCGCAATGACCGAAACGCAGACATCTAGCTTAGAACTCGGCCTTGTCGGCAACTGCCAAGTCGCCGTGCTCATCGATCGTGTGGGTCGATTCGTCTGGGGCTCGTTCCCGCGTATGGACAGCGATCCAGCGTTCTGCTCGCTTCTGAACCCCGTTGACGATGGCGACCCGCCGGGCTGCTTCGATATCGAGCTTGCAAACTTTGCATCGTCCGAGCAGACCTATATCGAGAATACGGCAATACTGAAGACGACCCTGCGTGATCACAACGGCGGGGCGGTTGACATCATCGACTTCGCGCCTCGATTCTCGCAGTTCGGCCGCAGCTGGCACCCCGTCACGGTGGTGCGCAACATCGTGCCGGTCTCGGGCAGTCCGGCTGTGCGAATCCGATTGCGCCCGGCGGCCGGATACGGTGCCCGCCATGCGGAGCGCACGCACGGAAGCAGTCACATTCGGTTTACGACCGACGACTTTACGATCCGGCTAACCACGAACGCGCCTATCTCCGTGTTGCTCGAGGAGCGCGCTTTCATTCTCGAGCGCCCGATCGCGCTTATCCTCGGGCCCGACGAGTCCTTGCGGGAGGATCCGGAGAAGGCTTGCCGTGAACTTTTTGGGGAGACGAGGACCTACTGGCAGAACTGGGTGCGGACACTATCGATTCCGTTCGAATGGCAGCGCGAGGTCATTCGTGCGGCGATCACGCTGAAGCTGTGCACGTACGAAGACACTGGTGCCGTGCTCGCGGCGCTGACGACCTCGATCCCCGAGGCGGCCAATACTGAGCGAAACTGGGACTACCGGTACTGCTGGCTCAGGGACAGCTATTACACTGTGCAGGCCTTGAACCGGCTCGGCGCGACGCGAACGATGACGGAGTTTCTGCGGTATCTGTTCAATCTGCTGGCCGAGCACGATCCCGAGGCGCCGCTGCAGCCCGTCTACGGCATCACGGGCCGGGCCGCGCTCGACGAGAGCGTGGTCGAAAGTCTCGCGGGCTACCGCGGCATGGGCCCCGTCCGGCTCGGCAACGACGCCTTTCGCCAGAAGCAGCACGATGTCTACGGGGCCACGATTCTTGCGGCGACGCAGAGCTTCTTCGACCGCCGCATGATCCGACCCGGCACGGATCAGGATTACGTTCGGCTCGAGGCACTCGGCGAGTACGCCGCGAGGCTCTATGACCAGCCTGATGCAGGTCCGTGGGAGTACCGCGGCCGCGCGATGACGCACACCTATTCGAGCGTGATGTGCTGGGCCGGTTGTGATCGCCTTGCGAAGATCGCCGCGCAGCTCGGTAACAGGGCCCGCGCGGCGTATTGGGATTCTGCGGCAGCGAAGATTCGCGATCATATCCTTGCATCGGCGTGGAGTGAGAAGCGCAAGAGCTTCGTCGCAAGCTTCGGCGGTCAGGATCTCGATGCGAGCCTGTTGATGTTGCCCGAACTCGGTTTTATTGCGCCCGAGGATCCGCGCTTCGCTGGGACGCTGGCCGCCATCGAGGGCGAGCTCAGACAGGGTCCGTACATGTACCGGTACGCCAATCCCGACGATTTCGGCATGCCCGAGACGGCCTTCAATATTTGCACGTTCTGGTACATCAGTGCGCTCGCCGCCGTCGGGCGGCACGAGGAAGCGCGCGAGCTGTACTGCAACATGCTCGATCGGCGCACGACACTCGGGCTGCTGTCGGAAGATCTCGATGTCGGCTCGGGCGAGCTCTGGGGCAATTTCCCGCAGACCTACAGCATGGTCGGGATCATCATGGCAGCGATGCGCCTGAGCCGCTCTTGGGACGAAGCGTTATGAGCCGGCTCATTGCAATATCCAATCGAGTGGCCGAGCTCAAACCCGGCAAGTCGGCGGGCGGGCTCGCAGTCGGCGTTCTCTCGGCGCTGAGCGAGCACGGCGGTGTCTGGTTCGGTTGGAGCGGCAAAACCACCGAGACCGAGCCAGGCGAGCTGCGGACGAAGAAGACCGGCAAGATCGAGTACGTGACGGTCGATTTGAACGCGGACGATTTCGAGGCCTACTACAACGGCTTCAGTAACAATTCGCTCTGGCCGTTGCTGCATTTCATGCTCGGATACTTTTCGTTTCGCCGGTCGCAGTACGCGGCCTACTGTCGCGTCAACGAGTTCCTCGCACGCCGGCTCGTGCCGATTCTCGAGCCAGACGATCTAATCTGGGTTCACGACTATCACCTGTTTCCGCTCGCCGCGAGCCTGCGGCAGGCCGGCGTGACCCAGCCGATCGGTTTTTTCCTCCACGTGCCGTTTCCGAATTTCGATGTGCTCGGAGCGCTGCCAGTGTATACGCAGATGCTCAGTGCGCTCGCAGCGTACGATGTCGTAGGCTTTCAAACCGACAGGGATTTGTGGTCGTTTCAGGACTGCATGACTCAGCCCGAAATCGGAGGCCGGTTACACGATGACGGGCGGATCACGGCATTCGGGCGCACGTTCAAAGCAGAAGTGTTTCCGATCGGCATCGACGTCGAGGAATGTCAGCGCGTCGCCGAGGCCAACCTCGCCAGCAAGCAGGTCGCCCGCCTGGCCGCGAGCGTCGCCGACCGTAAGCTCATCGTCGGTGTGGACCGGCTCGATTACAGCAAGGGTCTCGAGCTGCGCTTCCGCGGCTTCGAGACGCTGCTGGACACTTATCCGGCCACCCGCGGGCGCGTGACCTATCTGCAGATCGCGCCGCGGACGCGAACAGGCGTCAGGACCTACGATCAGATCCGCGAGGGTCTGGAGAAGGCCGCGGGTAATATCAACGGGCGCTTCGCGGAGATGGATTGGATTCCAATCCGATACCTGAACCGTGGCTACAGCCGCGAGCTGCTCATGGCGATCCTGCGTATCGCGGCGGTCGGGCTCGTAACGCCGATCCGTGACGGCATGAATCTCGTCGCGAAAGAATACGTCGCGAGTCAGGATCCAAAAGATCCTGGCGTTCCGGTGCTCTCGACCTTGTGCGGCGCTGCGCGTGAGCTGACCGACGCAGTCCTCGTGAATCCCTTTGATCGCCAAGGTGTCGCGGACGGGCTGCAAAAGGCTATCGAGATGCCGCTCAACGAGCGCCGCGCGATTCACGCCTCGATGCTTGCGATACTCCGCAAGAACGACATCCACGCCTGGACCCGACGCTTCATGGAGTCGCTGACGTCGCCGGCGCTCGACCGGCGGCGCGCCACGCGCGTTTCCAGACCAAAGTCTTAAAGATCGGGTTCCGCCGATCCGCCGCGCGACTATCTCGGCTAGCGCGGGCTGTAACAAAACGGTAATAGAAGCGCAAAAAACCTGCAAAGATCGGGTGGTGTACTGCGCCTGACACTCTGAAACGAATGACGGCGCATGGGCGACACGATACTGGTCATACACGAGTCTGAACACTTGCGCGAGAGCGTGCGCAAGTTTCTTGAGCCTTCGGGGTATTACGTCTCCGGTGCGCAGGATCTCAACGCTGCCCTGGGCCGTATCGCGGTCGTCGCTCCGTCCCTACTGCTGGTTCAGTGGTCGGGCGCTGCAGACACCGAGGCGGCTATTGGGGAGCTCAAGGCCGACGAGGGTATGCGGGCGAGCCGCCTTATCGTCATTGCGGCGGAAGAAGAGATTAGCGATGCCATAGTCTCACTCGAATTCGGGGCCGATGACTGTCTCGCGCTCCCATTTACGACCGAGGAGCTCGTCGGCCGCGTCAACGTCTGTTTTCGGCGACCTCCATCCGTCAGTCGACATGATCGAGTTCGCGCCGGGCCGCTGTTGTTGGATCGCGTTGCGCGTCGACTGTGTGTGAGCGATGAATCAGTTTCCCTTGCGCCAACTGAATTCCGATTAATGGAGTTCTTCATGGAGCATCACGGGCGCGCTCTTCAACGTGTCCTATCGCGACTCATTCCGCAATGAGGATCAGGTTCGGCGCAACGTCGGCAGTCCCGATACGCGCTTCTACGACGTCGAGCGCACAGTGCAGGAAGAGCGCACCGCGGGCGCCAATACCAACGGCGACGTCTTCGAGCAACCGTTCGATTCGCTCGGTCTCGTCTACAAGTGGTTCCCGACGGATAGGATCGAGGTTCAACTCAGGCTCGATAACATCCTCGACGAGAAGCGCCGCTTCGAGCAGATCAGCGGCTCGAGCGGCAACCAGGGCGATACCGTGACGGTGCTGGAGCAGGAGATTGGCGCGACCTTCGGCGTCAGCGCGAGGTTTTTCTTCCGATCGCCCGCCGAAGCTTGCCGCGCAGGCAATAGACAAGGAAGAAGCCCTGGGCCACTATCGTCGCGTACGAGACGAGATTAAGACCTACGTCCTCGAGCTGCCGCAGGCGCTGGACCCGGCCGGCGGCGTATCGGCTTAGAAACAGGTTCGAACGCGGCGGATATTACGTGGATATTCAGTTTCTCGGTGCGGCAGGCGCCGTCACGGGGTCGTGCTACCTGATCCGTTCAGCCGGCAATACGATCCTGCTCGAATGCGGGCAGATCCAGGGCAGTCGGCGCGACGAGCGGGCGAACAGAGACCCGCTGCCGGTGCCGATGGACGAGATCGATGCGGTGGTTTTGAGTCACGCGCATATCGATCATTCAGGCCGGCTGCCTTTGCTCGTCAAGCATGGCTACACGGGGCCCATCTATACCCACCAGGCGACGACCGCGCTGTGCGACATCATGTTGAGCGATTCCGCTTATATCCATGAGAAGGACGCCGAATGGGAAAACAAACGTCGCCATCGCAAGGGGCTCGCACCGATCGAGCCGCTTTTCGATCGCGACGATGCTGAGGCGGCCGTCTCGCAGTTCATCGGCATCGGTTACGGCGAACGCAAGGAAATCTTGCCGAAGCTCTTCATTCGCTTCAGCGACGCCGGGCATATCCTCGGGGCGGCCATCGTCGAGATCTGGCTCAGTGAGGGCGGCGTCGATCGCAAGCTCGTCTTCAGCGGAGATCTGGGCTATCACGATGCGCCG
>JABAOE010005311.1_pt5 | contig 21148 bp, 23 predicted proteins | sample 7062141 | NCBI WGS metagenome assembly JABAOE01 (sample SAMN14538627, study PRJNA623070) | marine sediment metagenome | biome: marine biome [ENVO:00000428]; feature: marine pelagic biome [ENVO:01000023]; material: deep marine sediment [ENVO:00002113] | place: India: Gulf of Khambhat ... | reverse complement strand
GTGATAATGGCGGTATTTTCGCGATGCTCGGTGATCAGGCTTGCGTGCATGGAGTGTTCCGTTACGGTTGCTTGTGTGTTGGAATTTGTGGCGGAGCCGGGAAGGTGTGCTATTTGATTAGTCCAGATTTAGCCGCCAGTTAAGAGCAGGTCATATTTGGTGCCGCGGATATATTGTACGTGGCAGCTATTTGCGCGGTAACTGGCTATGGCCGCTCTGTGTGCCATGCCGAGCCTTGGGTCGAGGTCAATCGGCAACTATACGTAGGCTGGGCCTTCAATGACCGGATGTGCGGCGAGGAAACGCTCGTCAACCTCGAGGCCGATGCCCGGTGCTTCAAGGGGGTGGACGCAGCCGTTGGCATCGATTGCGAAGGGTGCTTTGTCCACCAGCACATCACGGAAAAGATTATTGCGGGAAACGTCGGCCTCAAAGTAGCCGGCATTGTCAATGGCCGCGAGAAAATGCACTGAGGCTGCCATGTTGATGGCTGTCATCGAGGTGTGCGGATGAATCGGTAATTTCCAAGTCGATGCCAGGGCGGCAACGCGCAAAGCCTCGGTTATGCCCCCGGTCTTGGACAGATCTGGTTGCAGGATCGTAATGCTGCCATCCTCGATGACGCGATTGAACTCGAAGCGCGTGTAATGATTCTCGCCCGCCGCTAACGGCAGGCGGCCATAGTTACGCGCCTCACGGTAACTGCGATAGTCGTGCGCCGGAAATGGTTCTTCCAGCCAACCCACGCCATGTGCATCGAGCCCGGGCATCGCCGTGCGGGCGTCTGCCAAAGTGTATGCAGTGTTTGCATCGGTGAGGATATCAAGGTCATCGCCGAATTCTTTTCTAATTGCTGTGACCCTGAGCAAGTCGTTTTCGACCGTGTCGCCAATACGCAGTTTGAGGGCGCGATAGCCGCATTCAACATGGACGCGTGCTTCGTCAACTAAGGACTGTGGCTCCTGGTAACCGAGCGACACGCCACCAGCATAGGCGGGAATGGGCCGGGAAGAACCCCCGAGCAAACGATACAGTGGTACCCCCAGCGCTTTGGCGCGGATGTCCCACAGCGCCATATCAATACCGGAAACCGCGAGGCAGGCTGCTGCGCCCATACCGTGGCTGGCCAATTGCCGTTGATACATGCGATGCCAGATCCCTGTAACGTCATGTGCGTCACAACCTATCACGTACGCTTTTAGCGTGGTGTTGACAAGGTGCGCTACTGCTCCAGGGCACCGCCCATGGTGCGCTTCGCCCCAGCCGGTAATTCCGTTTTCGGTCACTACCTTCACAATGACGGCGTCGCGCTTGATGGTACGCCCGACTCCGAGCGTTACACTATGCTCCGGATCGACCGGAAAAGAAGCCGGGAATGCGTGCACCTCTCGAACTGTTAAGGGTTTGCTCTGAGCGTGGGCCATGTTGCCGATCGTTACTAACGGCTTTCTGTCACGACGGACTGGTCGGTTCGACCGCCGGGAGAAAATCGAGGCAGACGACGCGGTAGGCTGGTTTGTATGCTTTGTGGAATGCCGCTGAATGTCTGACGATTGGATAGCCGTGACGGGCGATTTTGGCCAAGTGCTGGGCTACTTCGGACTGGTCAAAGGGGATCCCGCCGGCCGCAGCCAAGTCGGCAACACACCCGCAGAACTTGACCAGTTTGTCCGGCGATGGCGGGTACTCCCGCGCCGTTTGCACAAATGCATCAAACAAAGAATCCGCACTGTGCCCAGCCTCGAAATATGCGCGCAAATGTACCCGAGCCAGTCGGCCATCGGGCGAGATCACATCGGCGACAGGCTCCTCAGGGCCGCTGCCCATCGACGCAACCTCAGAATCGAACGTTTCCCGCAGTTTCATGGCGTTGTCCATTGCATGGCCGGCGCCGAGTGCTGATTGCTGTAAAAGCTTGTAAATGTCATCGAGCTGCATGAGCGGGTAACGCTGCAGGTGATGCCCCAGCAATTGACCTACAAATTTCATGGCGACCTCCTGATGACTTTCAGGTTTGACGATAACGCTTGGTGCGGTGGCGCGCAAATGTTCCGGTCAGTTCTTCTCAGGCATCCGGCATAATCGACAACGTGGGGAACGCGTCAACTGTTTGCTTTGGCAGCGCAAAATGCAATTGCTTGTTTATTGCTGACTCGACCTCGCTATGGACAGATCATGCCGCGACGCGCGGCGAGATGCTGACCCGTAGTAGCGTTGGCAAATGGAAAAAAACCGCACGGTTTCGATCGTGCGGTTTTTATGGAAGGCCAAGCTGGTTAGAAATTAAGAATATATCCGACGGTGATGTAATCGGTGCGCGGATTGATTTGGGTATATTCCACGTCTATGACACCGTTACCTGCCCGAAACCCCAGACCAATCCCTGCCGTGAGATTGGTGTCATCATCAAAGTCGTCATCCCAGTACGACAAGCCCAGTTTGGCCTTCAAATGGATATCCCCACTTGTGCGATAGACGCCGTAGCCGGCGATTGAATTGATGCTCCAGTCAGAATTTCTTCCAACTTCGCCGTCGATAATGCCAAGGCTGAACTCCGCTTCCCAGTAAACGTTGCCTTGGATTTGCTTGCCGAGCATCCCAGCGATATTAAAGCCTGAATCGTTGCTTGAGCCGTGTGGTTTGGCGAAACCGGCTTTACCGCCAAACATTAACTGACCGGTTGATTGCGACCAAGCATTGGCCGAAACAGCAGTGCCAACGACTGCCATTAGCAAAAAGAACTTTTTCATCGTTCACTCCCGTTTTGAGTCATTCAGACGAAGCGTTGTTTAAGCGGTGACTTCAGCAAAGAAATGATAGTCGCCGGCTATCTGAATGTGAACGAGTTTGTGAAAAAAAGTTCTAATATTCAGAGACTTGTCTCCGATCAGCGACACTTTAGCGATGCCCGCAAAGGCTCTGCCCCCGGGGCTTGCCAGCACCCCCCCGCATGGCGCTGCTTACTTCTTGTTTGCCTTGTGCACGAGTACCGGAGTGGACGAATGTGACAATACTTTGGCGGCTTGGCTTCCCAGAACCATTCCTTTTATACCGGTTCGACCGTGCGACGCCATAAAAATGAGGTCACATTTCTTTTTTTTTGCTGCTTCCACGATCGCCTGCCATGGCGCGATACTTTCCTTGTAATAGCCCTGGTAATCAATGTTTGCTGCTTTGGCAGCTTTTTCGATCGGGGCCAGATACTTTTCGGCGGTCTGCTTGCCTCGTTTGGTCCACTCGGCTTTCGATATGAGGTTGGGGGGAAAGTACTCGCCGTATGCCAAAACCTCATACTGCTCCGGAGAATAAAATCCCGTTACCCGTGCGTTGAGCTTCTTTGCCAATGCAATACCTTCACGAATTGCCTTGCGCGACTCTGGTGAACCATCGGTCGGTATCAGGATGTGCTTGTACATAATTTACCCCTCTATCGATTTTTTCATTTTGTATCTTTGGCTTGCGCCTGGGCTGACTCATTGACCTGCATCAACAAGCGGGCACAAACCAGCTCCGGTATAGTCTGCGTCGGATTGGTCGCTTAATTCAATACATGACGGTACCTGTTTTTGCATTGTTGCGCTTGTTGTCAGACGGGCGGTTTCATTCCGAAGATAAAATCGGTCATGAACTGGATCTTTCCCCCGCGAAGTTGTCCGAGGCGCTTGGATGGCTGGCGAGCAACGGGCTGGATCTCCAACGTGATGAGCGGTCGAGGTGCAAATTGCTGACACCGTTTTGCGCGATTGACCAGGCACAAATTAAGCATTATTTGGGTGAACGCTCGAGGTTGTTTTTGCTCGAAGTTGTCGACGAGACCGGTTCCACCAACGATGATTTGATGGTGCGCGCCAAGCAGGGCGCATCCACTGGGCTGGTGCGTGTTGCCGAGATGCAGACCGCCGGTCGAGGTCGACGGGAACGTAAGTGGGTTGGGGCCCCCGGGGGCAGCCTGACCTTTTCGCTGCTGTGGCATTTCAAAGCACACGCCGGTTCCCTGGCGGGTTTGCCTCTGGTAGTTGGTGTTTCGCTCGTTCGTAGCCTGAAGGCGTTCAGGCTGCAGGACATCGAGCTGAAATGGCCCAATGATGTACTGTGGCGGCGTCGCAAAATTGGTGGCGTCCTCGTTGAGTCAATCGCGAATTCGGGAAACGGTGTCTGGGCCGTTATAGGAATCGGGCTGAATTTGCGCCTTGGCACACCGATCGCAGAGTTGATTGATCAACCCGTTGCCGATCTCGAGGCGGCCGGCTTGCGGATCAACCGTAACAAGTTACTGGCGTGCGTGCTGCGCGATCTCGTTGATGTTCTCGATACGTTTTCGCGCGAGGGCTTCCCGGCGTTGCGAAGCGAGTGGGAGCGATCCCACGCTTGCCAAGATAAAATGGCCACAATCCTGACCAACGATGGGGAGTGCCAGACAGGAAGGGTGGCTGGTGTGGATAACGATGGCGCGTTGCTGCTGAATAGGGATGGAAGCACACACACTATTTATTCTGGCGAAGTATCGCTGCGTCCCAAAACAGATTAATAAGATGACAGATTGTTCAACAAACCGGATTGTCGCCACTGCTGTTTTATTTGACGACCCAGGCACATGCCTCGATTTGCCTGCATTTGCGACCCGCGAATACAAACTTTTTTAACTACCAATGCGGATACTCGCGGTCGACGCAGGAAACAGTCGTGTGAAGTGGGGGTTGCACGAAGATGCTGGCTTCGTCGTGCAAGGCTGGCTTGCGACCGACGACGTGCAACGACTCGATACTCAATGGAATTCAGTGGTCGCGCTTGATTCTGTTGTGATTGCCAATGTTGCCGGCGAGAAAGTTGGCACTTGGCTGAAGCGGGCGTGCGAGCGCTGGCAGCTGCAGCCGGTCTGGGCTGAAGGTCAACGGCAACAATGTGGGGTAAGCAATACCTACGACGATCCCAAGCAGCTGGGCCCGGATCGCTGGGCGGCACTGATCGGGGCGCGTGCGTTGTTACCGGCAAACTGCGTCGTTGTCTGTATGGGTACGGCAACCACCATCGACGCACTGACTGAAGACGGCACTTTTCTCGGCGGCATCATCTTGCCGGGGGTCGACATGATGCACGCGTCGCTAGCGAATCAAACCGCGCGTCTTGGCACGGGGCGTGGCGGCGTGGTCAGATTTCCACGGTCGACCCGCGATGCGATCACGACCGGGGCCGTGCGGGCCACATGCGGCGCAATAGAGTATTTGCGCAACATGATGCAGCAAGCTGGCTACGACAATGTAGCGGTTGTTGCTACCGGCGGTGCGGCACAAGTATTTTCGTCCGCTTGTGGCTACCCGATCGTGTTAAACGAAACATTGGTCCTTAAGGGGCTGGTGCTTATCGGTGAAGAGGCCATGAGGCAACTCGGGGCGTGAGTGAGCACGTTTTAGAATAAACGGGATGGCAATCAGATTAGCGTAATGAAGCGATTGTTCTTCTTTTTGCTGTTGGTCAACGTTGCCTTGGCTGGATACGTCTTTGTGCAATACACGCGCCCCCATCCGGATGCCAAGATTATCNNCGGACAAAATCCGCATCATTCCGGAACCGGTTCTTCCCAAACCGGCGCAATCGGCATCGCAACGTACTGCCTGTCTGGAGTGGGGCAGCTTTGGTGATCTGGAATTGCGGCGGGTAAGCGAAGCATTGTCATCGTTACAAATGGGCGATCGCATCACTGCGCGCAAGCAGGAGGTGACGACTAACTGGTGGGTGTACATGCCGCCGCAGGGAGACAGGGCAGGCATGGATCGCAAGGCGAACGAACTGGTTGACCTCGGCATCACAGACCTCATCAAGATAACCGAGACTGGGCGCTGGCGTTACGCGATTTCGCTGGGCGCTTTTCGCAACGAAGAAGGTGCGCGTGCTTATCTGGCCTTACTTAAGGAACAAGGTGTTCGCACTGGAGGGGTTGGGCGACGCGAGCAGCAAATGATGCAGACAACGCTGGTTATCCGTTCGCCCAGTCCGGCAGAGTCGACAAAACTGGTCGAATTAGCTACGCGGTTTCCTGGAAGCCAGATGCGCGCAGCGCAATGCTAGGTTTGGCCCGGCAATAAACGATTGGTCGATTGCTCGCGGTTCGGGGGCGCTTTTCGTTGAGCCTCGAACAGTCCAGCATTAGCTAATCGCGGCTGTCTCGTCTGTCAGTTCGATGTCGAAAGCCGCTGAAATAAGTGCGCGAGTATACGATGTACGCGGTTTGTCGAAAATTTGTCGCGCAGGACCGCGCTCGACCAGTTGCCCATCACGCATGACGAGCACTTCATCACTCAGGGCTCGGACCACGGTCAGGTCGTGACTGATGAAAAGGTATGCCACTCGGTGGCGCTGTTGAAGCTCACGTAGCAGGTTAACGATTTGTGCTTGTACCGACATGTCCAGTGCAGAAGTCGGCTCGTCTAACACTACAAAGCGCGGTTTGAGCACCATTGCTCGCGCAATGGCGATGCGCTGGCGTTGTCCACCCGAGAATTCATGCGGGTAACGATGGCGGCTGTCGGGATCGAGACCCACCTCCGCGAGCGCGTCGATAATCATCCGCTCACGCGCAGTGGGCGAATCAGCGAGGCTATGAACCTCCAGCCCCTCACCGACGATTTGCCCCACCGATAAGCGTGGACTCAGACTGCCGAACGGGTCTTGAAAAACGATTTGCATTTCGCGGCGCAGTGGGCGCAGTGGCTTCGCCCGAAGCTCCTGAATCTCGCGTCCACGAAATTCGATGCTACCGCCGCTTTGTTGCAGGCGCAGCAACGCCAGGCCCAGTGTCGTCTTGCCTGAACCGCTTTCACCTACTACACCGACAGTCTGACCCTCATGAACTGTCAGACTGATGCCGTCGACAGCTTTAATGTGTCCCACCGTACGTCGCATCACGCCACGCCGAATCGGAAACCACACCTTGACGTCGCGTCCTTGAATGACGATGGGCGCGTCGCGCGTGACCGGCGCTGGATTGCCGCCGGGTTGGGCAGCCAGCAGGCGCTGCGTGTAGGGATGCTGCGGCTGATCAAAGACGCGCTCAACCGGCCCGGACTCGACCAGCTGACCGCCGTACATCACGTAGACACGGTCCGCCATTTTGCGTACCACGCGCAGGTCATGGGTAATGAGTAGCATCGACATCCGCGAGCGCGCGCGCAGGTCGTCGAGCAGTTTTAACAACTGGGCTTGAACCGTGACATCGACCGCCGTTGTCGGCTCATCGGCAATGAGCAAATCGGGTTCATTAGCGAGTGCCATTGCAATCATGACACGCTGCCGTTGTCCACCGGAGAGCTGGTGTGGATAGGAATTGAGGCGCTGTTCGGGTTGGGAGATGTGCACTAAATTCAGCAACTCGAGCGCACGGACCCGTGCCGCCTGCTGCGACATACCCTTGTGGACCATCAGTACTTCACGAATTTGCTTTGCGACCACGTGCAAAGGGTTGAGTGAGGTCATCGGCTCCTGAAATATCATCGAGATCCGATTGCCCCTGACTTGTTGCAACACGGCTGGACTGGCGGCAATCAACTCGCGGCCACGGAAGGTGATGGAGCTTCCCCGCGTATGTGAGGCCGCCGGGTAGGGCAGCAATTGCNNGCAGTAACTGACTTGCCAGAGCCGCTCTCGCCAACCAATGCCACAGTTTCCCCTTCATCAACATGCAGCGAGACATTATTGACTGCAGTGATGACGTTTTCCGCTTGACGGAACTGCACTCCAAGGTTTCTGATTTCGAGTAACTTGTCGGCCATGTGTTGTCTTTTAGCCACGAGCCTCGGGGACCGACGCGTCGACCTCGTCAGCATCCGGCGTGGCCGTTGCTTCCGGCGCTTTGCCAGCGGCGAACAGTTTGCGCGGATCAAATGCATCGCGCACTGCTTCACCAATAAAGATAAGCAGACTTAACATCAGTGCGATCACGAAAAAGCCGGTGAGGGCGAGCCAGGGTGCTTGAAGGTTCGCTTTACCCTGTGCCAACAGCTCCCCAAGCGATGCGGATCCCGGCGGTAATCCGATACCAAGAAAATCCAGTGAAGTGAGTACTGTTACCGAACCAGCAAGCGTAAATGGCATGAATGTGAGCGTTGCTACCATGGCATTCGGCAAAACGTGGCGGAACATGATCATTTTGTCGCTCAGCCCCAGAGCACGAGCGGCCCGCACGTAATCGAAATTGCGCGCGCGAAGAAACTCGGCACGTACTACGCCAACGAACCCCATCCAGCTGAAAAGCAGCAGCAGCACCAGCAGCCACCAAAAGTTGGGCTCCACAATGCTGGCAAGAATGATGAGCAAATACAGCGTCGGCATGCCAGCCCAGATTTCAATGAAGCGCTGCGCCAATAGATCGACCCAGCCTCCAAAGTAGCCCTGAATTGCGCCTGCAGCGACGCCAATTATTGCACTGACAATGGTCAACACGAAGCCAAACAGTACGGAGATCCGGAAACCGTAGACCACCCGCGCGACCACGTCCCTTGCCTGGTCGTCGGTACCGAGCCAGTGTTTGAGGTCTGGGGGTGATGGTGCGGGTACCGGCAGATCCCAGGCGACAGTTCGGTAACTATAAGGAACGGGCGGCCATATCATCCACCCAGCCTGGTCAATTTTTCCAGCAACGTAAGGGTCGCGATAGTCGGCTTCGGTCTCGAACTCGCCACCGAAGGTCGTTTCCGCGTAGGCACGAAAAATTGGCATATACAAACCACCCTCGTAATAGACCATGATGGGCTTGTCATTGGCGATGAACTCGGCGGGCAGTGTCGCCAGCAACAACGCCAAAAATATCCAAAACGACCAAAAACCACGCCGATTCGCGCAAAAATTTTGTAGCCGGCGGTGCGTGATCGGCGACAGACGTGAACGGTTCCTCTCAAAAGGGTTTTCTTTACGCGGTGTCAAATCATTCATCGCGACGCTCGAAATCGATGCGAGGGTCGATCACCGTATACATAAGGTCACCAATCAAGTTCATTAATAGACCGAGCAAGGAGAAGAAAAACAGGGCGCCAAACATCAACGGGTAATCACGATTGAATGCCGCCTCGAATCCGAGCAAACCGAGACCATCGAGCGAGAAAATAATCTCGATCAATACCGATCCGGTGAACAAAATGCTTACAAATGCGCTGGGGAAGCCGGCAATAACGATTAGCATGGCATTCCGAAACACGTGCCCGTAGAGCACACGCTGTTCGGACAAGCCCTTGGCGCGTGCAGTTAGTACGTACTGTTGGTGTAACTGATCAAGAAAGGAGTTCTTGGTGAGCATTGCAAGTCCAGCGAAGCCGCCAATGACCATCGCCAGAACGGGTAGCGTAATGTGCCAGAAATAATCCGCCACACAAGCAGCGCTGACGATGCATGCGCTAAATCCGAGTCCAAGATACTGCTCCGACTGCAGTCCTCTGAGCGGGAACCAGTCGAGATAACTGCCGCCCGCAAAGACAACAAGTAGAAATACCGCAAATAGAAAGCTTGGTATCGCAGTGCCAATGACGAGCGCGAAACTGGTTCCGACGTCGAAGCGACTGCCATCACGCACTGCTTTGCCCACACCCAGGGGTATTGATACCAGATAGACGATTAGGGTGGTCCAGACGCCAAGCGAGATTGACACTGGCATCTTGTCCAGCACAAGATCGACGACCTTGCGATCCCGGAAAAAGCTTTCGCCAAAATCGAAGGTGAGGTAATTACCCATCATCTGGAAAAAGCGCTCATGCATCGGCTTGTCGAAGCCGAAGCGCTGTTCGAGTTCCTTGATGAACTCCGGATCGAGCCCCTGCGCGCCGCGATAGCGGCTGGTACTTTCACNNAAGCCGAAGCGCACCTCTAGTTCCTTTATGAACTGCGGGTCTAACCCTTGTGCGCCACGGTAGCGGCTGGTGGCGTCACTGGTGGTTGTGGTTGCCGGCGGCGTCAGTGTCTCGCCGGTTCCGGCGCGGGTGATACGTTCGGTAATCGAGGAACCTTGACCCGTCAGTTGGGCGATCGCCTGTTCAACCGGACCTCCGGGGGCAGCTTGCACGACGATAAAATTAATCAGCATGATGCCGAACAAGGTCGGGATCATCAGCAACAGCCGCCTGACGATATACGCGCTCATGCCTCGTTTCGCCTTTTCCGTTTATGCCTCAACATGATAATGACAACTGCGCCGACGACAACGACGAAGCCCAGCAGCATGTCGAGGCTGATTGCATTGTCACGTTTATCCTCAGTGCTTTGTGGTGCCTGGTTCTTTTCTCTTTCCAGCCTGACCGCCTTGGCCTCGTCAAACCACCAGTAGTCGATCGAAGTACCGGTGCGTGGTGTTACAGCCGGCCGCGAGAACTTGTCCCAGTACAGTATGCGTTGCATGCGCAAGTGCCACTGAGGAATTACGTAGTAATCAAATAGCAGAACTCTGTCGAGTGCACGTGATCGGGCGACCAGACTCTCGCGATCCGGCGCGTTGATAAGTAGTTCGACCAACTCATCAATTACTTCATTATTGACACCAGCATAATTGCTCGCCGCGGGTGAACTGGCCGCGGCGCTGGTCCAGTAACCGCGTTGTTCGTTGCCAGGTGATTCGGATGCGCCCCAGCCCGTTACGATCATGTCAAAATCGAAACCGCGAATGCGGTTGATGTATTGTGACTGATCGACCAGCCGTACCCGGGCATTGATACCAAGGCGCTTCAGGTTGCGCACGAAAGGCAATACGATGCGCTCGAATGCTGGGCTCACCAGAAGAATTTCGAACGAGAACGTTTGTCCTGTTTCTTCGTTGACCAGTTGCATATCGCGAACCACCCAGCCCGCCTCGGCGAGAAGTGCGAAAGCGCGCGACAAATTCTTTCTGGGCCAGCCGCTGCCATCTGTCGACGGAGCTTGGTAGGCTCGAGTAAATATCTCTTCCGGGATGCGGCCGCGATAGCGATTGAGAATTTGCAGCTCGCTTCCCACCGGCAAGCCGGTCGCAGCCAGCTCTGAATTGGAGAAGTAGCTCTCCGTGCGCGCATACTGACCGAAAAAAAGATTTCTGTTGGTCCACTCGAAGTCGAATGCATAGGCCAGTGCTTCTCGTACCTTTCGGTCGGCAAAAAGCTCACGCCGGGTGTTGTAAACAAACGCCTGCATTCCAGTGGGACTGAAGTGACGTATCTCCTCTTTGTTGAGCCAACCGCGCTTGACCGCGGGGACATCGTAGTCTAGAGCCCATGCCTTGGCCTGATTTTCCATTCGGAAATCGATTTCCCCGGCCTTCAGTGCCTGACGAATCACCGTATCGTCGCGATAGTAGTCGTAACGGATTCGATCAAAGTTATTTTGGCCGACGTTAACCGGCAAATTTGTGCCCCAGTAATCGGCCACTCGCTCGGTAACAACATAGCGGCCCGCCTCGAACTCGACGACCCGGTAAGGCCCGCTGCCCAGCGGTGGCTCCAAAGTGGTGCTTTCAAAGTCGCGTGACTCCCAATAGTGTTTAGGAAGTATCGGAAGCTGGCCGACGATGAGCGGTAGTTCGCGGTTGCCTCGGTCCGAAAAAATGAACTTGACCCGCCTTGGGCCGATCTGTTCAGCACTTGTAACACCACCATAATAGAAGCGAAAAAACGGTTGGCCTTTTGTTTTTAATGTTTCAAGCGACCAAATGACATCGTCGACGGTGATGGGCTTGCCGTCATGCCAGCGCGCTTGTGGGCGCAAGGTAAAGATGGCCCACGACCGGTCGCGGGGTACCTCGATACTTTCGGCAATTAGTCCATATTGCGTAAATGGTTCATCTGCGCTGCTGGTGAGTAACGATTCGTAGGAGTTACCGGCGCCCGCGTTACCCTTGGGGATAAACGGATTGAAGCTGTCGAAAGTTCCTTGCACCGCGATGCGCAAGGTGCCACCTTTCGGAGCATTCGGTTCAACGTAATCGAAGTGCCGGAAACCTGCAGGGTACTTCGGCGTGCCATGCATCGCGATGGCGTGTGTCGGGCGCGTGACCTGCGCCGACGTCATCGCACCCGGGCACACCATCACCAGCAGTAACGCTCCTGTAAGCAGTTGTCTTTGCGTGAATCCGCAATACTTGGTGCGGATCGACTGTTGCTTGGCAGTGTCGTTCGCTTCGGGATGCTGGTCCGTCACGGTTACCCCTTAATCCCCGCGGATACGTGACAATGTCTCGGTTGTCGAGCGCTCAAACTCAAAGGGAATCGAGTGAACCCTTCCGCCCCATTCCCGCACTTCTTTTGCGCCGACAATGTCGTCCAAACGCCAGTCGCCACCTTTGACCAGCACGTCAGGTCTGCACGTCAAAATCACTTTTAATGGTGTGTCCTCGTCAAACCATGTGACCATGTCTACCATCCCGAGCGCGGCGACCAATGCCATCCGATCTTCCAGCGTATTGATCGGTCGGTCGGGGCCCTTGCCGAGGCGTCGAGCTGAGCTATCGGAGTTGAGGGCGACGATGAGGCTTGCGCCGAGCTGTTTCGCTTGAGCCAGATAGGTGACATGGCCTCGGTGCAGGATGTCGAAGACCCCGTTGGTCAAGACCAAAGGGCGTTTTAGCTGTTCAACTCGCGGTGACAGGGAGTCCGGGTTACAGATCTTGTCTTCGAAGGTCGGGCGCATTTGCCTGCGGGTTTCGTGAGTCGCCATGATACCTTCGCTGGCGGTTTGCCATGGTCAGCAATCGATCAGGCTGCCACGGCAGCGATCTGTTTCCGGAAACGATTGAGATCCTGCGCCGATGCGATCGGTCGCCCGAACAAACTGGAGAGATTGTGCAGGATCATTTTCACAACCCGCGCTTCCCAGACCCGATCGAATTTGATCTGCTCATCCAGCCACCGCTCCAGCCACTGCGGATCAGGTAGACGGCTTTGTACTGTGTCATTGGGGAACAAATGCCTGTTCACATGCAGATTGGTGGGATGCAGTGCCTTGCGGCTGCGAGCGCTGGATGCCATCAGCACACCCACTTTGGCGAACGCCGCGCGGGCAATATCACCGGTTTGTTCGATTGCTCTCTTCATGTATTTCAGATAGGCGCCACCATGACGAGCCTCATCTTTTGCAATTGTGTTGTAAATGTGCCGAATCACCGGTTCGGTATGCCACTCGGCGGCACAGCGATACCAATGGTTGAGACGGATCTCGCCACAGAAGTGGAGCATCAGCGTTTCCAGCTGCGGAGCGGGATCAAATTCAAACCGAACAGCATGCAGCTCTTCCTCTTTCGGTAACAGATCGGGTCGGAAACGCCGCAAATATTCCATCAAGACCAGTGAATGTTTTTGCTCTTCATAGAACCACACTGACATGAAGGCGGAAAAATCGCTGTCGTTACGATTGTCTCGCAGGAACATTTCGGTCGCTGGCAAGGCTGCCCATTCAGTGATGGCGTTCATCTTGATGGTTAGCGCCTGTTCCTCGGTCAGCGCGTCCCCGTTGAAAGCGGACCACGGGATGTCAGTATCGAGACTCCACCTTAGCGCTTCGAACTGCTTGAACAATTCTGGATATAGCATCGTAATTTAGAGGTGCTCCACGGTAGAAGAGTGCGCGGGAAGAAAGTGTTGGTCATTTGCAGGCGGTGGTAAGTTCATTTCAGATTCATTTCGAAGGAGTCACGGTGATCTCATTCCCTACGACCGCTTCCAGTGTTAGTAGCTCGCATGCTCAGCGCGCCATTGTCTGACAAGTTCGCACATCCCCTCAAGGTCGGGAACAATCCGAACGCCTTCGAGGCGGCGACGTACCCGCGCAATTCCTGCACCGCCGACGCACAAGATAATCTCGGGCGGAAGCAGGGCCCGTAATTCCCGCAATGCTTCCAGCGCTTTTGCTTCCGAGTAAGAGCCGCTGAACGATAGGGCAACAATGTGCGCTTGATGAGCGTGTGCAGCTTGTGCCACCTCGGTCACGGGTGTTTCGGTACCGAGCGGAATGCATTGCGCGTTCTCGACGGTGAGCATCGCCTCCACCATTAACAATCCAAGGTTGTGTTGTTCGCTCGGCAATGAGGTTAGCAGCACGCGTGGCGCATGTCCCTGTGACTGCAAGGCGGCCACAGCATTGCGTATCAAAGCCGTCAACAGTTCAGTGAAGAGGTGCTCCTCGAAGATAGCAATTTCGCCGCGCATCCAGGCTTCACCAATGGCCTGGCAAAGCGGTGCGGCTGTGTTGACAATGAAAGTCTGCAAACCTTGGCGGGCCATTGCTTGGGCGAGATGCCGACGCAGTTCAAGCCCTTGATGGGATCTGACCAACTGAACATAGACAGCCATGTCGTGCCGGGTTGGCTGATCTCTGGTCGGTTGCGTCACCAGCCGCTCTAAATGCGCATCATCGAGTCCGATGACTTTGCCGGGCCGGTGGCCTTGATTCAGTAATCGCTTGATTAAACGCAGCTTTGTGATTTGCTCGGTGGTGTATGCACGGTCGCCGTTGCTGTCGCGGACCGGTTGGGGGAAGTGATAGCGACGCTCCCAGATCCGCAACGTGTCCTTCGAAAGCCCTGTCTCGCGCTCTACCGCGCTGATATTAAACAGGACTGTCTCGACGTCGGCATTCGAATGCTGAGGCATTTACTTTTGTCCTATACAAACAGTTGACGAATGGCATTGATAAGCCTATTGTAGCGCCAGAACTTTTATTTGACTAGGACAAAACGATATGTTGTTGATACTGTCTCTTTCATTAGCCCTTCAGGTCTTGCCCTCGTGCGCTCCGCACTTGGTAGAGGATCCTGACAATTACCTGGTGTCGGCTCAGCGCGAGGTTTTGAGAAGTAGTCGGTCCAGCTGGGATCAAGCGCCAGCGGCAAGTGGCAGCAGTCACATCGAAGCAGTCGCCGCGCTCGATTCGGAAACCTGGCACTTCTACGTCTCTTCCCATGAGCAAGCGATGAATGACGTCGTTGGGCCGGTGTGGACGCCTTGGCTTGAATTGCTTCTGATCGCCAATGCTGAGCAATCTGTGCTTCTCGAAGATCAAGAGAGACGCACGTCGTTTAGCGATGGAGAGGTCGCCTGTTCACGGCCGGTTGGGCATGGTTCGGCATTCGAGCGAGCTGTTTCAGCAGGCGGCGCGTGAAGTTGGCCGGAGTGAAGTGCTGCGTTGCGAAATGTGATGCTCGCGGATGCAAAGCCACGCGATGACAAACAAAATTGCTGTTATCGGCTCGGGCATTGCGGGTTTGTCTGCTGCGTGGTTGCTGTCCCAGCGTTTCAAGGTCAGTCTGTTCGAAGCCAATTCTTATTTGGGCGGTCACACCAACACCGTTGACGTGAATATCGACGGGGTGTCGGCACCAGTTGATACTGGTTTTCTGGTCTTTAACGATCGGACTTACCCCAACCTTGTCGCCTTATTCGCGCATCTGAAAGTGCAGCATGCGGTGAGCGACATGTCTTTCAGCGTTCGCATTGATGAGGAGAACTTGGAGTGGGCTGGCAGCAGTCTGGCTACAATCTTTGCCCAGAAACGCAACCTCATAAAGCCCGAGTTCTGGCGCATGCTCAAGGAAATCTTGCGCTTCAATCGCGAGAGCACTCAAGCTTTGTTGAGTGGCGATGGCTGTGAGGGGTCAATTGGAGACTTCCTTGAGCGGCGCGCATTCGGCCGCGCCTTTCGTGACTGGTATCTGCTGCCGATGAGCGGTGCGATCTGGTCATGTCCGACGCAGCGCATGCTCGATTATCCGGTGGAGACCTTTCTGCGCTTTTGTCATAACCATGGTTTACTCGGCATCTCGGATCGGCCGGTCTGGAAGACGGTACGCGGTGGCGGGCGTGAGTACGTGCGCAAACTTGCTGCGGGCATCAGTGAAGTACGTCTGTGTACTCCGGTGTTGTCCGCAAGGCGCAGCAAGTACGGTGTGAGCATCCGGACCGAAGCCGGTGCAACGGAGATGTTTGATCAGGCCATATTTGCGTGCCACAGCGACCAAACACTAAACATGATCGCTGACCTTTCGGATAAAGAACATAGTGTTTTGTCTCGCATTGGGTATCAGATGAACGAGGCTGTGTTGCACACAGATATCTCTTTGTTACCTCGCTCGCGCGATGCGTGGGCTGCGTGGAATTACATCGCTGGCAGTAGTGGCTCGGATGGCCGTCCGGTCAGCGTGAGTTATTTGATTAATCGTCTTCAGCCACTTCCTTTCGAAAAGTCGGTTGTGGTGACATTGAATCCGACCCNNGGAATTAGTCATTAAACGCTTCCAGTATGCTCACCCGAGCTTTGATCGCTCCGCCATTGAGGCGCAGCGCGAGCTGCCCCAGCTGCAAGGCCAAAATAACACGTGGTTCTGCGGCGCTTGGACAGGTTATGGTTTTCACGAGGACGGATTGACGTCCGCACTGAGGGTGGTCAATGCTTTGGGTGTCGCGGCGCCGTGGCAAAAAAGTGGAGTGGTTACATCTTCGTTGCGGGGCGCGGCGTGAGACCGGAAATCTGCTTTGGCGGCGTGATGCACAGTCGGCTGCGGCCGCGTAGAAACGCGTTTCGCTATCGAGTGTTCTTCTTGCGCCTGCCGCTATCGAAACTGAACGAGATTCGTTGTGCACTGTTTTCGGTTAACCGCTGGAACCTGTTTTCTTTCCACTTTCGCGATTACGGGGCGCGCGACGGATCTCCGCCTGAGCCCTGGGTTCGCGAGCTGCTCGCTCAAGAAGCCGTATACGGGGCCGATGGGGAAGTCGTTCTACAAACTTTTCCAAGAGTGCTCGGCTATGTGTTCAACCCCGTAAGTTTCTGGTTGTGCCACGATCGAGGCGGCGGACTGCGAGCGATTGTGTGCGAGGTTAACAATACCTTTGGTGAGCATCACAACTACTTGCTGGTGCACCCGGACGGTCGATCGATCAAGTCTGATGATCTTCTGGAGGCTCGCAAGGTTTTCCATGTCTCGCCTTTCTGCAAAATCGAGGGAAAGTATTCTTTTCGCTTTCGCTCCGAGCCCTCGTCATGCGATGTAAAAATCGACTATGACGATTCGCAGGGGAGGCTGCTTCTGACGGCCATCTGGGGTAAAGCTCACCCTTTCAATTTTTTCGGAATGGTCAGGGCATTTTTTCTCTATCCGTGTATGACTCTGGGGGTAATAGCCCGCATACACTTGCAAGCGTTAAAGCTGTGGTTTCGGGGTGTGCCTTATGTTCCCAAACCGCTCCCTCCGCAACAGGAGACCACGAGATGAAACCAGTCGAAATCGGCATGAGGGCGACTTTACCCGCGCTGCCGCGGGCAGCCCGTATCGTGCTCCAACTGTTGTCGAAGTTGCGGTATGGCCGACTTGAATTAATCGCGCCCGACGGTAATCGTTTTACCTTCGTTGGAGACTCTCCGGGACTTGAAGCATGCCTGGTATTGCATGACTGGAGTGTTTGTGTCGATGTCTTGAAATCCGGAGATATCGGATTTGCGGAAGCCTTCATTGCGTCAAAATGGGAATCTCCCAATCTTGTTGTTCTGCTTCAGCTGATTTTGCACAACCGGTCCGTGCTGGAAGCTGCAATTCACGGCAAATGGTGGGGCAAACTTCTTTATCGCTTGCGCCACCTTATGCGACGCAACACGCGTAGCAGCGCCCGACGCAACATTCATGCGCACTACGACCTGGGAAACGATTTCTATGGTGCTTGGCTCGACGAGACGATGACTTACTCAGCGGCGCTGTTTGATTCCGACGAGAACCGTTGTCTCAAGGATGCCCAGCTGGCGAAATATCGAAGAATCCTCGACCTCCTGAATGTGAAACCGGGGGACCGTATCCTTGAAATCGGCTGTGGTTGGGGTTATTTCGCAGAACTTGCTGCGCGCGAGCGAGGCGCGAATGTGCATGGAATTACATTATCGGAAGAGCAGCTCTCATTCTGCTCTACCCGTATGCAGCAAGCCGGCCTTGATAGGCTGGTCCAAACCGAGATATGCGATTACCGCGATATTGGGGGGCAGTACGATTTCGTTGTGTCAATCGAAATGCTAGAGGCGGTGGGTGAGGCGTACTGGCCAACTTATTTCTCTACCATCAAGGATCGGCTACGGCGTGGAGGTCGGGCTTTGATACAGACTATTGTCATTGCCGATGATTTATTCGAGAACTATCGACGGAGCACTGATTTCATCCAGCAATATATTTTCCCCGGCGGCATGCTGCCTTCTCCGTTGGTGTTCGCTCAACGGGCCGAGAGCGCAGGCCTGGAGTTAAGAGACCAATATTATTTCGGATTGGATTACGCGAAGACTTTGGCGTACTGGCGTGAGCGCTATAACTTATCTGCTGCATCCTTGGGCAGCTTAGGATTCGATACCCGGTTCGACCGGCTTTGGAACTTTTACCTCGCCTACTGCGAAGCCGGGTTCAGAGCGGGCACTATTAACGTGGCACAACTGGAGTTGCTCGATGGTTAGACTACTGTTGTTACTTTCTCTGGCCTTGCCGTTTGCAAGCCATGCAATTCCGCCGTTGCCGCAGACCGTAGCCGACAAGATTCCCGGTTTGCGTCTGGCAGGTGAGGGGCGTTTGCGCTGGCTGGGTCTCCACATCTATGATGCCGCATTGTGGACGCGCGAAGGCTCCTTCAGTGTGCGAAGTGAGTTTGCACTCGATATTCGTTATGTGCGCAATGTCACTTCCAAACGTCTCGTAAAAACCAGTGTCAAGGAGATGCGCCGCCTCGGTTTCGCTAATCGCTCTCGCCTAAACACCTGGGCTGATGAAATGGCGCGGGTTTTTCCTGATATCCGTAAGGGAGACCGCCTCACCGGTGTAAATTTGCCAGGGTTAGGTGCGGAGTTCTATCACAACGGTCGCCTCATCGGCTTTGTTGCTGACGAGAAATTTGCCTTTGCGTTCTTTTCCATCTGGCTGGATCCGCGAACGCGTGAACCAGGCTTGCGCGAATCGCTGTTTGGCCAAAGATGAATTCTCTTTAGACCTGATTTATGAAACTGTCGCGCGGGGCGCTGTTCGGATATTCGTTGCTCGCGTTGCCACTGGCAATGGCTGCGTTGCCGATCTACGTTCACGTCCCGAAATATTACGCAACCACGCTGGGCGCTCCTCTGGCCTGGATCGGAATCATTTTATTTGCCGCGAGGCTGCTGGACGCTGTGCAGGACCCTCTGCTCGGCTACCTCAGTGATCGTGCGGCTGCTGGGCGTCTGGGCCGATTTGTCTTCATATTGATTGGGGCCCCATTGCTGGCAGCTGGTTTCGTTGCTTTGTTCCAGCCTCCTGTTTCTGGTTCGACAGCCTTGTGCTGGTGGCTCGCTGGATCTCTGCTGATTGTTTATTTGGGTTTCAGCGCGGCTTCGATCAGCTACCTTGCAATCGGCGCAGAGCTGTCTTCGGAGTATCACGAGCGCACGCGTGTCACGGCGGCTCGTGCTGCGCTCGGGATACTCGGCGTACTATTGGCAGCCACCTTACCCGAGTTTCTGTCACACAGCTCGGGCCAGTCTCCTGGTCTGGTCCGGTTCAGTATTATTTTTGTCCTGGTTTTGCTTGTTTGTACTTTGTTGACATGGCGGCTATCGCCGCCACGACCGCCGGCAGTTTCCTATCAGCGGCGGTTGTGGGCTGAAATGTTCGCGCCATTACGCCAGGTTGAGTTCCGCTGGTTAATTGCCGTAATTATTCCCAGCGGCGTTGCGAGCGCTATTCCAGCGACACTGATTCTGTTTTTCGTCGAAGATGTTCTCCAGACGCCGCGCCTGTCCGGAGCCTTTCTTGTGGCTTATTTTCTTGCTGGTGCATTCAGCATGCCAGCCTGGGTCAGGCTGTCGAGATTTACAGGCAAGAAAAATGCGTGGCTCATTGGCTCGTTGATGGCGGTAGCTGCATTTGTGTGGGCCTTCACCCTAGGCCCAGGGGATGTGGTTGCATTCGTTATAGTCTGCGTAATGTCGGGAGTCGCTTACGGGGCGGAGCTCGCACTGCCGCCTTCTATTCTTGCCGATATGGTTGATCGCTGCAGTGGCGAACACAAAGCCAATGGTGCGTACTTCGGCATGTGGCAGATGATCGAAAAGCTTAATCTGGCTACGGCAGCAGGCATTGCTCTGCCGCTCTTGGCTCTATTGGGTTATGAGCCTGGTTCCGCTGATAGTGAAACACTCGGACTGTCTGCTACATACGCCCTGCTTCCGTGCGCGATCAAGTTAGTGGGGGCCGCGATTCTGTGGGCCGCGCCAATCGATTTAAGCCGTAAACACGTAGGCGACCTCGTCGCCGAAGGAGGAGTTCGATGAAATTTTTGCCGCTTGTCGTGCTTGCTGCTGCGACAGTCCTGTTGGCCGCTTGTGCATCGCCCGGCGTTGAGTCGTATAGCGAAGAACGTCCTTTGCTCGACTTGCGCCGCTATTTCGATGGAGAAATCGAAGCGTACGGGATGTTTCAGGATCGTTCCGGCCAGGTCGTAAGACGTTTTAGCGTTGAAATCAAGAGTAGCTGGAACGGCGACGTAGGTACGCTCGAAGAAGATTTTGTCTACTCTGACGGTACCACGGATAGGCGCGTTTGGACCATTACCAAGCTCGATGAGCACAACTACATCGGGACAGCGGAAGACGTCATCGGAGAGGCGAGGGGCACTGCGTACGGAAACGCCCTACGTTGGCAGTATGTTTTGGCATTGCCAGTCGATGACAAGGTCTACCACGTCAAGTTCGATGACTGGATGTACCTCATGAACGAGAGGATCATGTTGAACCGGTCGGAGATGAGTAAATTCGGTGTGCGCCTCGGTGAGGTAACCTTGGCATTTCGCAAGAGGGAGTGAGCTGTTTTGCCATTGAACAGTTGCATCAAAGACTGGCAAGGTCGGCGCGTCTGGGTGATTGGTGCCAGCAGTGGTATTGGCAAGGCATTCGCCGAAGCAGTGCTGAAAAGTGGTGCCCGGGTGGCACTAAGCGCACGAGACTCGGCCGCACTCGAGAAAATCGCGAGCCAGTTCTTGCCGGAGCAAAGCTTGGTGTTACCGGTCGATGTGACCGATCACGATGACGTGGAGCGAGCGTTTTCAAGATTGAGGCAGGCGTGGTCATCCATTGACCTGGTAGTGCTCCTGGCTGGCACGCATTTGCCACTCAGGGCTTGGGAACTGGACGCGCGCACAGCGGAAAAATTATTTGC
>JABAOE010004796.1_pt2 | contig 21150 bp, 16 predicted proteins | sample 7062141 | NCBI WGS metagenome assembly JABAOE01 (sample SAMN14538627, study PRJNA623070) | marine sediment metagenome | biome: marine biome [ENVO:00000428]; feature: marine pelagic biome [ENVO:01000023]; material: deep marine sediment [ENVO:00002113] | place: India: Gulf of Khambhat ... | reverse complement strand
CTGTGTCTCCTCGCCAGATCCAGCCACTATTTCTTTGATGTAAATCAGCCTCATTACATAACATGGCAGTCCTTGCAATTGGCTCTAATTCTGGATGACTGGCACAATCAATTGGTTTTTTGAGGAAAAGTACATCTCCTTCAGGTACGAAACCAGTCCCGCTGACTTCAAAGATTTCACCCATGGGTAGGCGGACCTCTTTTACCATAAGCTCATTACTTGTAAGTGTCCCGGTTTTGTCCGTTGCTATATACGAACAGCTTCCCAATCCTTCAACTGCAGCAAGCCTTCGAACAATGACTCTCCTTTGCGCCATTTTGGTTGTGGCAACCGCTAAAGCCACAGTCATGGCCACTGGTAATCCCTCTGGGATAGCAGAAACTGCAAGAGCAACAACAAATAGAAGCATCTCGGTAAGATCATATCTCCCGAATGATAGACTAAGTGCCCCTATAGCAAAAGCCAAAATAAGCACTGCCACTGCTATAACCCTGGTAAATCTCTTCATTCTCACAATAAGCGGTGGTTCTCCACCGGTTCCTGCCATTATATCGAGGGCTAGAAGTCCAACTGCTGTAGACATCCCGGTAGTAACAACCAAGCCTTTAGCACGGCCTCTGGTAACAATTGATCCGGCATGAGCCATATTTAATCGGTCAGCAATTGGTGTGTTTAACTCACCTGTCCAAGATTTGTCTTTTAGTACTGGGAGGGATTCTCCAGTCAACAAGGATTCATCCAACTCCAGACCAATTGTCGTAAGAAGTCTAATATCGGCCGGAACTCTATTACCTGACTCCAGCCAAACAACATCACCGGGAACAACCATCTCGGCATTAGTTTCTGTCACCTCTCCATTTCTTAGGACAGTGGCATTTATTTGGAGTAGTTTTTGCAATGCACGTGCACTTTGCTCAGCCTTCCATTCCTGATACCCGCCAATTAAAGCATTCAGAAATAATACAAAAATTATAAAAGCGGCATCGGTGGGTTCCTTAATCAGAATAGAGATACCAGCTGCAAAAGCTAAGACATAAATAAGGGGACTGCTAAACTGTCGAACAAATATTTTCCATATAGGCGCAGGCGGTTTTTGCGGAAGTTTATTCGGACCGAATTTATTTAGTCTGACTGCAACTTCAGAATCTGTGAGCCCAGTATCGGTAACATCCAGAACTTTAAATATTGAAGGCAAATCCATCGCATGCCATGAATTGGTTGTTTGCTCTTTATTTGGCAAAACTTGAAGTCCCTCATCCCGCAAAATATTTTTGTTGAGAATATGATAATGCTATTGCCAATTTTTGTTATAATTACCACGCTTTAACAATAGCGACATCACATCCTTTTAATGTAGAGCATCGATATATTCAAATTAAAGTGAAAAAAATTGCTACAGAAATTGCTACATTTCTTACTACGCTGAAACACAATATAACGCAACAAAACACAAATTTGATACTTAGATTTTCCCCATAATTAGATGAAATTACCCTCCGGAGGCATTTGTCGGTGGTTCAAATCCACCCGTCACTATTACCTGAATTCTAACTCTTATATTGATAACATTATAGGGAACAGGTCAATCTATTAAGTAGGTCGGAATAGATAGAAATAGCAGTATTACCCTTAACAGGTAACCCTGCTATTTCATTGGGAAGGATTTAAATATCAAATATCAGAATTTATAAATTGAAATTCTTACTTGCGAAACCGACTAAATACATAATCTTGTCCTTGTTGAGAAGAGTGACAACCATAACAGGACGCTCCACCATCATTAGTTAGCCTTTCAGTTTTGCTGTCACCACCAAATCCTTCATAACCCCAACCACCAGTTTTTGAAAACCTATTTGTATCTTTTTCCATAACTCCTATTAATTTTCTGCTACCTTCCTGCATTGTATTTTCTTTTTCATTGTATTCCAGAAGATCAAAAACTATTGCAGCACCATTTGGAAAATTTCCTGTCTGATAACCTTCGAGCGCTTTCGGATTACCATAAATATGATGTATGCCCTTAAAGGGGTTTTCCAGTGGGTGACCCGGCAGTATTACCATTGATTTTATATGGGTCCAATCTCTGTAGTTCTCAGGATAGAGAACTTTACTGTTGTCCACTTCATTATTGCTTGTGCATCCTGCAGCTAGTATCAAACAAAGAAAAAATATCGGTTTTATATTTTTCATTTTTATGGCTCCTTAATTTAGTATTGACTCAATACTAACATAAATATATACATGTTGTCAAGATCATTTCGTTCCGATACTATTATTGGTATGAAGTTAAAATCTGTCATAGATCAAATTGAAAGAATTGGTAATTTGATTAGGTCTGAAGAAAAAAAATTAATTAGCGGTCAAAGGTTGCAACCTGTTCATGTCCAGGTCTTAAAATATTTGTCTATCTGCAATAAATACAGTAATACCCCAATGGCTGTGTCATCTTATATAGGCAATACCAAGGGTACTACTTCACAGACTTTAATTGTATTAGAGGAGAACGGATATATAAATAAAGAACAAAACAAGAGAGATAAAAGAGGGGTAAATTTATTTTTAACCGTTAAGGGGAAAAAACTATTAAATAAACTTTCAAAAATTTATATAAAGCAAGATCTAAGTCTTACCGGGATTGAAGAAACTGAAAAGTTTCTTGATTCCTTTTTAAAATACTTGCAAAAATCAAATAGTTTCAGAACTTTTGGAGCATGTAGAACATGCAGGTACTTTCTGACAGAGGATACTGGATTTAGATGTGGTTTAACAAAGGAAATATTAAAACCTGATGAGACTTCATTAATATGTTATGAACATGAAGATGAAATTAAAATTAATTTAGTTAACTAAACCATAGCTGAATAATACTTCCTATTTTAATTCAAGGTTGCTCAGTTGAACTGAATTTTGGTTTTTTTATGCCTAATTTTTTGATTCTGGATCTTAACGTTGAGGGGTTGATATCTAGTATATTAGCTGCTCCATTTTTTCCTTCTATTACCCAATTAGTATTATAGAGAACCTTCATTATATGATCTTTTTCCAAATCGTTTAATCTCATTAGCTTTGATTTGTTTTGAGTGTCATTTGTAAACTCAGGAAAATCTCTTATCGTCAATGTTTCACCTTTGGACAAAATAACGGCTCTTTCTATTACGTTCTCAAGTTCTCTTATGTTGCCAGGCCAATTATATGATAATAATTTGTTTATTATATCCTTAGATATTTTTGGGGTATCAAGACCTAACTTTGATGCATATTTCTCAACGAAATGTGTAATTAATAATTTAACATCATCTTTTCTTTCTCTTAAAGGAGGAACTGATATTGGGAAAACATTTAATCTGTAATACAAATCTTCTCTGAATTTACCTTCTTCTACCAAATTGATTAGATATTTGTTTGTAGCAGCGATTAACCTTACATCAACTTTGATTGATTTAGATGAACCTAATCTTTCAAATTCACCTTCTTGAAGAACTCTTAATAATTTGACCTGAGTCTCTAAAGGGAGTTCACTAACTTCATCCAAAAATATTGTTCCTTTATCTGCAAGTTCAAATCTACCAATTCGTTTTTCTACCGCACCTGTGAATGCTCCTCTCTCATGTCCAAATAATTCACTTTCCACTAATCCAGCTGATATCGCTCCACAGTTTACCTTTACTAATATTCTTTCTTTTCGCTTACTATGATTATGAATTGCGCGTGCAAGGAGTTCTTTTCCAGTACCTGATTCGCCTAGAATTAATACATTTGCATCTGTATTTGCTACTTTCTCAACATTTTTAATTGTATTTTTTATTGCTTTACTCTTACCAATGATATCATCAAAATTATGCTCAGTTCTAAGTTCTTCTAGGAGATATATGTTTTCTTCTTGAATTCTGTTTTTAAGATCTTCAACTTCTTTTAATGCACCTTCTAATGCTTCAAGTGAGCGTTTTCTATCTTCTTCAACTGCAATAGCAGTGGAAATAATATTCATAAAGTAAAGATTTTCATCTTTTGGGTCAAAATCATATTGGTAAATTGCACATAAAGCTCCTACTGATTCTTTGTTCCATCTTACCGGGGCTCCAATGTAAGTCCTTAAATTGTATTTAGAAATAAAGGGAATAGTTTTAGAATAGTGGGATTTATGCAGATCTCTAATTATTAGAGGTTCAGTAGAATCATTCTTTATTAATTCATTACAAATGACATCTTCTCTTTTAAGTCGATCAGGCATATCTTTAGGCACATTCCATTTACCAAGGTCAAATAGATAATCACCCTCAAGCCTTGAATAAACCGAAAAACCGGCATGTAAATTTTCACCACATAGCTTTACTAGCATATTTATGTTTTCATCTGGATTATTTGTGAAATTTAAAAAACAAGAATTTAGTTTTTCGAGTTTATCTGAGAGTTGATCAAAACGTGGATTCTTAGGTTTCATTATTCTAAATTATATTAAAAACCCCATGATATTTCAAGGAACCACGATATATCGTAGTATTTATCAATAGCATTTGTATTCTGGTTGCTCATAAATATAACAATAAACCTAATAATTTAGATAAGTTACAACAATATTTTTTAATATTTTTATACTTGGCACGATTTCTGCACTATGTAAGAAATGTATAAAAAAATAATTATAAAAGGGAATAACAATGAATCAGAATACTAAATTAAATAAATATGTAGATTGGTTAATCAATTGGAGATGGTTTGTACTTGCTGGATGTCTAATAATTGCCATTCTAGTGGGAATTGGAGTTAAAAATCTTGGTCTATCTACAAACTACCGAGTTTTCTTCAGCAAAGATAACCCGGATTTAATAGAATTTGACTCGCTGGAGAATATATATACAAAAAATGATAACGTATTCATCTTATTACATCCAAAGTCTGGTGATGTATTTAATGCCACTACACTTAAGGCCGTATATGAGATAACAGAAGAAGCTTGGCAAGTCCCTTATTCAACCCGAGTCGACTCTCTTGCAAATTTTCAACATACTTGGGCGGATGGAGACAATCTTATAGTTGAGGATTTAATTTCGGATAAGGATATCTCAAATCATGATATTGAACGAGTAAGGGGAGTTTCATTAAATGAACCATTACTCTATGGAAGGCTAATTTCAAGAGATTCCAAGACAACAGGAATAAATATTAAAATTCAACTTCCTAGAGAATCTTCTAATGAAATACCAACCGTTGCTGATTATTCTAAAAACCTGCGAAATAAATATGCAGAGCTATACCCAGATCATGAAATAAGACTAGTTGGTATAGCAATGTTGAACAATGCTTTTTCGGAAACACCTATAAGAGATATGAAGTTTGTAATGCCTTTGATGTTTGGTGTTTTTGTTTTTGCCTTAGTTGGTTTTTTAAGATCAGGATTAGCATCAGGTGCTACGTTCTTATTAATACTATTATCTTCTATAACAACTTTAGGTGTTGCCGGATTTCTTGGCAAATTCCTTGATCCCACAAGTTCCTCTTCACCAAATATTATACTTACCTTAGCAGTTGCAGATTCTATTCATATTTTGGTTACTTTCCTTGGGGCATTGCGAGATGGTAAAAGTAGGTACGAAGCAATTCATGAAAGTTTCAGTGTTAATGCTAAACCAGTTTTTCTCACCAGTATTACAACTGCAATAGGTTTTCTAAGTTTAAATTTTAGTGATTCCCCACCATTTCGACTTCTTGGAAATCTTACAGCATTTGGTGTATTGGTAGCCTGGTTTTATTCTATGACTTTTCTCCCTGCTGCATTGGCTATCTTACCTATCAAAAAACCGAAAAAAATTAGTTTATTTAATGGTTTTATAGACAAATTAAGCAACTTTGTCATTAAGCAACATAAAAGTATTTTAGTTGCACTCGGTTCAGTAATTTTGATACTTGCATTCTCCATCTCTACTATGAATGTAAACGATAAGTATCATGAATACTTCAGTGAAGATCTTGATATAAGAAAATCTATGGAGTTTTCTCAAAAGAACTTAAGCGGTGTCTATTCTACAAGCTTTTCACTAGATTCAGGTGAAACAAACGGAGTGGGAAACCCGGTATTTCTAAAGAAAGTTGATCAATTTACCAGTTGGCTAAGACAACGTCCTGAAGTATCCCATGTTGCATCGTTCAGCGACACAATGAAGCGTCTAAACAAAAACATGAATAATGATGACTCCTCATTTTACAGAATTCCTGAAAGCCAGGAACTTGGGGCTCAGTATCTGCTTCTTTACGAAATGTCATTACCTTATGGGCTAGATGTTAATGATCAGATAAATATAGATAAAAGCTCACTTCGGATTGATATAACTTATGCAGATGTTGACCTCAATATTATTGAAAAAAGTGCTGAACATGCTTCCAGATGGCTGCAAGAAAATGGATTAGATACTATGAAAAAAGCGAAAGGGACAGGTCCAACATTGATGTTTGCAAATATTACAAGAAGAAATATAGATGGAATGATAGTAGGAACAATCGTAGGTTTTGGACTTATATCACTGATACTAATGATTGCTCTTAAGAGTTTTAAAATGGGTGTTGTTAGTCTAATTCCCAATATACTTCCAGCAACTATGGCTTTTGGAGTCTGGGCACTTCTTGTTGGACAAGTTGGGTTTGCGGTATCAGTTATAGCCAGTTTGTCAATTGGTATAATTGTGGACGACACAATTCACTTTCTCTCAAAGTATCATAGAGCAAGAAAAGAGTTAGGATACGATACCAACAGAGCAATTAAATATGCATTTGAAACGGTTGGATTAGCCTTAATAGGCACTTCTTTTATAATTTCTGCTGGTTTTGCTATGCTAGGTTTTAGTACTTTCCGAGTTACATCGTATATGGGCATTTTAACTTCACTGGCAATAATTTGTGCCCTAATCACAGATTTCTTTTTGCTTCCTTCAATCTTGTTAATATTAGATAAAAAGAAAATTGGAATAAAAGTTAGAAGTGTACCGAAAAGGATTAACATAAAAAAATTAATATACGGAGGTGTATAAATGTTTAATCATAAATTAATTTTTACCTTATTAATTATATTTTGCTCTTCGGTTATAGCTGGAGCTCAAACTCCTGAAGAAATAGGAAGGAAAGTAGCAGAAGAAGCTGACAGAAGGGACTTAGGTTGGCATGATAATAAGTCAGTATCTAAAATGATACTTAAGAATAAGCAAGGGCAGGAGAGTATAAGAGAACTAAGAAGGTTGGCGTTCGAAGTTAATGATGCTGGTTTAGGAGATAAGAGCTTAGTAATTTTTGATTCTCCTAAAGATATAAAAGGTACTGCACTGCTTTCACATACTAAAACCTTTAAACCAGACAATCAGTGGATTTATCTCCCTGCATTAAAAAGGGTTAAACGTATTTCTTCATCTAACAAATCTGGACCATTTGTAGGTAGTGAATTTGCTTATGAAGATTTATTATCGCAGGAAGTAGATAAATACAATTACAAATATTTGGGCGATGAAAAGTGTGGCGACCTAGAATGCTACAAAGTTGAAAGATTTCCACTATATGAGAATTCAGGTTATAAAAAACAAATAATATGGTGGGATAAAGATGAATATAGAGTTCATAAAATTGAGTTCTACGATAGAAAAGGATCTCTACTTAAAACTCTAGAATATACAAATTACAATCAATACCTTGGCAGATTCTGGAGAGCAAACACTTATTATATGATTAATCATCAAACCGGAAAAAGAACTTATATCCAGTTTGAAAGTTGGGAATTTGATCTTGGTCAGACAGAAAACATTTTTACCCCGTCCAGACTAAAGAGGGCAACATAATATTTATGTTAAAAGAATTTTTTATAGCTTTAAATTCCATTTTATTTGCTCGGGATGTAATTTCAGGTGAGTTAGATCTTTTGGATTCTGACTCACCTTTAATTTGTCTCTTCTAAATTAAATTTAAGCATATGTTAAATATTGTAGAGGTGTCCATATAAGTGTCCAAGTTGTATTAATTTATATGAATCGGTTTGCTTTGCCCTCCGGAGCCGGGGTCAGGAGTTAGAATCCCCATCCAAACTACAATAGATAATGATTACAGCTGTTATCTTAAGCTGAAGTGTGAAAACGTTAATTTTCTAAAAATGCTTGTTTTGGTTTATAAGCACATAGAGGATCTGAAGCCATCATATTTCCAGTCATTGCATAAGCGCGGGATCGAGAGCCCCCGCAAATTGATTTATATTCACATAATTTACATTTGCCCAATAGATATTCTTGGTTGCGAAGAAGCTGGAAAATTGGATGATTTCTATATATGTCAATTAAAGAATCATTATGTACATCACCTGTTTTGATTGGAAGAAATCCGCTGGGAAAGATTTCACCTGTATGGGAAATAAAAACATAACCATTACCTGCGTTAACACCTTTTGGTGCATGTCCAATACTGCCACCCGGGCCAAAATCGCGAGTTAGACGCTTTGGCAAGTTTAATTTATGTAAATTTATTATTTTTGATTGGTTTCTATCTCTTTCACGTTCTACAACAAATCGTCTGTAATGCTGTGCTTCTGTTATTTTAACAATAAAATCTACTTTTTTAGAAAAATTGTAAAGTTTGTCGAATAACTTTTCATATTGTTTAGCAGTCATTTGTTCGAGCAATTTTCCTCTACCAACAGGCACTAAAAAGAATACTTCCCAGAACACAACTCCCAGACTCTTTACAAGTTCAGCTATTTCATCAAAATAATCAAAATTATATGCAGAAAATGTTGTATTAATCTGAAAAGGGAGACCTTCTTTATGTGCATATTCTGCACCTTTTATAGTTTTATCGTATGCACCTGGGACACCTCTAAAATGATCATGTATTTCTGCATTGGGGCCATCCAAGCTGAGTGCCATCTGGGCTAAACCGGCCGCTTTTAGTTTTTTTACTAAATTTAAAGTGAGGTTAGGAGTTGCAGCTGGAATTGTTGCTACCCGCAAACCCAGATCGGCACCGTAACGTATCAAATCAAAAATATCTTCTCTTTTTACTGGATCTCCACCACTTAATACTAAAATTTGAGTTCCCATAGAATGGATTTCTCTTATAAGATTAAAACCTTGTTGAGTTGTTAATTCTCTGGGATCACGCCAATTAATTGCTGAAGCCCTGCAATGATGACATGCTAAGTCACATGCTTGAGTTATTTCCCAGATCACAATAAAAGGGGTTAGAGAAAAATCAATATCTTGTAATTTTTTCATATAATTTTTCTTGTTTGATTAAATATTGATTATTTGATAGATCAATTTATATGCCAAAATTACTTTTGTTATGTGTTGAAGAAATCTATAAATATTGTCAATCCAATGCAGCAAGGAGAAATCAGCTGCTCTTAATATTTATTATTGCCTGATGGTTCTTATTAATTAACATTAAATCCTCAAATAATGTTGTATAACATTGATACATCATACAACGTTTTGTTTGAACTACACTTAAAAACAATATGAAATGCACTGGCACTTTTCTTGCAATTTCATAACGGATCAAAAGTGATAAAGACTGAATATATTAGTAATAAAAAAAATCTTTCAAGAAAAGGCGAAGCCCGAAAATTTCGAGTTGTTGTTATTGGTGGAGGAATAAGTGGTTTAAGTTCTGCTTATCATTTAAGAGAGTTATGTATAGATAATAAAATTCCATTAGAGTTAATTGTTTTAGAAAAAAGTGAGAGATTAGGCGGTTTAATTTCTTCAAAAACTATAAATAATTTTATTATAGAAGAAGGTCCAGATTCCTTTAATAATAAAAAAAAATCAGCAATCAATCTTATTAATCGCATAGGTATAAAATCCAATATTATTTTTGCTAATGAAAAGGCAGACAAAGTTTATGTATATAAAAATAAAAAATTGATTCCTATTCCCGATAGATTTATGATTGCACAAACAAGTTTTTGTGCTTTAGTATCATCAAAATTATTTTCACTTAAAGGTAAGTTTAGAATTATTTTGGAAACTCTATTGCCAAGGAATAGTTTAAAAATTGATGAAAGCGTTGCATCTTTTTTTAGGCGCCGTTTTGGAGAGGAAGTATTTAGACTAGTAGCAGAACCTTTGTTTGGCGGAATTTACTCATCTGATACAAATAATTTAAGTATGCAGGCCACTCTTCCTCATTTACTTGCTTTAGAAAAGCAGTACGGAAGCATAATAAAAGGAATGAGAAGAAATAAAATTTACGATAATTCCAATATAGAAAATAAAAGATTAAAAAATAGTATGTTTGTATCTTTTCGAAATGGTATGCAGCATCTTACTGATACCTTAGCTAATCAAATCCCTAAAGAATCAGTAAAACTGAATAAAATGGTTAGAAAAATTAAAATGAAAAATGAAAAGTGGCAAGTAATAACAAGTTCAAACGAAGTTATTGATACAGATTGTGTAATTATTGCAACTCCAGCCACTAATGCAGCAAAAATCTTAAGAGAGTTTAATCCATTATTAGCTAACTGCTTATCGGATATTGAGTATGTTTCTACTGTTACTATAAACCTCATATATAAACGTGAAGGTATTTTAAACGACATCAGTGGTTCTGGTTTTATTGTTCCAAAGAGTGAAGATCTTCCTGTTTCAGCGTGTACTTTCAGCAGTATTAAATTTTCCGGACGTACTCCGGCTAACAATATTTTAATGCGCTGTTTTATTGGAGGAGAAATGAAGCCTGAAATATATAAAAAAGATGATTCTTGGTTTATAGAAGAAGCCCATGAAAGTATTAGCCGTGTTTTTGGAATAGAATCCAGGCCAATCTTCAAATTGGTTAGCAGAAACTCACAATCAATACCTCAATATATGCTTGGTCATGTTAATCGCGTATCAAGAATATTTAACTTGACTGAACAATATCCAAATCTTCAACTTGCTGGTAATGCTTACAACGGAGTGGGTATTCCGGACTGTATAAAATCAGGTGAGAATGCAGCAAAAAATATATTTAAATATATAAAATCTAAGGAAAATTCAGTTAATTTATAATTTGGTTATAAATTTTGTTTATAAAAATTATATTAAGGAGATATAATGAAATTAGTTGGTCCTGCCGGTAATTTGGAAATTAAGGTTGTTGATTTGGCTGCAAGAAACGATTTTCTTGTTTTGTCTACTCAAATGGGAGTTTGGCAGCAAAATGTGACAATCGATTACGAAGATATTAGGATATTGAGAAAACTAATATTTAAATTATCGGTAATTTCTTTTTTATTAAAATTTTTTATCAGATCAGCTTTTTACAAAAAGAAAAAAGATTGATGGTTATTACAATATGAACTTGATTTTGAATTCTGAGTAATTACCCAATTATTTTAAACTTAACTTTATATATTAATGAAAAACAGAATACAATTGGATAACTTTGAATATCTACTTGATCATTACAAATCTCCGAGAAATTACGGAGAATTGGTTGACCCTGATATTTCCTGTGAGCTTGGTAACCCTATTTGCGGAGATATGGTTCGTATGGATCTGAAGTTAGAAGGGGATGTGGTTGTGGATATAAAATTTTCTGGAAAGGGATGCACTATAAGCCAAGCTGCGGCTTCAATTCTTAGTGAAGCAGTTATAAATAAAGACATTGAATATATAAATTCCCTTGATACAGAAGATATATTTAATCTCCTAAGCGTAGAGTTGTCTCCAATAAGATATGATTGTGCTATTTTAGCATTAAAAGTTTTAAAAACAGCATTAAGGAATCTTTATAATTAAAACCTAATAGTTTAACAATTTATGTATTTAGATACCGTTGCTATCAGAAATGAATTCCCTTTATTCAATAGAAAAATCAACGGAAAAACACCGATATTTTTTGATAATGCAGCAACCTCTTTAAAGCCAAATGCTGTAATAGATTCATTGAATAATTATTATAAAAACTTGTCATCAAATATCCACAGATCTGCCAATACACTAAGTTATGAATCAACATTGCTTTATAATGATGCTCATAAAAAAATTGCAACCTTCATCGGTGCTTCTAACTGGCATGAAATAATTTTTACCAGGAACGCAACCGAATCAATCAACTTGGTTGCTTACAGCTGGGGATTAAACAATTTAAATAAAGATGATGAAATTATTATTAGCATAATGGAGCATCATTCTAACATTGTCCCATGGCAAATGTTGAAGAAGATCAAAGGTGTTAAAATCAAATATCTGGATGTCAATGAGAATGGAGCTCTTAATATCGACGAATTTCCAAAACTGTTGACTGAAAAAACAAAACTTGTATGCGTTACTCATGCTTCAAATGTGCTGGGAACTATAAATCCTGTAAAAGAGATTACTAAGGAAGCAAAGAAAGCAGGTGCAACGGTAATTATTGATGCAGCACAGTCAGTTCCGCATATTAAGTTAGACGTATCTGATATAGGTTGTGATTTCTTAGTCGGGTCGGGTCATAAGATGTTGGGTCCGACAGGAATTGGATTTTTATTTGGCAGGGAAGATTTACTGGATAAAATGCCACCTTTTCTTTATGGTGGTGATATGATAAAGGAGGTAACGAAAAATGAATCCACATGGAATGAATTGCCATGGAAATTTGAAGCTGGTACTCCTCATATCGCCGGTGGCATAGGGATTGGAACTGCTGTTGATTATTTATGTGATATAGGTTTGGAGAATATTTGTAATCACGAAAATGAACTTTTAGCTTATTGTTTACAGAAGCTAAATGAATATGACCGGATTAAAGTGTATTCTCATCCTGAGACTGAAAAAATAGGCGTTGTTTCTTTTAACGTAGACGGTGTTCACCCACACGATGTTTCATGGATACTAGATAATGAAGGGATAGAGGTTCGATCTGGAAATCATTGTGCACAACCATTAATGAGAAGACTTGGTATAGAGAATGCCGTGAGAGCAAGCTTTTATATTTATAACACCAAGGAAGAGATAGATCTTTTTATTGATACATTAAAGAAAACTGAAGAACTCTTAAAAGTATGAATTGATCACTTATGTATTTAATAAAAGTTACTATTTTGTATGGATTGTTACTGGTTTATATAGATTCGTTTTAAAATGCCCTACTGAAACTGGGATTGGTGGTTCGAATCCATCCGTCGCAACCAAATAACCCCAATAAACAATTGAAGTTTGGCTCCGTCCGTAATATAATTATCGAAACATAATAGTATTTCCAATTTCATTGCTATTATTACAAGTGGTGCATATCAAATCTTCTGCAAAGCACACTAAAAACAAATAAAAAGGAAATCATTAAATGAATGATCAATGGCTATTTAAGAGTGAAACCTATGATAACTGCAATTGTGCTATAAATTGTGGTTGCCAGTTTTATCTGCCTAGCACACACGGTTATTGTCAGACTGCCTTTGTAGGTAATGTTGTTGAAGGTCACTTCAACAATACACCATTAATTGGGTTGAACTGGGCAGCGCTGTATAAATGGCCCGGCGAGATAAAAGATGGAAATGGCAAACGCCAGATTGTTATTGACGAACGTGCAGATGAAAGTCAAAGAATCGCACTTGAAAATATTGTCTCCGGTCAGGCTTGCAAGCCCCTTAGTAATTTTTTCTCTGTTTTTGCATCTACATGCTCAGAATTTTGTGAGACATTGTTCCTGCCAATTAATCTCGAAGCAGATTTGGAACAAAGAACCGCAAAGGTTGAAATTCCTGATATCCTGAAGAGTGCCGGCAGGCCCATAGTCGATCAGTTTAATGGTGAGCCGTTCCAAATTGCACTTGCGCGTCCTAAAGGTAGTTTCGAGTTTACCTATGCAGAAATCGGACTAGGTTCAACCACGGTTACGGGTGATATGGAGATGTCATATGAAGATTCCTGGGCTCATTTTTGTGTTCACCACTTCAATCAAAATGGGTTGGTCCAAGAAAGGTCAAGACTCACAGCATGGCTTGACTTATAAATCCACATTTGTACAGAGTAATAATGACAAGTTTTCGCACTGAGAAGTATTCTCCCAAAACTTCTAATGAAATGCTTGAGATGGTTNNAAGCAGTTACCTTCGTTCTTGTGATAGTTATTGCAGCATGTTGGCTGTATCTATTGACCGGAGCTGGAACAGGTATGTATCCCCACAAAATGGCAACTTTGCTTCCTGGCCAGATGAGCACAGAGTCTTCAGTGCCGGAGATGACCAGTCCCGGCCCTGGAACAAATTCTGTTGTGAAAGACATGGGTATGACTGACATGCCGACAACACATATCAAGTGGACACCTGGTTATGTGCTACTGATGTTTTGGATGTGGTGGCTTATGATGATTGCAATGATGTTACCTAGCGCCGCTCCTATGGTGCTATTGCATTCTGCAGTTACGAGAAAAGGGTTTGCCAATGCTGGTGGAGCAGAAGCAAAATCTGCTTCCCTCCGATTACTTTTAACTACAACGGCCTTCATCGTCGGCTACTTGGCTATGTGGGGTTTATTCAGTTTGGTTGCGGTAGCCGCTCAATGGATGCTTGTGCGCGGAGAACTTCTCTCTACTATGATGATGTCAAAAAGCAAACTCTTAGGTTCGGGGCTTTTGTTGGCAGCCGGTATTTGGCAACTAACACCATTAAAAACAATGTGTTTGCGCCATTGTAGATCACCTGTTAATTTCCTGTCTACGCATTGGCGCCCCGGTGTTGGAGGTGCGTTTAGCATGGGAATCAAGCATGGAGCATTATGTCTTGGCTGCTGCTGGTTTTTAATGGCTCTTCTGTTCTACGGGGGTGTCATGAATCTGATATGGATAATTGGCCTTGCTTTGATCGTACTTGTTGAAAAAGTGATGCCCGCTGGTATAGCGTTCGGAAAAGTAACGGGTTTACTGCTAATTGCTTGGGGTATATGGCTTGGAATCAGTTCTTTTTAAGTAGGGAGTTTTGTTCAATATTGAGTAGAATAAAAAAATTTGAAATCTTGTTTTAAATCTAATTTCCTCGGTTAATAAATACAATAATACCACTTCATTTTGGATTTTTGATTGTTTAACGATCAAATTGGGTTCTTAAAATAATAAAATATATCAATATAAATCTTTAAGATTTTTATTTATTGCCTCAACCATTTCCTTGCCGTCACCAAATAACATCAGTGAATTGTCTTGTGCAAATAATGGATTAGGAATTCCAGCGAACCCAGCACTCAAACTTCTTTTGATTACAATAACTATCTTCGATTTATCAACATCAAGGATTGGCATGCCAGCTATGGGGCTGGAAGGATCTGTTCGAGCGACCGGGTTAACGACGTCATTAGCACCTATCACTAAAGTAACATCAACCTGATTAAATCTTGGATTGATCTCGTCCATTTCTTTTAGTTTATCATAAGGAATGTCAGCTTCGGCAAGAAGCACATTCATATGTCCCGGCATACGACCTGCGACGGGATGAATAGCAAATTCTACATTTGTACCTTTATCTTCCAGAATATTATACAAATCTCTCACAGCAAATTGTGCCTGAGCGACTGCCATACCATATCCGGGTGCAACTACAACTCGGTTTGCACCTTCGAGAATTAATGAGACTTCTTCAGGTGTAGTGGATTTTACTTTTCCTTCATATATGTCATCTGAGTTGCCTGGCTGGGATATAGCACCAAATTCACCAAATATTACATCCTTGAGTTTACGGTTCATAGCTCTGCACATAATGTTTGTAAGAATTATTCCGGAAGCCCCAACTAATGTTCCTGCAATAATAAGTACGTTGTTGTAAAGAATGAAACCGGTTGCTGCAGCGGCCAGACCCGAAAAGGAATTTAATAGTGCTATAACAACAGGCATATCTGCACCCCCGATCGGTGCAACAAGAAGTATTCCAAGAATTGATGAAACTAAAACCAGAATCCAGAAAAAGTATGTTAGTTCGGGTTGTTTTAGAATGAAGTATCCAACAACTAGTGCAGCTAAGCTAAATAGAATCTTTAAAATTTGGGATCCAGTAAAGCGCGATGGTTTCTCTCCGATCATTCCTTGAAGTTTTGCGAATGCAAGAAGACTCCCCCAGAAAGTAACAGCACCAATTAAGCATGATGCGATAGTGGCAATTGTGAAATGAGCGCTAATATCTGTTGTCCTTATACCCATTGTTTCGGCAAATACCACTCCTGCAACAAGGACCGATGCTCCACCGCCAAAACCATTAAAAAGTGCTACTAGTTGTGGCATGGAGGTTATCTTAATTTTTACCGATAATATTGCGCCGATTGCACCTCCAACAATAATTCCTGCAAATATAATTTCGTAACTTACTATCTTTTCATTTAGCAAAGTTACAACAATAGCTAACAACATACCCATAGCACCAAGCAAGTTTCCCCTAACTGCTGTTCTTGGATGAGAGAGTCCCTTTAATCCGAATATAAAGAGACAGGCGGCCAGAAGATATGCAATATTAACAGTTGCTACTGACAAACAATTACTCCTTCTTTTTAAACATTCCTAGCATTCTGTTGGTTACCATAAAACCACCAACAACATTTATTGTGGCTAGTACTATAGCTAAGAATCCGAGTATGGTTGAAATCAGTGTCTGCTCTGTTCCTGCAGATACAATTGCACCAATTAGAATTATTCCAGAGATTGCATTCGAACCCGACATTAAAGGAGTGTGAAGAGTGGGAGGAACTTTGGTAATAACTTCATATCCAACAAATATAGACAGTATAAATATAGTAAGAGCTATCGCAAAACTTTCCATATACTTTACCTCCTGATCATAATATCATAATCCGAAAATCTCTCTAACTTGTTTGTTCACAATTTGACCATTCATCGTAACAATTGAATCTCTTATTATCTGATCATCAACATTGAGATTCAGTTTCCCTTCCTCAACCATCAGGAGTAGTAGGTTTATAATATTTTTTGAATACATCTTGCTTGAATGATAAGGTACTGAAGAAGGGATATTTAGTGGTCCGGTTATAGTAATACCATTTCGGATTATTACTTTCCCTGTTTCTGTTAACTCGCAGTTTCCTCCCTGTGCACATGCGATGTCAACAATTACAGATCCGGGTTTCATTGCATCAACCATATCAGAAGTTATAAGTATTGGTGCTTTCTTCCCTGGCACACTTGCAGTAGTAATTATCACATCATTTTCAGCAACAATATCTTTCATTATATTTCTCTGTTTTGTGTAAAAATCTTCATCCATTTCTTTCGCATATCCATACTCTTGTTCTGATTCTTTAGTTTCTAGCTTCAATTCAATGAATTTAGCTCCTAAACTTTCAACCTGTTCTTTAACGGCTGGGCGAATATCGTATGCACTCACAACAGCTCCTAATCGACGGCAAGTAGCCATAGCCTGAAGTCCGGCAACTCCTGCACCTATCACTAATACCCGTGAAGGAGTAATAGTGCCGGCAGCGGTAATCATCATCGGGAACATTCTTGGTAACATCTCTGCCGCAATGATTGCAGCTTTGTATCCAGCAATATTTGACTGAGAAGAAAGGGCATCCATTGGCTGTGCTCTTGAGATCCTGGGTATAAGTTCCATTGCCAATGTACAAACATTTCTTCTTGCCAATTCCTTAATAGCCTCAATATTAAAAAATGGGTCAAAAAAACCTATTATTAGCTGATCTGGTTTTAGCATCGAAAGATCAGATGAACTTGAATCCATATCAATTCCAATACCCCTTACCTGCAGAATAACATCTGAGTTTGAAAATATCTCTGTGCGGTCAAGAACAACTTTCCCACCTGCCTCTTGGTACTTCTTATCTGTAAAACCCGCATTTTCTCCGGCACCGGATTCAAGTTGAACTTCAATTCCAGCTTTCTTAAGAGTAGCTATACCCTCAGGGACAACTGCTACTCGCTTCTCGTTTGGGTAAGTTTCTTTTAATAAACCAACAATCATAAAACACTAAAAAAATCTTTTATTGTATTTTAACCTTATTACAAAACTATATAGAAATAATATAAAATTAAAGAAAATATATGCATATAAAATTTTAAAAGTGAGTTAATCTGTTTCAAACTTTCTTATCCTGCTCTTTTCAAAATTTTTTCGTATTCTCTCATTACAGTTTTTTCGAATATTTCAGCAATTGATTTTTTTGCTTCGCTGCCTGTAGCTGACACTTACAACCGACCTGGTTGGATTTTCTTCAAGCTCCTTGATAATTGTGCCCCTTTGCCTGTTTGTTAGAGCAGTCATGAGCGGTATAATTGATACTCCGATCTCGGTAGAAACACAATTAGTAATAGTGCTGAGGTTCCAGGTTTTGCAAACTACATCCGGGTTTATTGTTTTCTGGTAACAAAAGTTCTTTACCTGTTCGCCGAAGCAGTGTTCTTCGTCAAGTGCTATAAACTGAACGTCATCCAGATCTTTAAGCTTCACCTTTTTTAATTTACTGAATTTGTGGTTGGCCGGAACTGCAAGAACAAGCCTGTCTTCAAAAAGTTCGCTGTATGTCAGAAGCTTGTTGTTAAAAGGAAGGCTCATGATCGCTATATCGATCTCGAAATTGATAAGCATATCTATTAATCTCTCTGTGAGATTTTCTCTAACCTGAATAACCGCATCAGGGTTATCCTTTTTAAACGATTTCAGTACTCCAGGAAGAATATATGGTGCGATTGTAGGGATGATTCCTACGGAGAGAGCACCTGTGTTACCAGTTATTTCCTCGGACATTCTCAGCTTTAATTCTTTTGATTCGTTCAGAATTCTTTTTGCACCAGGTAAAAGTGCGTTGCCGGTTTCGGTTAGTACAACCTTCTTGCCCAGTCTGTCGAAGAGTTTGGTTCCGATCTCTTTTTCTAGTTTTATTATCTGCTGGCTGAGGGAAGGTTGTGCAACAAAGCATCTGTTTGCAGCTTTGCTGAAGCTCCCGGTTTCTACAACTGCTATAAAATATTTTAATTGATGCAGCTCCATGGTTAATTTAATATAGGTAACAACTATAGTTCTTATTGATAGTATATTTGATATCTATTAATAAATATACAATACTACAAATTACATAAAAAGGGAATTTCAAAGGAGACATTAAAATGGCAGATAAAAATACTACAAATAATAATAATAAAAACGGTGAAAGTAAGTGCCCGTTTACGGGTGGATCACTAAAACATGGTGCTGGGGGCGGTACGTCTAACCGTGACTGGTGGCCAAATAATTTGAATTTGAACATCCTTCGCCAACACTCTTCTCTGTCCGATCCGATGGGCAAAGATTTCAATTACGCTGAGGAGTTCAAGACTCTCAACCTCGATGCTGTAAAGAAAGACATCTTTGACCTGATGACTACATCCCAGGACTGGTGGCCAGCCGATTACGGTCATTATGGCCCGTTATTTATTAGAATGGCATGGCACAGTGCAGGTACATATAGAATCTCTGATGGTCGCGGAGGAGCGGGTACGGGAAACCAGCGCTTTGCGCCGGTTAACAGTTGGCCTGACAATGCAAATCTAGACAAGGCACGTATTCTGCTTTGGCCTATAAAAAAGAAATATGGTAAGAAAATTTCGTGGGCGGATTTAATGATACTCGCCGGTAATTATGCTCTTGAATCTATGGGTTTTAAAACGTTCGGTTTTGCTGGAGGACGTGAGGATATTTGGGAGCCTGAAGAAGATATATATTGGGGTTCTGAAGGAGAGTGGCTGGAAGAAAAACGTTACACCGGTGACCGTGATCTTGAAAATCCTTTAGCCGCCGTTCAGATGGGCTTGATTTATGTGAATCCTGAAGGACCAAATGGAGAACCGAGTGCTGTTGCTTCAGGACACGACATTCGTGAGACATTTGGCCGGATGGCGATGAACGATGAAGAAACCGTCGCGCTTGTTGCAGGCGGACATACTTTTGGCAAGTGTCATGGTGCTGGGGATGCGGAACTTGTTGGTCCTGAACCCGAGGGAGCTCCAATTGAGGAGCAGGGTTTAGGATGGAAGAGCAGTTTCGGTAGTGGAAAGGGAGGTGACACGATCACAAGCGGAATAGAAGGTGCATGGACCCCGACCCCGACCCAGTGGGACAACAGCTATTTCGACACCCTGTTTGATTATGAGTGGGATCTTGTGAAGAGCCCAGCAGGCGCCTGGCAGTGGATTCCGACCGATCCAGCTGCAAAGGACGCGGTGCCTGATGCCCACGATCCATCGAAACGGCATGCACCAATTATGACCACAGCGGACCTTGCACTGAGAATGGACCCTATATACAAGCCAATTGCAAAACGTTTTCATGAGAATCCTGATGAGTTTGCGGATGCATTTGCCCGGGCATGGTTTAAACTGACACACCGCGATATGGGACCAGTTTCACGCTATCTCGGACCTGAAGTGCCTTCGGAAGAGCTGATTTGGCAAGATCCTGTACCCGTTGTTACACATGATTTGATTAATGATCAGGATATCTCAGCACTGAAGGGTAAAATACTTGATTCAGGACTTTCTGTGTCACAACTTGTATCTACCGCATGGGCTTCGGCATCAACGTTTCGTGGTTCCGATAAACGCGGTGGTGCTAACGGTGCACGTATTCGCCTTTCTCCTCAGAAAGATTGGGAAGTAAATAATCCGGCCCAATTGGTAAAAGTGCTTGAGATCCTTTCGGGTATCCAAGATGAGTTTAACGGTGCTCAGTCTGACGGTAAGATGGTTTCACTCGCAGACTTAATCGTTCTTGGTGGATGTGCAGGCATCGAACAGGCGGCAAAGACTGCTGGTTATGATGTGACAGTGCCTTTTACACCAGGACGCTCTGACGCATTGCAAGAGCAAACCGATGAGGAGTCGTTCGCCGTCCTCGAGCCGGCTGCAGACGGATTCCGCAACTATAAGTCAAGCCAGAGCCAATACACCGTTTCTATGGAGGAATTGCTGGTTGACAAAGCTCAATTGTTGACTCTGACTGCTCCTGAAATGACGGTTCTTGTTGGTGGTCTGCGTGTACTTAACACGAATTTCGGTCATTCTCAACACGGTGTTTTCACTAAACATCCGGAGACTCTCACAAATGATTTTTATGTTAACCTGCTTGATTTGGGCACGACTTGGAAGCCATCTTCGGAGGCCGAAGAACTGTTTGAAGGTCGTGATCGTACGACAGGCGAACTCAAGTGGACAGGTACCCGTGTTGAC
>JABAOE010002587.1_pt4 | contig 21156 bp, 15 predicted proteins | sample 7062141 | NCBI WGS metagenome assembly JABAOE01 (sample SAMN14538627, study PRJNA623070) | marine sediment metagenome | biome: marine biome [ENVO:00000428]; feature: marine pelagic biome [ENVO:01000023]; material: deep marine sediment [ENVO:00002113] | place: India: Gulf of Khambhat ... | reverse complement strand
CACCGGGGAGTACCTCTGGCACTACCAGACCGTGCCCGGCGAGACGTGGGACTACAACTCGAACATGGACATCGTCCTGACCGATCTCGAGATCGACGGCGAGGAGCGGCAGGTCATGCTGCACGCGCCCAAGAACGGCTTCTTCTACGTGATCGACCGGACCGACGGCTCGCTGATCTCGGCCGAGAAGTTCGTCGAGGTCACCTGGGCGAGCCACGTGGACATGGAGACCGGGCGCCCCGTCGAGGTCCCGGGCGCGCGCTACGAGGACGGGAGCCAGACGCTCACGCCGAGCCCGCTCGGCGGCCACAACTGGCACGCGATGTCGTTCAACCCGGCGACGGGCCTGGCGTACTATCCCGCGATCCACCTCGAGATCTCGTTCGACGACCGGGCGATCGATCTCGCCGGCTACGAGCACGAGCGCTGGACCGGGAGCACCGGCGTCGGCTGGGAGATCTCGGGCACGCCTCGCGAGGACGGGGTGATGGCCTCGCTGCAGGCGTGGGATCCCGTCCGGCAGGAGCTCGCCTGGGAGGTCCCGCAGCCGGGGATGTACGCGCCCGGCACGATGACGACGGCCGGCAACCTGGTCTTCCAGGGCCGCGTCGACGGCACGTTCGCCGCCTACCACGCGGAGACGGGGGAGGAGCTGTGGAGCTACGACCTCGGCCTGGGAATCACCGCGCCCCCGATCACGTACTCGGTCGACGGACGCCAGTACGTGGCCCTGCTCGTGGGGTGGGGAGGCGTGATGGCCGGATTGGGGGGCGAGATCCAGCGGAGCTACGGTTGGGCGTACGGCGTGCACGATCGCCGTCTGGTCGCCTTCTCGCTCGAGGGCACCGCGGAGCTGCCCCCGCAGCCGCCCCCGGAGATCCCCGAGCCGATCGAGTCGGACTTCGAGGTGGATGCGGAGCAGGTCCCGGCGGGCGCCCTCTACTACGGGCTCCGCTGCGGAGTCTGTCACGGACCGGCGGCGGTCTCCGGGGGACTGGCGCCCGACCTGCGCGCGTCCCGGGTGGTCTCTTCGCTCGAGCGCTTCGCCGGCGTCGTGCGGGACGGAGAGCGCTCCGACGACGGCATGCCGATGTACGCCGACATCACCTACGACGAGCTCGTGTCGCTGCAGCACTACCTTCGCGACCTCGCGGAGGCCGCCCTGGCGGCGAGGGAGGACGGCGGGGGCTGACGCCTCGCCGACTGCTAGGCGGTGTCCGGAACCCGGGCCCCGACCCGGACCCTCGGGACGGAGGAGCTCCCTCGAGCCCGCATGCGTCAGGGGTTCAGCCAGTAGTTGATCTTGATCGCGAAGATGTTGTCCGACGGCGTGCGGAACATGTCCCCGACGTCGCGCGCCAGGTCGAAGGTTCCGATCCAGTCGGCGGTGCCGATCGGTCCAAGCCCGGTCCGCGAGTCGATTCGCCGTTGCTGCCACACGAGGTAGAGCGTCGATCCCTCCCGCCACTCCCACCGCAGGACCGCGTTGCCCAGGAGACTTCGGTAGCTGAAGTCCCGGTTGGGAACCGCGAACGGCGCCGCCGGCCCCGGTCCGTCCGGGTCGACCGCGTACTGTCCGGTGGGCTGCTCCGAGACGGTGCCCGTGTCCGCTCCGTAGCGCAGGAACTCGTACGCGCGCGGCCGAGCGAGCTCCTTCAGCCCGCGGTAGTCGCCCGCCGAAATGAAGGGCTCGGCGTACAGCTGCAGAGACAGGTCGGTCGTCAGCGTCACGTTCAGCCGGGCCGAGAGCGAGAGCGTGGTCTGTTCGAGGTCGGCGAACACGTAGCGGCGGCCGTAGGTCCGGGCCGCGAGGGGGTCGGGGACGGAGCTGACGTACTGGCCCGTTCCGAGCCGACGTGAGAGCCTCGGCCCCGTCTGCACGCGCACCCAGTCGCTCGGATTGGCCGTGAGGCTCAGGCTGACGTCGTGCCCCCATCCGCCGGAGTCGTCGGTGTCCCAGGCGTAGGCGAGTCGACCCACCACGGACCGCCTCGAGTCGGAGCCCACGTTGACAGAGCCACCGTACCGGGTCGGCGTCCTCGCCATGGGGCCGCCACGCGTCAGCCGGTCGTCGTCGACCGCCGGACGGTACGCCAGGCCGGCACCCGCGCTCCAGTAATTGAGGAGCTGAACGTTGGCACCGGCGCCCAACTCCGTGTGGACACGGTCGCCCGCGTAATTCCAGCTGGCGTCCGGGCTGGCGCGGACGGTCCAGCTCCTGAAGATCCTGCCGGGGTTGGGTCGGCTGAACCTGAAGTTCGCGTCGACGATGAGGCGATCCGTCAGCGTCTGAAATCCGAGGTCGTTCACCTCGTAGCCCGGGCTGGANNCGACGTCCACCATGGCGTAGTAGCCCGCCAGCGAGGTGGCACCGGGGTCCAGCTCCAGATGCGACGCGTCGGGGCGCTGGTAGTAGCGGGTCGAGGACCGCTGGGTGCGAGCGAGCGCGAGGGCGCTTCCTCGCACGTAGCTGGCCGTGAACGAGCCGCTGACCCGGTAGGTCCGGTTGTCCCACTCGTGGGCCGCGTCGAACCCGCCCGAGTAGGCCGCGGCATGGAGACGGTCCTCCACCTCCGTCCCCGACAGTGCGCGGTTGACGGCGCTGGCGATCAGCCCGAACCGGGTGTCGCCGCCTCGGGTCTGTTTCCGCGCCCGTGCGATCAGGTAGTTCGAGGTGGGCTCCACGACCGCTTCGCCCCGGGCCCGGCCCGCATCGACGAACTCCGCCGTCTCCTTTCCGGTCAGCGCCTCGAGAAGCCCGAGAGACCAGCCGCTCGTGGTCCTCCCGGTCACCTTGGCCGCTCCCAGGATCGTCGTGGCCGCGTCCGCGTCGGAGAAGACGGCGCTGGACGGGACCGAGCCCTGGGGCGAGCGGCCGATCCTCCGAGAGTACAGGAGCTGTGGCGGCCGGCCGGAGCTCCCGGCCGGCCCTCCCTCGCCGAAAGTGAAGATGTCCGCGCCCTCCACGAAGAAGGGCCGCACCTCCGCGTAGCGGGTCTCGAAGGCCGTGAGGTTGATGACCGACGGATCCAGCTCCACCTGCCCGAAGTCCGGGTTGACCGTCGCATCGAGCGTGACGTTCGGGGTCAGGCGATACTTGAGATCCAGCCCGACGCCGCCGAAGTGGTCCGAGCCGTCCCGATACGGGTTCGCGAAGCCGACGCCGGCCGGAGCCGGCAGCCGGAGGTACTCTCCGCGGGCCGCGACGTAGGGGAGGAGCTCGAGGCTTCGGCCCGGATCGATGCCTTCGATCCCCTCCAGGTGGCCGTAGCGAGACGCCCCGCCCCGCTCGAGGACGGGGATGAAGGGAAAGACCGTCCGCTCCTGGAGCCGGTAGACGTTCCGCGTCACGCGGATTCCCCAGACCTGGCGCTCCTCGCCGCTGAAGCGCAGCTGACTGAAGGGGATGCGCAGCTCCGCCGACCAACCTTCGGCGGTCACGCGCGCCGCCCGACTCCATACGGGATTCCAGGACGTGCCTCCACCACCGCCGTCGCCGCCCCCTCCGCCTCCGCCCAGCGCCATGTCCTGGTACGAGCCCGCGGGGTTGACGAAGAAGTTGAAGGTCGTCTCGTGGTCGTGGAAGCTGTCCAGGCTCACCCCGAGATAGTCGAAGTCCCCGCCTCCCCCGTCGCGTCGCTGCAAGCGGCCGGTGACCGACCCGTCGTCGTAGAGCATGGCCCCGACGTAGACCGCGTCGTCGTCGAACGCGATGCGGACCTCCGTTCGCCGGCTTGCTGGCTCACCCTCCAGTGGGATCTCCTGGATGAAGTCCGTGATGGGTGTGGCCGCGGCCCACGTGGGGTCGTCGAGCCGCCCGTCGACTTCGATCGGGCCGACCGCCCGGACCGCCGTGGCGGTGGGCGCGAGCTCGTGCCGATACTCACCGTCCACGATCGCGCGCGCCGCGTCCCGGCGGCGCTGCGACGGGGGTGCCTGGGCCTCCAGAGCGTGGGCCCCGGCCGCCGGCACCGCGCCGTCCGGAAGCGCCGGACCGAGCGCGAGGGCAACCGCCACGAGGAGGCCCAAGGCGGTGCCGCCGGGCGCCGGTCGGGAGAAGCGTGCCCGCACGAGCATCAACGCACGGCCGCTCTCAGCCGAGAAGCGCCGGGCACTCGGCCGCTAGTCCCGCCCCTCGACCTCCGCGATGAAGGCCAACGTGTGCTCCTTGACCTCGTCGGTCACCGACATGTGCCCCCGATCCGCGTAGTGCACGAACCGGTGGTGCACGCCGGCGGCCTCGAGCGCGGCGGCCATGTCCACCGCCTGCTGGATCGGCACCGAGCGGTCGTCGTCGGAGTGCACGATCAGGATCGGCTTGGTGGCCGGCCCGATCTGGTGGATCGGTGACGCGATGCGGCGGGCCTCGCGCACGTCACCCTCGAGAGGCGTCCAGAGGTCACCCCACGAGAGCGTGTTCAGCTCGTAGGGTGCGGCGGCGCTTATGACCGCGCGTACGTCGCTGCGCGCGTCCTCCCAGCCGCCGACCCGCGGATAGGGCCCCTCGCCGAGCGTCGCGACCAGCGACACGAGGTGGCCGCCCGCGGAGTTGCCGATCAGGTAGATGCGGTCCTCGTCGATGCCGTACTCGTCGGCGTGGGCGTGGACCCAGCGAATCGCGGTCTGCATGTCCTGATAGGGCGCGGGAGCGGGCGAGGCGCCGACGAGGCGGTAGTCGATCGTCATGGCGAAGAAGCCCATTCCGGCCCACTCGGCGACCTGCAGGCCGGCATCGTTCACGCGGGTGCCGGCGCGCCACCGGCCGCCGTGCACGTACATGATGACCGGCAGGTCCGACCCGCCGACCGGGTAGGCGACGTCGGCGAGGACGCCCGCCCCCTCGACTCGGCTGAAGATCACGTCCTTCTCGACCGTGATCGGCACCTGGGCGCTGCCCGCGACAGGCACCGCGAGACCCAGGAGGATGAACGCCATGGGCAATCGTGACATTGTCGGACTCCTGTCTGAGTCGGGGTTTCGAGTCGGGAAAGGATGCGGGTCTTCGGCGAACGGGGCCAGAGACGGCTTCGGGGCGCGCCGACCGCAAAACGTCAGCGGGGCAGCGCCGCACACGCGGCGCCACCCCGCAACGCTAGCCAAGACCGATCCCGGCTCGCACGACCTTCCGGTGCGTCCTGCGCGATACGGCGCGTCCTACACGATCGGCCTCTGGCTCGCCACGCAGCCCGTGCCCTGGTCGTCATCCGTCAGATTCGGGTTCTGCGTGTACTCGCCGGTGGGATACGTCATCCGCACGCCGCCCAGGTACGAGAAGTTCCACTGGTCGAACCCCTCGCCTCGCGGGAACCACAGGTCGTAGCGGAGCTTGGCGCTCCAGAAGCGGCCGGCCTCGAGGAAGTGCGTGCGGCGGATCTCCTCGACGAGCATCCACTGGACCGCGTCAGCGTCTGCCAGGAGCGCCGCCTCGTACGCGCCCGAGATGGTCGGCAGGCCGTGCGCTGTCCGGATGTCGTTGACCAGGTCGATCGCAGTCTGCCCACCCGCCACCTGCGCCCGGATCAGCCAGGCCTCCTCCCACTTGGCGAGCGGGAAGTCGTCGTCCCGACTGAGGTACTTCGCCGGCTCGTAGAGCGGGTAGTTGTTCGGCCCACCGCCGGCCCCGATGCCGCCCCCACCTTGGGGAACGGCAGGCACCCGCGGATCGGCGACCGCACCCGCATCGTCGAGCGTGATCGGATGTCCGGTGTCCGAGACCGCGCGGCCGTCGTCCAGGACGGCCAGGTCCCAGTACCCGGTATAGGGAATGACCGCCGGCCAGGGCTGGCCGTCGATCGGGTTCACGGACGAGGTGCCGCTCCACCAGTCGACCGGGCCGAGCAGCGCGATCCACCCGAGTCCGATGTGCGCGCTCTGCACGCGGTTCCAGCGCACCCGCTCCGCGCCGCTCTCGCGCGTGATGAACGAGCTGAAGCCCTGGGTGATCTCCCGCGCGTCCTGCTCGGCGTCGGCGTCCTTGCCCGGCGCGTTCTGGGCGAAGCGCGCCCGCGCCCTGAGGAGATACGCCATCTGCTCGGCGCTGTCGGTGACCCCGCTCGCGATGCCGTAGTCACCGTTGGCCGTGATGTGTCCCAAGGCGGTCGTCAACCACTGCTCGGCCTGCACGAGCGCCTCCACGTTCGTCATCAGCGGTCCGCTGTCGACGGTGACCTCGCAGAAGAACTCACCGAGCGTCGTGTAGCTGAGGCCCGCATACAGCGCGGCTGTGCCCATCAGCTCTTCCCGATCGGCCACCTGGGTGGCGTCCCACTCGTTGGCCAGGCGCTCGTAGACCTGCTCGGCCAGCCACCGGCCCTTGTGCAGGGGGTTGAACCACGCGACGCTCGTCTCGCCCGAGCTGCAGTTGCTGCCGCCACCGGGCGTGACCGGCCGCTCGAACCTCCCTCCCCACCATCCCACCGTCCGGGTGATGGCGTCCTCGTAGCCCGCGGCCTCGAAGGCGGTGAAGTCCGAGAGCGCGCACTCGATGTCGGCGATCGCCGAGTTCACCAGCAGTCTCGCCTGCGCGGGGACGAACGTCGCGTCCTCGGTGACCTGGCCCGGAAGCTCCACGTCCAGGAGCTGGTCGCACCCGGCTACGGCCACGCACAGAGCCATCGCCACGACTCGCGTCCACTTCATGCTGTACGTCATCATCTCCTCCTAGAAGGAGACCCGAAGCGTGGCTTCGAAGGTCGTGAGCGGAGGCCACTGGAAGAGCGAGAACGCCCCTTCACTCTGCGGGTTTGCGATTTCCGGAGACGGGATGGGGACGCCCGACACGTCCTCCGTCTTCCGCCACAGGTACCACAGGTTGCGGGCCGACACTGAAAGGGAGGCCCGCTCGGCGCCGGCCAGTCCGGTCACCGAGCTGGGAAGCTGGTAGCGCGCGCCGATCTCCCTCAGCCGGACGTACGAGGCGTCGTAGTCCGCCCAGCGCCGGGAGTCCGCCGGGTGACGGAACACCAGAAGCGACGACTCGACGAAGACGGGATCGTCCCGCAGCATCGAGGCGCGGCTGTTGGGGAAGCCACAGTAGTCGTGGCGGCAGGAGATGTTGAAGTCGTTCAGCCAGCGGCCGTGCTCGGCGTCGACCATGGCGAAGACCTGGAGGTCCCGCCACGACACCGTCGCGTTCCCGCTCCACGTCCACGGACTGAACTCGGGACCCTGGAGAAGCGTGCGATCGCGGGTTTCGTCACAGGGCACGATCGGGCCGCCAGGCTCCCAGCCGTACATGTCCTGCTGGGACGGATCCGGTGCCAGGCTCACGCCGGCGTCGCACATCAGGTTGGTGGGGAAGCCCGTCGGACCGAACTCCGCGCTCTCGATGAAATCGGTGGTCTCGTTGGGCCACGGGTAGCCCAGCCGCAGAGAGCCGGTCGGGGTCCGCCCGCCCAGGTCCTTGATCTCGTTCATCGTGTACGCGAGCTGGAACCCGAGGTCCATCGACCAGTCAGCGGTCTCGAAGGGGCGCATGTTCAGCGCGAGCTCGTAGCCCCAGTTGTCGAGCTGGCCGAGGTTGGCCGCCTGGCTGCCGGGGAAGCCCTCGCTGGGCGCGAGGGGCACGCTGACGAGCGCGTCCTTGATCTTCTGGTAGTAGTAGGTGAACTCGGTCGAGACGCGGTCGTTGAGGAACGCCGCGTCGAACCCCACCTCGAGCTCGCTGCCGATCTCCGGTCCGACGTCGGGGTTGCCGAAGGTTTGGGGCGTGACCGCCGCGACGCCACCCGAGCCGATCGAGGGCCGGAAGAGCGTCACCGCGGCGAACGTGTCCGGCTGACGGCCCGCCTTGCCCCACGCGGTGCGAAGGCGCAGCGAGCTGATGAGGCCCACGCTCCAGAAATCTTCCTCCGAGACGACCCAGGTGGCGGACACCTTCGGATAGATCGCCGCGTCGAAGTCCGCTCCGAACGTGGAGTTGTCGTCTCCGCGCACGGCGGCGGTGAGGAAGGCGCGGTCGTTCCAGCCGATCTCCTGCTGTACGTAGAGGCCGAGCGACTTGTTCTGCCGGAACGTCTGCGTGGCCGACGTCTCCGTCGCGCCCTCGATCGAGCGGATGGCGGGCGCCGGGAAGACCAGCCCGAGCGTCTGTATCCGATTGAGCTCGGTCGTGTAGTACTGGGCCCCGACCGAGGTGGTCAGGGAGAAGGCGTCGCTGGGCGAATACCTCAGGCTCGCCCCGTAGTCGACCGAGAACTGCGTGTTGAGGGGTCGCAGCGTCTCCACACGGCCGAGCGAGGAGTCCCCGAAGGGTCCGTCGGCTCCGTCGACGTCCCGCGGGAACAGGGTCTGGCTCTCCTCCTCGCCCCGATCGAGCCCGACGGTCAGCCGATGGTCGAGCCAGGAGAACGGGTCGTGCGAGATCGTCACGCTGCTGGTGAAGCGGGTGTAGTCCCGGGTCGCCTCCGGGATGTCGAACTCCTCCGGCGTGAAGGAGAGATAGCCGCGCGCGAGGAAGTCCCGGCCCTGGGCCCACATCGTGTGCGGCCACAGGCCCCCGCTTTCGATGAGGCCCGTCCCGAACCGTGTCTCGCCGCTCAGGTAGCCCATCGAGACGTTCACGGTGAGCGCCTCGCTCATGACGAGGCCGAGGTTGGCGCGCCCGCTGAATTGCTCGCTCCAGTTCGTCTTCCTGACCCCGTTCTCGTCCGTGTAGTCGGCCGACACGTAGTAGTTGACCTGGTCCGTCCCCCCGCGGACGCTGAGGTTGTAGCGCTGGTTGTGTCCGTTGCTGAACGGCGACCCGAAGCCGTTCTCCTCCTCGAGGTCGAGGATGTTGTAGCGGACGACCTCGTCGGCCGAGCACGGAGGACGCCCGGGGCAGTGGAACTGATCGCCGATCATGCCGCGGGGGTCGAGAAGGAAGTTGGAGCCCTGCGTGATCTGGGCGTCGAACTGCGGAGCCCCGAGCTCACCCCGCTTGGTGATGATCTGGATGACGCCCGCCGAGGCCTCGGTGCCGTACAGCGTCGCCGCCGCCGGCCCCTTGATGATCTCGACGCTCTCGATGTCGTTGGGGTTCAGGTCGTCGAACGCGCTGGCGGCCCTCTGGCCGGACCCGGTATTCGGGAGGCTCGGACCGAGGCCGACGGTGTTGTCCATGCGCACACCGTCGACGTAGATGAGCGGCTGTGACCCGAGCCCGAAGCTCGAAACCCCTCGAATCCGGATGATCGAGCCCTCCCCGACCTGCCCTCCGGACCGTGCGAAGGCGAGCCCGGGGGTCCGGCCCTGAACGAGGTCCTGCATGTTTCGAATGGGCCGCACGGCGGCGAGCTCCGAGGCGTCCAGACGGGCCACCGCGTTGCCGATCGCACGACGCTGCGTGCCGCCCGGCGTGCCGGTGACGATGATCTCGTCGAGCTGGAGGGCGTCCTCGGTGACCGTGAAGTCCTGCCGCGCCGTGGCCCCGGCGGTTACGGTCACCTCGACCGTCATGGCCCGGTAGCCGATGCGCTCGAACCGCACCGGGTGCGTGCCGACCGGCACGTTCAGAAGCAGGTAACGGCCGTCGAGCTGCGTGAGAACGCCGCTGTTGAGATCGGGAATGTAGACCTGCGCCGAGGCGAGCGGCTGACCCGAGCTCCCGTCGACCACGAGCCCGGCGATGTTGCCCGTCTGCTGCGCGAGCGCCTCGCCCGTGGCCACCAGCGTCAACGCCAAGGCCGGGGCGAGTAGGCTCCACTTCCGCGTGAGCGCGCGCGAACGGCACCGTTGCCGTGATTCCATAGTCGCCTCCCTTATGGTCGAGGACAGAGCCCTGGCGATCCGGTCTCAGGACGGGGACCTCGTCGGTCCCTGTCCACCGAGGATGCTCTAGAACCACGGTCCCGATCGGCCCCCCAGGGGCCGGTCGGAACCGGAATCAGCGAAGGGGCGAACCAAAGGAGGGGCATGACATCGAGCGACAACGTGAGACCCGCGCCCCCGCGCCGTCAAGAAAGGGCATCGTCGGCAGCCCCGTTACGCTCCGGCCGGCTCGCGCGCACCGAGGGGAGACGGGTCCGCCCCGCTACCCGTGAGCGCCGCCGTGCTCCGGCTGACGTGCAGCGCCGGCTGGACCCCGGGCGCCTCCGAGCGGTATCCTGAGCTGTCATGAGGATTCCCCGTCGCGCCCCGGTGGGCAGGTCGAAGCTCGCGTCCAAGACCACCGCCTCGCTGATCGCCGCCGCGGCCGTCAGCTCGGCGCTCGGCTCCTCGCCGTCCGCTGCCCAGGAGCAGGCGCTCCTGACCGGGGTCGTCGCGGACGAGGCGACCTGGACGCCGGTCGCCTCCGCGAAGATCACGCTCGTGGGGCTGGGCCTCGAGACGCAAAGCGGCGAGAACGGCACCTTCGCCTTTCCGGACGCGCCGCTCGGGCCCGTCTCCGTACGCGTGGAGGCGCCCGGTTTCGCCAGCATGGTCCAGCAGGTCACCGTTCGTGCGGACGCCGTCGTCTACGTGCAGTTCATCCTCCCCGGCGTCAGCGCCTTCCTGGACGAGCTCCTGGTGGTCGGACGACGCCCCGAGCGCACGTCGGCCCTCTCCGAGGTGAAGACGGCAGCGGATCTCCTGGCGGGTCAGATTCCGGGCCGGACGGGCAGCTCGGGCATCGTCGGCGCGGACCGGGCCCCGATTCAGCTTCGCGGCGTGCGCAGCATCAGCGTCGGCCGCGATCCGGTCGTCTTCCTGGACGGCGTCCGGATGGCGGGCGGCCTCGGAGAGGCCCTCGAGGTGCTGCGTCGCATTCCGGCGAGCGACGTGAAGGAGATCGAGATCCTGCGGGGGCCCGCCGCGGCCTTCCTCGAGGGCTCCGCCGACGGGGTGATCCACGTGCGAACGAGGTCGGGAGCCAGCAGGTAGGACGCCCGCGGCTGCGGCGGAGCCGCGCCGGCCTTGCGAGCCCCACCCCGCGGCCGGACTTTCGGCGGACGCTCATGCCATCCTCCCCGGAGGGGTCCCATGCGACGCCTGTCCGCCTTCACTGCCCTCGCCCTCGCCCTCGCCGCGGTCTCGATCGCTGCCGAGCCGATCCTGGCCCAGTCCGGTCGCGCCCTCCAGCTCGAGGACTACTACGCGGTCAAGTCCGTGAGCTCGCCTCGGATCTCCCCGGACGGGCGCTGGGTCGCCTACACCGTCTCCAGCTCGATGGAGGAGGACAACGCGACCCTCGAGGAGACCTGGGTCGCGCGGGCGGACGGCTCCCGAGAGCCGGAACGGGTGCGGCACCAGGGCCGAGACGTGTCGAGCCCGAGCTGGGTCGAGGGGAGCCGGCTTCGCGTCGAGGACGAATCGGGCAACCGCTGGGTGGTCGATGCCGAGAGGCTCGGCGAGGCCGCCACGCCGGCCCCGGAGGACGCCCCCCCCGGCGCTCTGAGCCCGGACGGACGGTGGCGCGCCGTGGTCCGAGACATCGCCCGGCCCCTGCCCCAGGCACCGGACCTGACCGCGTTCGAGCAGCGGCACGCCGACCGCTTCGAGGGCGTGCAGTTCGACTGGTACCCCTTCGTGCAGGACGGTCAGGACTTTCCGCTTCCCGATCGCGGTGCGACGGCCAGCGCGGAGATCTTCCTCGAGCCGGCCGACGGCTCGGGAGAGCCCCGCCAGCTCACCAGCCTCGGGCTCCGACCGGGGAGCGTGTCCTGGAGCCCTGACGGGCGCACCCTCCTCTTCAGCGCGGACGAGAACGTCTTCAGCGAGCTGCAGTATCCGCGCACCGACCTCTTCACGGTCGACGTGAGCGGCCGGCTCACGCGGCTCACCGACGACGGCTTCACCTATTCCGGCGTGGGCTTCTCGCCGGATGGCGAGTGGATCTCCTACGTTCGCTCCTTCGGCACGGACTACATCATCGAGCGCAAGCTCGATCACGGTGGACCACGGGACCTGTACGTGCGGCCCGCAGCGGGCGGCGATCCCGTCAACCTCACGGCCGCCTTCGACCTCGACGCCGGCACGCCCCAGTGGGCGCCGGACGGCGACCACCTGTACTTCACGACAGGGATCGGCGGGGCCACGCATCTCTTCCGGGTCTCTCCCGACGGTGGCGCCGTCGAGCAGGTGACGACCGGGCTGCGCCGGATCCAGGGGCTCAGCATCGACGACGGCTTCGAGCGCATGGCCTACACGGTCGGGCAGTTCGATCGCCCCTCCGAGATCTGGACGGCCGACATCGACGGCGCCAACGAGCGCCAGCTCACCTCCGTGCACGACGCGTTCCTCGCCGAGGTCTCGCCGAGCGGGTGGGAGCGGATCCTGTACGAGAGCTACGACGGCACGCCGGTCGAGGGCTTCCTACTCTACCCGTACGGCTACCGCGAGGGATCGGCGTCCGAGTACCCCCTGATCGTCGTGAACCACGGTGGGCCGCACTCGGCGTCGGGCTACGGCTTCAGCTTCAAGAACCAGCTCTTCGCCGCGAACGGCTACTTCGTCTTCCTGCCCAACTTCCGCAGCTCGACCGGCTACGGGGACGAGTTCAAGTGGGGCACGTGGGGCGCCTGGGGCACCAACGACGGGGAGGACGTGCTGGCCGGCGTCGACCACCTCGTCGAGCGCTACCCGATCGACGTCGACCGCGTCGGCTCGACCGGTCACTCCTACGGCGGGATCCTCACCAACTGGCTCATCACCCGCTACCCGGATCGCTTCCGCGCCGCGGTCAGCGGAGCAGGCGCCTCGAACTGGACGAGCAACTACGCGCACTCCGACGTGGCGCGCACGAAGGAGCTCGAGTTCTTCGGCCGCCCCTGGGAGCCCCGCGCCCGCGAGATCATGATCCGGCAGTCGGCCTACCTGAACTCCGGCGGCGTGCAGGCCGCCACGCTCTTCGTGCACGGAGAGGTGGACTACCGCGTCCCGTTGGAGGGCGCGATCCAGCTCTACACCTCGCTCAAGAAGCAGGGGGTGCCCGCCGAGCTGATCATCTACGACGGCCAGGCGCACGGGATCCGGGGCCACTGGAACAACGTGCACCGGATGATGAACGAGCTCCGCTGGTGGGAGACCTACCTGAAGCCGACCGGCCCGGTCCTGACCAGCCAGCGGCGCTAGCGTCGGTGGTGGCCCGGACCGCGCCTGCGAGCACGAGGCACTAGTAGAAGATGACCTTGGCGCTCTTGGTCCCGGGGCTGTTGACGTCGTCGCCCGCGAGGATCATCACGTGCGCCACGCCGTCGCGGTCGACGTACGCGACGCCGCTCGCTCCGTAGAGGTTCATCCCGCCCACCGCCTGCAGCGTGTTGGAGCCCGTCGCGCCCCCGAAGCTTCCCACCGTCCCGTCGGAGTTGATCGTCGCGTAGGCGTTCTCCGACGACCCGGTGCCGGCGGCGGCGTAGAGGCCCGAGCTCACGAAGAGGCTCCCGCCGGCGGCCAGGGCGACGTGCTTGCTCCTGGACTTCTGCATCGAGCTCCCGCTCACGACCCACCCGTCGCTCAGGAGGCCGGTGCGGAGGTTGATGCGCGCGTGCGCGACGCTGGAGAGCTTGGTCTGGTTCTGCGTGAAGTTCGCGTCGTCCACGGGCATGGCGGCGGTCTCGCCGCCGACCGCGTAGAGGAAGCCTCCGAAGCCGACGAAGTCGTGATAGGAGCGCGCCTCGGGAAGGTCGGGGAGCGCCTCCCACGCCCCGATGTTGCCGAGCGTGTCGATCGCGGCCCGGTAGGCGGCCGCGACCGGCTCGTCGTCGGTCGTCGCGCCACCCGCGATGTAGATGGTGCTCCGGAACAGGACCGCCCCGAACGAGTGCAGGGGCGNNAGGGGCGCGGGAAGCGCGCCGACTGTCTCGGCCTCACCGGTCGTACCGTCCTCGCTGAGCGGGATGCGACGGATCGCGCCGACGGGTTGTCCGTTCTCGACCTCGATCCCGCCCATGACGTAGAGGAAGCCCGACCCCTGCACCTTGGAGTTGAACGGGGTCGCTGCGAGGGTCGAGTGGTGCGCCACGCCCATCGTGAGCGGCGAGCCGGCCTCCCACCCCGCGATGGAGCCGCCCGTCTCGATCGTGCCGTAATGGACCCCGGCCATCGGGATGGCGTCGTTGCCGCTTCCCCCGACGACGTAGATTCGCTCGACCGTCGCGCCGCCGGCGTCGTCGATCCGGACGTACGTCCCGCTGTGCCCGCTCATCGCCACCGGCAGCGCCTGCGTTTCCGTCCACGAGATCGTGGACGGGCTGAAGGCGGCGTTCTGCGTCACCGTGAACGACAGGGACCCGCTCTGTCCGGTCCCGGTCTCGACCATGACCGGGCCCGACGCGGCACCCGCCGGCACGGTCGTGAGGATGAACCCGTCGGTCCAGTCCTCCGCGCCCGCGATCGTCGCGGCGACCGTGCCACCCACGCCGTCGGAGAAGAGCACCCGCCCCGGGCCCTGCGCGTCCCCGAAGGCCGCCCCCTCGAGGATGACCGTGCTTCCCGAGTTGCCCGAGGGCTTCGTGGCGCCGTTCACGAAGCTGAGCGTCGGCAGGACGGCCGTGAACGCGGCGGGAAACGTGACCTCGGTCCCGTCCGAGTTGGTTACGGTGACGTCGTACGTCGTTCCCTCGACGACCCCCGTCGGGACGCGAGCGAAGACCTCGGAGGAGCTCGCCACGTCGACCTGAGACGCGCGCAGGCCGCCGATTCTCGCCGATGCGCCGGAACGGAAGTTCGCGCCCCGGACACGGAGGTCGGTCCCGACCGTGCCGGTCGCGGGCTCGACCGAGAGGATGCTGGGTGGCGGCCCATCCGCGAGCGCCGTCGGATCGTCGCCGCAGGCGACGAGGGGCAGCGTGAGGATGATCGCGGCCAGCGCGAGGCGGGCGCTTGGGGCGAACGAGGGGTTCCGCATGGGGTCGATCCGAGGCTTCGGTGGTCGTCGACGGAGCAATCGCGCGCACCCGCACAAGCAAGATCCGTGCCCCCAGCCCTCCCCTCTGTGTATAACCTATAAGCCCATGATACAATGAGACTTATGACCACATTCTCTCAAGTCACATCAACGACACCAGCCCCGCCCGCCGGCCAGAATTTGCCGAGGCGCGTATCCGTCGACGCCGCCGACGCACGGACGACGCGACGCGTCAGCTCTGGAGCGCCGCCCGACCCTTGAACTCGATTCCGACGAGCTCGACCCGGCCGCCCTGGGCGCCCTCGGGCGTGTGCGTCTGGGCGTCGGAGCACGCCACGGATCCGACGGAGTTCGGCTCGCCCTCCGGCGCGGGGCTCGCCAGCCAGACCACGCAGTTGGCGGGGTGTCCGTGGAGCACGGCCGATTCGCCGGGCTCGTACCGGATTCGGATGACGCGGACCGCCTCGTTCTCGAACTCCACGGAGTAGTGGTCCGGGTCCACGGTGACGGCGTCCGGCCCTTCTATGGCGTCGGTTCCCGGCGCCCCGCCCTCCTTGAGCTCGAACAGCACGACCTCGCTCGGCGCGGTCCCCGCGTTCTCGGGCACGTGCACGCTCGCCTCCTCGCAGCCCACGTCTCCGTGCGCGCCGGTGTTCTCGGTCACCGCGCCCTCCGGATCCGTCATCCGCCAGCTCGCCTCGCCGAGCGCGACGCTGCAGAGGGCGGGATGCGCGTGCATGACCGATCTCTCGCCCGGTCCGTATCGGACACGCAGGACGCGAACGACGTCGTTCTCGAACTCGACCGCGTAGTGGTCCGGGTCGGCCGCCACGGCGTCCGGGTAGCTCTCCGCGACGGGAGCGTCTCCGCAACCGAGCGCGAGCAGAGCGAGGACGACGGGGAGTCGGTGGACGTAGGGCATGAGAGCTCCTGGTCGGGGAGGCACGGTGCGCTCCGAGGTGATGCCCGCGGGGCGTGGGTTGATGGGTATGCCTGGAAGGCAGGCAGGGCAAGTGCGGCATCCTGGACGGTGGATCCTCCACGGCCGGCTCACATCGAGCCCCGGACGTGCTGCCCTGGCGCCAGCGCGCCCGCGCCACGGGCGCGGGAGGGCCGGGCGCGGCAGTGGCCATGACGCCGGGCGGCGGCCCCGGCTCCAGCGCCATACGCGGAGCTGCCGGCCCCGGCACTCCCGCCGCGGCGCGCGCGGCGGGTCGAGGACGACGATGGACGGCGGCCGAGCCGCGTGATATGGTGCCCACCGGACTCGGACGAGGGTTGGAGATGGTCGCACGATCGGAAGGCCCCCGCGGACGCTCGAAGGTCGTCAGGAGGGTCGTCCTGGGCCTCGCGGGGTCGATCCTGCTCGTCGCTGTGGCCGGCGGCGGCTATTGGGCGCTCAGCTGCCCCTGCGAGGGGACGCCTGGGTTCGTGCTCAGGGGCGAGATGCACGAAGAGGCGGTGACCGACTGGGGCTTCGCCAACGACGTGGCGCTCTGTCAGATCCAGATCGGCATCGGATGGAGGCCGCACTCGGTGAACCTGAACTGCATGGCGACGCCCGAGGGAGAGCTCTTCCTGAGCTGCTCGGTCGGTGAGCGGAAGTACTGGTGCCCGCGGGTCGGGACGGATCACCGAGGCCGCCTGCGGCTCGACGGTGTCGTGTATCCGGTCGTGTTGAACCGCGTGACGGACGCCGGGACCCTGGACCGGGCATGGGCCGCGAGAATTCGAAAGCTGCAGAAGCCGGAGGTTCAGCGCGTGCAGCCCGGCGGAGGCGGCGATCCCCCTGCCCCCGACACGGAGCGCCCGGGCCACTGGTGGAGCTTTCGGGTGCGGTCCGTGCTGACAGGCTGACGTGCCGCGACGGCCTACCGGGAGGACGGCGATCGGGCGGCGCGTTCGAGCCCCGAGACGGTCACGACCGAGATGCCGCGAGCTCTGAGCTCCGGGAGGAGGGCGCGGAGCACCGCCGCGGTGCGAGGTCCACGCTCCGGCCCGTCGTGCAGAACCAGGATGGAGCCCGGACCGAGGAGCTGACGCACGTACCACGTGGCGAGCTTCGGAAAGGGCACCTGGGCGTCGAAGGGGTAGACCGACCCGAGCACGGTCCGGTACCCGCGGCTCGCGGCGTCTTCGACCATGCGGTCGTTGTACCAACCGGACGCCGGACGGAAGAGGTCCGTTCCCCCGAATCCGTCCAGGATGCCGTCCATCTCCTCGAAGCGGTCCCGGAACGTCTCGGGAGGCAGGTCGATGGAAGGCTCGTCGACCATCATGTGGTGTCCGAGCTCGTGACCCTCGGCCACGAGGCGGCGGGTCAGGTCGGGCTGCGACCGCACGTTCTCGCCGATGACGAAGAACGTCGCCCGGGCGTCGTTCTCGGCCAGCACCGCGAGGATCTCCGGGGTCGCCGGCGACGGCCCGTCATCGATGGACAGCGCCAGCACCGGCTCCTGCGTCGCGACGTAGAAGAGCACGTCGGGTGATTCGGCCCGCTTCCACTCCACGATCAGCGTCGGCAGCGCCGTGACCGCGGATCCCAGGGCCGTGATCCCGAGCACGACGGCGAAAAGGAGTCCCATGGCCGACAGATACACGGGATCCGTCCTTCGGGGTTCCCCCCGCGTTCGGTGCCGCGTCCGTGGGCGCCAGGGTATCTTTCGGTAGCCAGCCGACGCCCTGCCCCGGACGCTTCAGCATCCGGGAGCCAGACGACGATGAGTTCCAGTGCGAAGTCCCCGGCCCGAAGCGGAGAGCGCTCGACCCGGGTCGGCCCAAGGGACGGGGCGCGTCTGCGTGCCCGACGAGCACCCCGCGCGCGAAACCGGTACGTGGATCTCCTTCGCGCTGCGTCCATCCTCGTCGTCGTGGGCGGCCACGGGCTCATGGTGGCGCCCACGGTGCAGAGCGGTGTCCGGTTCACGCTCTCCGACATGCTTCAGGTCGCCCCGTGGACCCAGTGGCTCACCTGGGTCTTCCAGGTCATGCCGCTGTTCTTCATCGTGGGCGGCTACGCCAACGCCGCGTCCTGGGAATCCGCGCGGCGGTCCGGGATCGGCTACGACGTGTGGGTGTCGCATCGCCTGCAGCGGCTCGCCGGCCCCGTTCTGCCGTTCATCCTGATCTGGTGCGGCCTGGGGCTCGCAGCTCGATGGCTGGGCGTGGGGGAGGACCTCGTGATGAGCGGCTCCCGCGCCGCGTTCCTTCCCACCTGGTTCCTCGCCGTCTACGTCCTCGTGGTGGCGCTGGCGCCGGCGATGCATCGGGCCTGGGAGCGCTTCGGGATGACGTCCTTCTGGGCGCTCGTCCTCGTCGCCGCGCTCGTCGACGCGCTGGCACGGACGACGGGCCTCGGGACGGTCCGCTGGATCAACTATGCCGTCGTCTGGCTGGCCATCCATCAACTCGGGTTCGCCTGGCGGGACGGCGCCCTTTCCAAGCCCATCCGGGCGGCGTCCTTCGCCCTCGGGGGCCTCGCCTCCCTGGTGGTCCTCAGAGGCCTGGCCTCGTATCCGACCAGCATGGTGACCGTTCCGGGGGATGCTGCGGCGAACAGCAACCCCCCCACCCTCGCGCTGCTGGCGCTCGCCGTGACCCACATGGGTGTGGCCCTCGCGTTCGAGGAGCGCGGCCNNCGGACCCCGGTTTGGACGGCGACGGTCCTCATCAACGCCGTGATCATGACCCTCTACCTGTGGCACACGACGGTCATGGTCCTCCTCGTGGCCGTCGCCGAGCTCCCGGGGGGCGCCCCGCTCCGTCTGGTGCCGAACACCCTGGCGTGGTGGGCCTCCCGCCCCGTGTGGCTCCTGATCCTGGCGCTCGGCCTGGCGTTGTGCGTGGCGGCGTTCGGCCGCTACGAGACGTCCCCCGACCCCGGGCCGGGGGCGCCCCCGGCCTGGCGCAGCGTGCTCGGCGCGGTGGCCCTCGGCGCCGGCCTCCTCGGCCTCGCCGCCGGAGGGATCGGGAGCGCGAACGCGCTCGGCGTCCGCCTCCTGCCGGTCCTGTCCTGCCTCGCCGGCGTCCGGCTGATCAGGGGGAGGCGTGGAGCCGGGCGAGCATCACGTCGGCCTTCCGACGGTGGGGTCCCCTGTTGGGGGGGCGCAAAGCCCGTCAGCCCTCCAGCGCGAAGGTGAACAGCACGTTCCCGGCCGCGATCGCCACGTACTGCGTCCCGTCGACCATGTAGCTCATGGGAGCGGCGTGCACCTGGGCCCCCAGGTTCACGTGCCACAGCTCCTCGCCCGAGTGGGCGTCGAGCGCGAAGAAGTACCCGTCGACCGTGCCGCTGAAGACCACGTCGCCGGCCGTCGAGAGCACGCCGGCCGTCGAGCGCGGCTGGATGGGGTACTCCCACGCGATCGCCCCGTCCTGGGGAGACAGCGCACGGATCGCGCTGTGATAGCGGGCCGCCGGCTCCGGGGTCTCGCCTCCACCGCCCGTGTAGCGCTCCCCCTCCACGTATTCCTCGTCCCGGACGAAGTAGCGCGTCTCGCCGTCGTACGCGTTGACGTACAGGAGATCCGCCCGCGGGCTGTAGCTCGGCGACCACCAGTTCGACCCGCCCCCGATCGAGGGCGACACGACGGTGCCCTCGACGCTCGGGGCGGTGCCCGGAATGCGGATCGGCCGGCCGTTCTTGTCGAGCCCCTCCGCCCACGTCTGCTTCGCGTACGGCTCGCCGAGCAGGAACTCGCCCGTCTCGCGGTCGAGCACGTAGAAGAACGCGTTGCGGTTCGGCCACAGCATCAGCTTCCGATCGACGCCGTCGAAGCGTGAATCGGCCAGGACGGGGATCTGCGTCGCGTCCCAATCGTGGATGTCGTGCGGGGTGAACTGGAAGTGCCACCGGAGCGCCCCGTCGTCGGGGTCGATGGCGAGCACGGCGTCCGAGTAGAGGTTGTCGCCGAGGCGGACGTCGCCGTTCCAGTCCGGGCCGGGGTTGCCCGTGCCCCAGTAGACGAGGTCGAGCTCGGGATCGTACGAGCCGGTCATCCACGTCGCGGAGCCGCCCGTGGCCCACGAGTCTCCGGCCCACGTCTCGTTGCCGGGCTCGCCCGGACCCGGGATCGTGTAGAGTCGCCAGACGCGCTCTCCCGTGTGGGCGTCGTAGGCGTCCACGAACCCGCGAATCCCGAACTCGCCTCCGGCCACGCCCGTGATGACCCTGTCGTTCACGACGAGCGGCGCCGCGGTCTTGCTGTACCCGGATTCCTCGCGCGCCACCTCGGCGTCCCAGAGGACGTTTCCGGATCTCGCGTCGAGCGCGACGAGGTGGGCGTCCAGGGTGCTGAGGAAGAGCCGGTCGCCGAGGATCGCCACGCCGCGGTTGTTCCGTCCGCAGCAGTAGTTCAGGTCCTCGGGCATCGGGTGCTCGTAGCGCCAGTAGGGGTCGCCCGTGCGGGCGTCGAGCGCGATGACCGTGCTGGGCGCCTCGGTGACGTACATGACCCCGTCGACGACGAGGGGCGTGGTCTCGGCCCGGTCGATCACCTCGAGCTGGTGCGCCCACCGCATTCGGAGCCGGTCGACGTTCGCGCTGTGGACCTGGTCCAGGCGCGTGTACCGCTGGCTGGCGTAGTTGCCGGAGTAGTGCAGCCAATTGTGCGGCTCGGCGTCCGAATTCACGAGGCGCTCGGCGGTCACCGGCGTGAACGAGGGTGCGGCGGAGGCCGTCGAGCGCAGCGGATCCTCGCCGCGCTCCTGAGCGGAGACCGGCAGCGCGAGCGCCAGCGTCGCGAGGAGGGCCCAACGATTCATCGTCCCGCTCCTTGTCCGAATGCTCACGGCGTCGCACCCCCGTCCCGTGTGAGGCTGTACAGGTAGGCCACGAGATCCTCGAGCTCGCCGTTCGTGAGCTCTCCCTCGTAGGAGGGCATGCTCGAGGTCTCGATGCGCTCCATGCGCACGAGATCGCTCTTCTGAAACGACCACATCGTGTCGTCATCGTCGAGGATCCGGACCGAGTAGGTGCCCTCGTTCATCCGCCGGCCCTCGACCCGCGTGCCGTCCCGGTGGGTCACGTCCAGCCGCCACCACTCGGGCCGGACGCGCTCGTCCGGCTCGCGAAGGTCGGAGCGCAGATCCGCGGGCGAGCGACGGTCGCCGATCGCGGTGAGATCCGGACCGTGTCGTCCGCCTCGGCCCGCGATCATGTGGCAGCGCGCGCACTCCCCCTTCCCGCGGTAGACGCTCTCGCCCGCCGCCGGATCCCCGGGCACGTCGACCCGCGGACCCCCGCCCAGGGACCGCAGGTAGCTCACGAGCTGCCACACGTCCTGGTCGCTGCGCGCTCGCCGGAACGGCGGCATCTCCGTGCCTGAGACGCCCCGGGAGATCACCGCGAA
>JABAOE010007693.1_pt2 | contig 21162 bp, 20 predicted proteins | sample 7062141 | NCBI WGS metagenome assembly JABAOE01 (sample SAMN14538627, study PRJNA623070) | marine sediment metagenome | biome: marine biome [ENVO:00000428]; feature: marine pelagic biome [ENVO:01000023]; material: deep marine sediment [ENVO:00002113] | place: India: Gulf of Khambhat ... | reverse complement strand
TCTTCAAATAGCTTTGATGGGTTACATCGTGCCTTCAATATGTGCATTTGATGAAGATTTCAAAAACAGACTCCTTCAATTAATAGAGATGAGAGCTAAGAAAACTGAAGGCGAACAAACAAGCGGAAGCATTATAACCACATAGGGTAACCATATGGGCCACGAAGTCCTTGGAGGAAAGGAAAAGGTAAAGGTTGCCGTTGTTCAGGCCTCTCCGGTTTTTATGGATAAAGAGAGGACCATTGAAAAGGCTTGCAGTCTCATAAAAGATGCTGGCAATAACGGGGCGGAGCTTATAACTTTTTCTGAATCCTACATACCCGGCTACCCGGCATACTACACAGTTGGATATGAAACCCCCCCGCATGAATGGACCGATTTTATGATCGCTCTGCAGGATAACTCTATTCGTATACCAAGCGAAGACACAAGAGCGCTCGGAGAAGCTGCAAAACAAGCAGGAGCTTACGTTGTAATGGGTTGCAACGAGCTCGACGACAGACCCGGCAGCCAGACGGTCTACAACAGCCTGCTGTTCATAGATAAGGGCGGCGAGATAATGGGAAGGCACAGGAAAATCATGCCTACATATACGGAGAGAATCTACTGGGGACAGGGAGATGCAAGCGATATTAAAGTATTTGATACGGATATAGGCCGCATCGGGGGTCTGATCTGCTGGGAAAATCATATGACTCTTGTAAGAGCCGCTATGATACACAGGGGGGAAGAGTTTCACATTGCAGTATGGCCAGGGAACTGGCGGAGGGGTGAAGAAAAACTTCTTACGGCGGACACAAGCGAGGGAGGAATTAACTGCAACGTGCAGGCTCTTATAAAGGTGCATGCTTTTGAGGCGGGAGCTTTTGTGCTATCGGGCTGCGGGTATCTGGATTCAGACGATTTCCCGGAGAAGTGGCATAAAATTAGAGACGGGGAGCACATAAATTATGACTGGGCCAAAGGCGGAAGCTCAATTGTGAACCCTGCCGGAAGATACCTGGCAGAGCCGAACTTTGAGAAAGACGCAATCCTATATGCAGAATGCTATGCAAATCAGATAAAGGCGGTAAAAGCGGTCTTTGACTCACTAGGGCATTACTCCAGATGGGACGTGGCTCAGCTCGCGATCAGGAAAGACGGATGGGAGCCCGAGTTTGATCTTACTGATGCAAAGCTAAAGAAAATCTCCGAGCAGTATGAAATCAGCATTGAAAACCTGGAATCTATAATTGAGGAGCTCTCCGAGAGCACTCAAAATTAAACAAGCCCGCCATTAAGAGGCAAGCTCATTCATCTGAGAATTCAGCTCACCCTCTATTATTGATTTTATTTCCTCAAGCTTATCATTATCCTGAGCTTCAAATCTAAGCACCAAGGCCGGCTGAGTGTTTGATGCTCTGATTAAACCCCAGCCATAGGGGAACTCAATCCTCACCCCGTCAATATCTATAACCTCATGGGTCTCGCTTAGATTGGTTTTTACTCTCTCCACGAGCTCAAACTTAATCTCCTCCGGGCATTCAAGCCGTATCTCTGGGGTTGATACGGAATGCGGGATGTCCTCTAGAAGCTCAGATACCCTTTTTCCGGTATTGGAGATAATCTCGAGCAGCCTCAAAGCAGCATATAGAGCGTCGTCGTAGCCGAAGAACTTGTCTGCAAAAAATATGTGCCCGCTCATCTCGCCTGCCATTTTCGCCTCTTCCACCTTCATTTTGTTTTTGATAAGCGAGTGCCCCGTTTTCCACATGATTGCCTCTCCGCCCGCCTCTTCAATACCTCTGAACAGCCGGGTTGAGCATTTAACATCCCCGATAAATTTTGCCCCCTGCTCTCTAGCTAGAATATCCCTTGCAAATATTAAAACGAGCATATCTCCCCAGATAATCTCCCCTCTCTCGTCAATAACACCGATCCTGTCGCCGTCCCCGTCAAAACCAAGTCCCACTTGAAGTTTATTGTTCTTAACCGTATCTATTAACTCTGCTAGGTTCTCTTCAACCGTTGGGTCCGGATGGTGATTTGGGAATGTGCCGTCGGGGGTTTCATACAACTCAACCACCTCGCACCCGAATTCTCGAAAAACCTCGGGGCCTATAATTCCTATCATGCCGTTTCCGTAATCGGCAGCAATACGGAGCCCTGGTTTAATATTTAGATTGTCTTTTAGGAATTTGATATATTCGGCTCTTATATCAGCCTGCTTTACCTCGCCTGAGCCGGCAGCGAACTCCCCTTTCTCCGCAATTTGTCTTAGTTCCTGTATCTGCTCGCCGAAGAGTGAGTTCTGCCCTGCTGAGAGCTTGATCCCGTTGTACTCCCCGGGGTTATGACTTGCAGTGATCATAACACCTCCGTCGACTTCCGGGCTGTACAAGGAGAAGTAAAGCATCGGGGTTGAAACCATTCCTATGTCAATCACATCAAGCCCTGTTGAATTAATACCTCTTGCGACAGCCTGGGATAGTTCCGGTGAGCTTAGCCTGCAGTCTCTCCCCATAGCGATAGTCGATGCACCCAGTTTTTTCATATAGGTGCCGTATGCTTTTCCGATGGCCTCGAAAACACCTTCGTCGATATCCTTTCCTGTGATACCTCTGATATCGTATTCTCTGAATATTCCGGGATTGATATTCACTTTGGCTTGCTCCTCCGTATGATTAATAGACTGCAAATAATTTGAAGAAAAATAATACAGTACTGAGACCACATTTAAAGCACCGGCTTGACTTTAAAATTCCCCCCTTTTATTCTTTCTCCCCATGATTTCTCCTTCGTTTACAGAATTTAAGAAAAAACTTAAAAAAGGGAACTTAATTCCGGTCTGGCAGGAGGTGCTGGCGGATTTTGACACCCCGGTCTCTGCATTCAAGAAGATAGAGAAGGGAAAGTACTCTTTTTTGCTTGAGAGCGTAGAGGGAGGAGAAAAATGGGGGAGATACAGTTTCTTAGGCTCGGAGCCCACCGTCATTTTCAAATCCAAGAATGGAAATATTGAAATAACGGAACACGGACGGACCAAGAAGTCTAAGGGAGACCCTATTGATGCCCTAAGGAACTTATTATCCAGGTACAAGCCGGTAAGCGACCCTGAGCTCCCAAGGTTTCACGGGGGAGCAGTGGGATATTTTAGCTATGACATAGTTAGACATGTTGAAGATCTGCCTGAGTTAGGAGTAGACGACTTAGGACTCTGGGACGCGCTCTTTATGATCACCGATACGGTACTTGTGTTTGATAACGTGAATCACAAGATAAAGATAATCTGCAACGCCTTTGTGCCGGACCAAAAAAATGTGATAAAAGCCTACGATCAGGCTGTTAAAAAAATTGAGGACATAGTCAGAAAGCTCAGAAAACCTGTAAGTCTGTATAAGAGCAGGAAACAGGTGAAAAGAGGGTCCCCCAAGCTCAAATCTAATTTTAAGCCCGAAGATTATAAGAAAGCTGTAAGGAAAACCAAAGAATACATTAAAGCTGGGGATATAATTCAGGCGGTAATTGCGCAGAGGTGGAAGACAAAGCTCGACGTCGACCCTTTTGACTTGTACAGATCGCTCAGAGTACTCAATCCCTCACCATATATGTTCTATTTGAATACTAAAACCGAGACTCTTGTTGGCTCATCCCCTGAGGTAATGGTAAGGGTTGAGGACGGGCAGGTGGAGAGCCGTCCGATTGCGGGCACTAGACCAAGGGGTAAGACAGAGAAAGAGGATTTAAAGCTTGAGAAAGAATTGCTTGCCGACCCTAAAGAAAGGGCTGAGCATATAATGCTTGTGGATCTGGCCCGAAATGATCTTGGACGTATCTCCGACACGGGCACTGTGAAGGTCGATGAGCTTATGATAATTGAGCGCTACTCTCATGTAATGCATATCGTGTCGAATGTAATATCTGATCTAAGCAGGAAAAAAGACGCTTTTGACGTCTTAAAAGCGACGTTCCCCGCGGGTACTCTATCCGGCGCGCCAAAAGTAAGAGCAATGGAAATAATAGAGGAGATGGAGCCGGGAAGAAGAGGAGCATACGGAGGGGCGGTAGGGTATTTTAGCTTCTCAGGCAATATGGATACCTGTATTACCATTAGAACTTTTGTGATTAAAGACGGGGAGATAAACATCCAAGCGGGCGCGGGAATTGTTGCTGACTCCAAGCCACAGAAGGAATACGAGGAGTGCGTTAATAAAGTAAAAGCTCTCCTAAGAGCTATTGAAGTCACAAAGTCAGGTTTATAATAGATAGAAAATGATATTAATGATAGACAACTACGACTCTTTTACTTATAACCTTGTTCACTATCTGGCTGAGCTGGGCGAAGAGGTCGTAGTATATAGAAACGATAAAATCGAGCTTGAGGATATAGGCAGGATAGACCCTGACATGATGGTAATATCCCCAGGCCCATGCACGCCTAAAGAAGCAGGGATCTCAGTGGATGCTATAAGAGAGTTTGCCGGACGAATGCCGATTCTCGGAGTCTGCCTGGGTCATCAATCAGTTGCTTATGCCTACGGCGCCGAGATCGTAAGAGCTGACAGACTACTACATGGAAAAACCTCAGAAATTCATCATGACGGTAAAACTATTTATAAAAACATTCCTGACCCCTTCGAGGCAACGCGCTATCACTCGCTGCTTGTAAATAAAAAATCACTTCCCGATTCATTTGAAATTACCGCTTGGACAGATGAGGGTGAAATTATGGGGATAAGACATAAAGAACATTTGATTGAGGGCGTGCAATTTCATCCTGAGTCAATTCTAACCAAGCACGGAAAAGACCTGCTCAAGAATTTCATCGGTATTGCTAAGAAAAAGTAATCTCTTTTAAATTTAGAGATTGATCGCGCGTTCACACTTGGTTAGATTAATGACATTTCGAGCATTAGCTATATATTAAGGAGCAGAAAATGAAGTTATTGTTCAAACCACGCGACCCGAAATATGTTGGCAAAGGAACATTGCCGCATGGAAGTTTCAGCGATACAACAAAGTGGGAGCCTATCACGAGATATCTAGAAAAGGGCGCCGAGATGTTCCCGGAGAAAACAATGTTTCGTGTTGCTGACGCAGAAGGGAACATAATTCAAAGCTACAGTTATGAGGAAACTAATAACTGGGCCAACATGGTAGCCAATGGATTAATTAACGACTTTGGAATCATAAAGGGCGACAAAGTTGCAATCTATATGCTCAACTGCGCGGAATATGTTGTATCGATCATCGCTGCCCATAAAACCGGTGCTGTACAGGTGCCCGTTAATAAAGACGAAAAAGGCGAAAGACTCGCATATGTAATAAACTACTCTGAGACTAAGGCTTTGGTGGTAGACCAAGAAAGCCTACCATTCATTGAAGAGATTGCAGGTGATTTAACAAACCTTGAGGTTATTTTTCTAGTAAGTGATTCTGAAGATATCCCCTCGGATATAGGCGGAATCAAGACCCTTCCGTTTAGCGCTTTTGAAAACTACTCAAGTGATAATCCCGGTGTAGAAGTAACGACCCAAGATGTAGAGAGGTGCATGTTTACATCGGGAACGACCGGCATGCCCAAAGGAGTATCCAGAAACCACGGGGGTGTGGTGCTAACGGTTAGAGGGTATATTCAGCAGTCAGGGGTCCGAAGCGAAGACGTACTAATGAGCGTATTGACCCTTGGACATGCTAACGCTCAGGTAATGGCACTCTTTACGGCAATAGGTGCCGGAGCAACCGCAGTTTTCTATCCGCGTTTCTCTGCTTCGAACTTCTGGAAGTGGGCAACGGAGTGCGGAGCCACACACGCAAATATGCTGGGAGCAGTGGCAGAGTATGTATGGTCCACAGATCCTTCAGAGTGGGATGACAAGCATAATGTCAGAGTGATGCTTTCGGGACCTGCTCCGCGGAATTTAGAAGAATTTCAGAAGCGTTTCAATACAAGAGCTATAGATGGATACGGCTCAACTGAGATGGGAATGGTACTATGGAAAGATGCGGAGGATCACAGACCGGGTTCGTCGGGATATCCTATGGAGGGGTACTATGTCGAGCTTAGGGATCCTGAGGATACAACCAAGGTAATGCGTCCGTTTTGGGACCCTACCGAAAACCCAGCGCCTCCTGATGAGGCAAAGGGCCTGCTATTTATTAGACCTCTAATACCTCATACTACGCTTAACGAATATTTCAAAGACGAAAGGCGTACGAGAGAAGCATTTGATGATGACGGGTTCTTTAACTCTGATGATCTGTTTGCTGAAGGGATAGACGGAAGATTCTATTTTCAGGGACGCTTCAGCAGAATCCGCGTATCAGGGGAAAACGTAGACCCCATTGCAGTCCAGGACGTTGCTATGCAGCATGAGGCTATCCAGGAAGCTATAGCCGTTGGAATAAGGTTGCCAAATGTATCGGATGACGAGATTAAGCTAAATATAACCTTAAAGAGAGATGCGAGCTTTGACCCCATAGAGTTCTCAAAATGGATGGCGGAGCTTGCTCCGGTATTTATGGTGCCTAGATTCATAGAAGTTTACGCAGATGGTTTCCCTGTGACTGCCACTCAAAAAATAAGAGTTGCTGAAATAAAAGAGATATCAGAGAACACATGGGATCGTGCCAAAACTGATCTGAAGTTCCGCTCTAGATAGCCTAGCGGAAAACCATATAGATAAAGACAGCGTATAGAACCAGCAGCAAAATCCCCTCAAACCTGCTTACCCTTTTCCCTGTCATCATAATAGGCAATATTATGATCGAGAAAAACAGCATTGCCGGGAACTCGAATTTTAGAAGTGCGCTATCCACGGTAATCGGGCTTATAACAGATATAAGCCCAAGTATGCCAATATTAAAAATATTGCTTCCGATTATATTGCCGACAATGATATCATGCTCCCTTTTAACAGCTGCAACAGTTGTTGTTGCAAGCTCAGGCAGTGAGGTGCCGACTGCAACAGCAGTAATACTTATTATAAGCTCGCTTATGCCAATCACACGTGCGAGAAATATTGCTGAGTCCACAACTAGTCTTGCACCAATCACTAGACCCGCAATGCCTAGAACTATAAAGAGAATCTGCTTCCATACGGAACCGCCTGTACCCAAAAACTCTTTATATTCTTCCTCAATGATCTCAGGCTCATCTCTAGATGCGAAATAGCTGTAAACTGTAAATACTATTAAAGCTCCAAATAGAAATAGACCCGGCAGTAAACCTAAACTGAATTTCCAGCAAATTGCGTAGAGTATTGCTGACAAAACGATCATAATCGGCACTTCGGCCTTAATTAATTTTCCCTGTATAACAAGCGGGCTTATCACTGCTCCTATGCCGAGAATCAAGCCGATATTGGAAATATTACTGCCGATTATATTCCCCAACACGACATCGTTTGCCCCTTTTAGAGCAGCAATTAGTCCAACTACAAACTCAGGAGCAGATGTGCCGAAGGCTACCACAGTGAGGCCTATTACCACTGGGCTGATACCAAGCACGCGTGCCAAACGGGATGCTCCCTTAACAAGACTCTCTCCTCCAAAAAAGAGCAATGCTATTCCGGCTACAAATAAAATTACAGATAATCCAACACTCATAATTATTCTCTATTCCTTCAAATCAAAAACTATACTGACACATGAATTTTAACGTTAACGGTTGCTGACGGTTATTAATCATACACGCTTATCTGTAATTAAACTAAAGTTACAAGATCAGCTATAATAATTAAGGGTTTGACAAGAGTATCTTTATAGACTTATATTATTCGCTGGTCTGAAATATAGAAAATAAGTAAGGAGGAGTGTAATGCGTTTATTATTTAGACCCCGGGATTCACAATACCTGGGAGAAGGAACGCTTCCGTTCGGCAATTTTGAAGATTCGACGGAGTGGCAGCCAATTACAAAATGCTTGGAGATGGGGGCTGAACAATTCCCAGATAAAGCAATGTTTAAAGTAGCTAATAATGACGGAGTTGTTTCAGAAAGCTACACATATAAGGAGACAAACGAGTGGGCAAACAGAGTTGCCAATGGTCTTAAAGATGAGTTTGGAATTAAAAAAGGCGACAAAGTGGGAATGTACATGCTCAACTGCTCCGAGTACGTAGCTACAATTATTGCTATTCATAAAATAGGCGGTGTCCAGGTACCTATCAATAAAGATGAAAAGGGCGAAAGACTTGCCTATGTTATTAACTATTCTGAGATGGTAGCACTAGTAGTTGATCCAGGAAGTTTGTCTTTCCTACAAGAAATTGCGGGAGACTTGGAGAACTTGAAAGTTATATTTATGACTGGTGATCCCGGTGAAGTACCTGCTGATATAGGCGGAATACAAACACTTCCTTTTGCTACGGCTTTTGATAATGCCTCAAGCGATAACACAGGTGTTGATGTTACAACACACGATATGGAAAGATGTATGTTTACATCCGGTACAACAGGAATGCCCAAAGGTGTTGCAAGAGACCACGGCGGTGTAATTATGACAGTAAGATCATATCTGCAGCAGCAGGGTGTTAGAAGTGAAGACACACTTATGAGCATACTTTCTCTTGGACACGCAAACGCCCAGGTAATGTGTCTATTTAGCGCAATGGGAGCAGGAGCAACAGCGGTGTTTTTCACAAGATTCTCTGCATCTAGCTTCTGGAAATGGGCCGCAGAATGCGGCGCAACATGTGTAAACATGCTTGGAGCAGTTGCTGAGTATCTATGGGCGGCAGACCCTACAGAGTGGGATAAGAAACACAACATAAGGATCATGCTCGGCTCTCCCGCACCTAGAAACCTGCAGGAGTTTCAGGAGAGATTCGGCGTGAGGGTTATTGACGGATATGGTTCCACTGAAATGGGTATGGTGCTTTGGAAAGACCCAGAAGACCATAGACCAGGTTCATCCGGATTCCCTATGGACGGATACTACACTGAGCTTAGAGATCCTGAGGATATAACTAAGGTGCTAAGACCTTTCTGGGACCCTTATGAGGATCCTACACCTCCGGATGAGGCTAAAGGACTTCTATACATTAAACCCCTCGTTCCACACACAACATTAAACGAGTATTTCAAAGATGAAAGAAGAACCAGAGAAGCTTTTGACGACGATGGATTCTTTAACTCAGACGACCTGTTTGCAAGAGGTATTGACGGAAGATACTACTTCTCGGGCAGATTCAGCAGAATCAGGGTGTCTGGAGAAAACGTTGATCCAATAGCTGTACAGGACGTTGCTATGCAGCATGATGCCCTTCAAGAGGCCATAGCTGTCGGTATCAGGCTTCCGAACGTATCAGACGACGAAATTAAACTGAACGTAACCCTAAAAACAGGCGCAGAGTTTGACCCTGTTGAGTTTAGCCACTGGATGGCTGAGAAGGTTATGGTTGCTATGGTTCCAAGGTTTATCGAAGTATACGAAGACGGTTTCCCGGTAACGGCAACACAGAAAATTAAGGTTGCCGAGATTAAAGAAATCACAGATAAAACCTGGGACAGAAACAAAGCTGGAATCAAATTCAGCGCAAGAAAGTAAGCGGTACCTTTGAAAAAAACATGTCATATCACTTCACCGAGTTATGACAGATTACGATAGAAAATTTATGCTCCTGGCTATTGAGCAAGCTCAAATAGCCGGGAGTATCGGTGAAGTTCCCGTAGGCGCAGTAGTTGTCGACCAGGACAACAACATCCTCGCCTCAGCTCACAATCTAAGAGAGACAAATCAAGACCCCACAGCTCACGCTGAAATCGAAGCCTTAAGGAAAGCATCAAAAAATACCGGCCGCTGGAGAATGGATGGTACGACTCTCTACGTTACGCTCGAGCCCTGTGCTATGTGTACGGGAGCCATAGTTCTTGCTAGAATCAGCCGCTTGGTATTCGGTGCAAGAGATCCGAATGCGGGAGCTGTATTTTCAGTCTACAATATAGGGATAGATGAGAAATTGAATCACAGCATAGAGGTAATAGAAGGCGCATTCGAGCTGGAATGTTCAAATCTGCTTAAAGATTTTTTTAAGACCCGGAGATAAATATATCTCGACTTAATCTTTGCCGGTGATTATATGCAGTATGTTGCCAACGACACTTGTGTCTTCAGTGCCGGCTAATTTTTCAAGCTCACCTTCATCGAGCCAGACGCCGTCACAGTTGAGGCAGCGGTCAATTTTTATTCCTCTAAAGGTAACTTCATTTAAATCGGCCCCGCACTTAGGACATTTCATATAGCACTGCGCTTTAGTCTGCTCTCTTTGTTCCTCAGAGAGCCTCTCCCTCATCTGCTCTTTTAGGCGCTTGGTTTTCTCTGCTTCTTCTTTAGCTATATATTCGTCTTCCGCTTTCTTTGTTTTATCTGGAGCCATCTTTACTCTCCCTGAGTCAAATTTCTTTTTGATTGTAATCCCCTTGATTGCTGAGGGGTTATTATAATTCTTTTTTGGTCCTGCTCTTCTTTCGTTTCGTAACCAACTCCGCCTTCTCTTTTAAGAGCTATATAAGCCATTCTTCTCTCTGAAGCCGACATAGGATCAAGTGATATCGGCTTTTTATTCTTTCTTACCTTTTTAGCCGTATCCTTTATAAGTTTTGTAATCTTATCTTCTCTTCTTCTTTTATAACCGTCTATATCTATATTGATTCTCTTTTCTCTACCGTCTTCACAAGATCTGCTGGCTATTTTTCCAACAATATATTCAAGAGACTTAATCATTTCCCCACGCTTACCAATTAGGAGACCCTTATCATTAGTATCCTTAATATCCAGTTTTATCCTATCTCCGGTCTCTCTGATGCCAACAGAATATGTCGGGACTAAATGCGCCAAAATAGATTCGAGTGCCTTTTTAGATCTAAGGCCTTTTTCACTTAGTTTTTCATTTATTACAGTGACCCTGACTTTCGCATCTCTACCGCCGATGCCCAGCACGCCCTTGGAGCTCTCTTGCAAGACCTCAACTTCCACCTCGCTTCTTGAAACCCCAAGTTCCTCACATGCACTAATTGTGGCTTCTGATACTGTTTTTCCTAGTTTTTCTATAACAACCGGCATATCTATCCTCCCTGAAGGGCTATTACTTTACGATTTACATAAACTTGCTGAACTATTGATAACATGTTGCTCACTGTCCAGTATAGTACTAACCCTGAAGGTAAATTCCAAAAGAGAAATACAAAAAATATCGGCATATACTGCATTAACTTCATCTGAAGCTGCATCTGCTCACCGCCCATTGCTGTGCTCATCGGAGTCATTTTCTGAGCAAGGAACCACGCAGCACCCATTATAATCGGCAGCAACCTAAATGGTATATCTATCACTGGTATCATAAAGAGCATATCCGGCTCTGAGAGATCCTGGATCCAGAGAAACGGACTGTGTCTTAAGTCGATAGAGTGGCGCAGGATATCATAAATGGCAATAAAAACAGGAAACTGAATCAACAGCGGCAAGCATCCGCCCAATTGACTAAGCGGATTAATTCCATGCTTAGAGTAAAGAGCCATAAGCTCTGTGTTTTGTTTGGCCTTATCGTCTTTGTATTTTTCTTTAAGAGCGTCCATCTCGGGCTTGAGCTTCTCTGTCTTGAGCGCCATCTGTTTCATCGAAATCATCGATTTGACTGTAAGCGGGAAGAAAAGAACCCTTATTATTACTGTAAGAACTATGATCGAGATTCCGTAGTTGTGGAAATACTGATTTAGCCACTCCAGAAACTGGAGCATAGGTCTTGCAAGAAAACCAAACCAGCCATAATTGATTGCTCTATTTAAATCATATCCAACGGGCTCGAGAATATTTGATTCCAGAGGACCCAAGTAGACTTCCCAGGTTTTTAAAGAACTTTTCCCAGCAGGGATAGTGTTTTGCGGATAAGCAAATCTTGCCAATATCTGGCCTTCCTGGCTTAAGGGACTTATCTCTATGGCAGTTTGCGCACCTGTCTCAGGCAGAAATGCAGAGATAAAGTACTTCTCGGCAAATCCAAACCAATTAATTACACCAGTGAATATCTCAGCCTTATCAGGGCTGCTGTTAATCCTATTAACTTCATCGGATATTAAGCTGACAAAAGTGTTTGTATCAACACCGCTTGTCATACCGCCGCCCTTAACAGGACCAGGCCACCTGACTAAAACTCTTTCTTGAATAGGGCCTGAGCTTGAATTGGTAACTTCGAATTTCTGCTTTACTAAATAGCTTGCGGCATCTACCTCAATAATATTTCTAATTGATATACCCTGTGGCGATGTCCAGCTGAAAACAAGCTCTTTAGTGCCCTCAGTGAGTGAAATGTTAGTTGCGCCAGCGTATTGATAAGGAATATACTCGGGAAGCTGCTGGTCTTTAATTAAAGACATTACATTGAAACCGGGATGAGATCCGTTGAAGAGATTTACCAGCTCATCGCCTTCTCCATTGGCGCTTGCCTTATAATCTTTTAGCTGCCAGGAAACTAATCTGGCCCCAGCAGTATCAATTACGCCTTTATATAGAGGGGTGTCGACCGTGATTAAGCTGCCCTGGGGTGCTGTTTGTGTCTGCTCAAGAGTTTGTGCATCACTTTCAAAACTGTCGATTGGGCTCGGGGAACTTGTATCGTTCGGCGAAGCAGTGTCATCCGGCGCGGCCTGACTCACTTCCCCTTGTTTATCAACTTCTTTGGGAGGCTCACTAAAGAAATAAGCCTGAGCAATTAAAATTGCAAAGGCTAAAGCCAAAAAAATAATCCAATTTAATCTATTATCCATCCATCATCCTTTACTTGACCGGGTCGTATCCTCCCTCACACAGCGGATGGCACCTTCCAATCCTCTTCACAGTCAGCCAGAGACCCTTAAAAAATCCATATTTATTAAATGCCTCAAGAGCATACTCTGAGCAACTGGGATAGAATCTACAAGATGAAGGCAGGATAGGGGAAATCAAATATTTATAAGCTTTGATTAATATTGTAGCCACATAAACCGCATAATTTGTCTTCATGACAATTCTGACCTTAAGATTTCCTCAAACTCTCGCTTTACATTTGAGTAGTTAAGAGAATCGCATTCTTTTTTAGCCATAAATACGATGTCTAATGAATCAAAGAGAGGTTTATTCCTTCTAAATACTTCCCTTACTAACCTTTTGATTCTGTTTCTCTTAACTGCCGAGCGCACATTCTTCTTGCCTACTACTAATCCTGCTCTGGAGTATCCTAATGAATTCTTGACATAGAGAATATCGAAATGCTTAGATCTGAGCCTTTTGCTAGATCCAAAAATGTCTTCAAAATCTGAAGTTTTTCGGATTTTCAATTCTTTTGGAAATTTACAATTCAAAAGAAAGCTCATTTCTTCCAGCGCTGAACTGTTAGGCTATGTCTACCCTTTGCCTTACGCCTTTTAAGAGCCCTTCTCCCACCGGTCGTACTGTTGCGTTCACGAAACCCGTGTGTCCTTAGTCTCTTCTTAACGTGAGGTTGATATGTTCTCTTCATTTTATTCTAAAACCTGATTTATTTTGAAATCCGGTAATTACTAAAAACCCATGTGAATTTGAGACGTAAAACTAACACGAAACTATATGATGGTCAAGCAATCATTAACGTTCAATGCCCACGTGCAAAGTCTCGTAATCGGTATATGTATACTACTATCTAAAGCCAATAAGCCCACTTAAGTTTATTTCGCACTTGCGAAGAAAGCTACTTGACAACTACTGTCTCATGCTTATAGTATTAACTTCGAAAATATCATTTGTAAGTGTTATGTTCTTTGTGTAATACTTTCACTGTATCGAATGGAGGATGTTTATTCCATTATAAGTTTTATCAGCAGGACATATTAAAGACCGCAAAAGAGATATATTTAGAATATGCTTGAATGCAATATCTCAATCTGGTTAAAGGGTCTAGGAGTAAAATAGATGTTCAGAGGTATCTATAACTATATTTCGCTTTCTTTCTTAGGTGTTTTCAAAGTTCTAGTAGTAGTATTATTATTTGTTGGACTTGCACTATTTCTTGTTTTAAAACCAAATGATCTCTCGGGTTTGACAGGTGTAAGTTTGTCTAGATTTCTAGGCGGGCCAAGCAAGATAAGCTTGCTGAACAGCCATTTAGAGAAAAGTAAATGGTCCACAAATCTTGATGAGCTTTCCTTAGGACATATTTCAGCACAAGAAGCTGAGATCTTCTTATTCATTCTCAGACTATCTGAATCAATTTCTCCGACAGACGCAAGCAAACTTGCAAAACTCATAATAGAAGAGTGCAATAAGAATGATATGGATCCCTACCTCATACTTGCAGTCATACAGATTGAAAGTGATTTCACACCTAGAGCAGTCTCATCAAAGGGCGCCATTGGTCTTATGCAGGTGATGCCTAAAACGGGCGAATACGTTGCCAAAGATCTTGGGATCTCTTATAAGGGGCACAGCTCACTGTACGATCCATTTGTAAACGTTAAGCTGGGAATCAACTATCTTTCATTCTTAGAAGAGCAATTTGACGGAACAGAGAACGCTTTAGCCGCATATAACTACGGGCCTACAAAGTTTGCAAACAGCAAAACACTGGCCAAGAATCTGCCGGTTTATGTAAAAAAGGTTCTCAAGTTCAAGAACTTCTTGGAAGAAGAGAGTATTTTACTAGCTAAGAGAAGCTAATCTTAGTTTCTACAACCTTTTGCATATATATCCCTGCAACTCGGCAAATATATTTTTTCTTTCTTATCCATCTCAATTCTGTTACGATTAAAACAGTTAGAAAAATCCAAGATGGCTCTAGGAGGATAAAATCATGAGCAAATACGCTGTTGAGTTGATCGGTACATTTTTTCTAGTTCTCACTATTGGTCTTGTCGTTATAGAACCTGGTGCCGGGGCATTTGCACCTGTAGCTATTGGATCAGTGCTAATGGTTATGGTTTATGCCGGCGGACATATTTCTGGCGCACATTATAACCCGGCAGTGACGCTTGCTGTATGGATGAGGGGAAGATGCGAGGGAAGTGATGTACCGGGATATATGATTTCACAATTTGCAGGGGGAATAATCGCTGCATTCGCAGTATTTCTGATTAAAGGTGATATACCTGTAGAAGTAGGCGTAATCAGCCCGATCCCTTCCATGCTTGCTGAGTTCCTATTCACATTTGCACTGTGCTTCGTGGTTTTAAACGTAGCCACATCAAAGAATACGGCCGGGAACTCCTACTTCGGCTTAGCAATCGGCTTTACGGTCCTGGTTGGAGCATACGCGGTAGGAAGCATATCAGGCGGCGCATTTAACCCTGCTGTTGCTATCGGAATTATTATTATGGGAATGATTGACGTTGCCAGCATCTGGGTTTTTCTTATTGCCAACTTTCTAGGCGGCATTGCTGCTGCTGTGGCATTCAATGCGTTAAATCCTGACGATAAGTAGTATTCTTAAAATATGAAATCAAGCTCTATGGCCTTAGCTCACTAGATAAGGCCATAGGGTTTGTAGATTGACATAGACTCATCAAACGTGGGATAATTTTATTGGGGTGTACATTCCATGAATAACGAAAATACTAACTTTACTGCTGCCGCTGTTCAGATGGCGCCTGTGTTCTTAAATAAAGACGAGACCATAGGGAAAATTGCAAGTCTCATAGATGAAGCAGCATCAAACGGGGCAAGTCTGATAGTGTTTCCTGAGGCAACAGTCCCCTGCTATCCCTATTGGCCAAAAGACTTGGGCACAGTTGAGGGCAGAAAACAAGTTTTAGACGCGTACGCTGAGCTTCATAGAAACTCTGTAGAAATACCCGGAGGGGATACAGATAAGTTATGCAAAGCTGCAAAGAAAGCAGGCTCATATGTGATAGTCGGCGTTAATGAAAAGGAAGGCGGAACGCTTTATAACACAATCCTCTATATTGGTAAAAACGGCGAAATCCTTGGCAAGCACAGAAAGTTAATGTCCATAGACAGTGAAAAATGCATCTGGGCAAACGGGGGGGCTGAAGACCTTTTAGTACTGGACACAGAGCTTGGCAATATAGGGGGGTTCTTCTGCTATGAGCACCACCTGACGCTTGCGAGGTACGCAATGTTCTCAAAGGGAGAGCAGATACACGCAGGTCTTTGGGCAGGACACGGGTTTGTAAAGCCCACAATGGACTTTGCAAGCCGCCAATATGCATTTGAAGGACAGCTCTTTGTTATCGTATCATCGGGACACATAGATGAGAGTATGATTCCGGACAGCTTTCCTCTTAAAAAACAGACGATATGGGATTATCCGGGCGGAAGCGGGATAATAAGCCCAAGAGGAGAATACATTGCGGGGCCCGTCTACGGAAAAGAAGACATCGTTTACGCAGATTTGGACATGGATATGATTGTCCGCGCTAAAGCTGTAATAGATGCTGCGGGACATTTCTCCAGATCGGATATATTAGAGCTTAAGATTAAAGGGGATCGTTCATCTCCAAACGACACCCTGCAAGATGCTGTTGATCAAATAGCCCGGAGACAAACTGAGCTAGAGGAAAAGATTAATACTCTGATCGAAAAGCTTTCTGATAAGACTTAAATTAACAGATTTATTTAGCAGACTTAGCTAGCCTCTCCTTAAGATCCCATAGCTCATCAGAAAGTGAAACATGATAGATATGAGGATTTACTATTCGCTTTATTCCTGAATCAAGGCAGTCCATATCATACTTGCGTTGTGATCTTATATCATCAATCAATGGAAACTCATAAACCAGCTCACCTTTATTGAGAATTGTCTTCAGGAGCGGCTCAGCCTTACTAATTTCTCCCCGCTTCAATTCCCTGTATTTCGTGTGGTCTGAATGATGATGCAGTGTGATTCCATCCATATCACCCGGATCTTTCTCCCCCAATGTTAATAGGTCGGCTGTAGCCATCCCTCTATTATCGTATATTCGCCATACTTTTTTACTTCCAGGGTTATGTGTTTTCTCGCTGGAATCCGACAGCTTAATTGAAGGCATCAATTCTTTGCCATTGGAAAAAGCAACTAATTTATAGACTCCGTCCAAAGCAGGAGCGCCCGTGGAAGTGATCAGGCTTGTCCCCACACCATACACTAGACGTTTTATTAGAGCGCCCGGATCTACTCCGAACTTTGCGGCCTCACCCTCTATCTGAGTTATTATCTGCCAGACTACAAGCTCATCAAGCTGATTGGAGAGAACAATTTTTGTGTTGGGAAATCCTGCTTTATCCAACATTTTAGCTGCCTGGATACTCAGATATGCAAGATCGCCCGAATCGAGCCTTATCCCCACAGGCTCGTGCCCTTTTTTTCTAAGCTCCTCAAATATTTTAATTGCATTTGGGATACCGCTTTCAAGTGTATCAATCGTATCTACCAACAGCAGGCAATCATCGGGGTAAAGATCGGCATAGGCCTTAAAAGCTCCAAGTTCTCCTTCTCCCATTGAAATAAACGCCTGTACCATGCTGTGACCGTGGGTGCCTTTGGGCGGATATCCAAGCTCATGAGAAATTCCAACGTTGGAGGAGAAATCCGCACCGCCAATAAGAGCGGCCCGTACACCGGCATTTACTCCCTTGTCCTGTCCGCGTCTGAGTCCGAATTCAAGGAGCGGCTGCCCCCGTGCAGTGTCTTTAATTCGAGCAGCTTTGGTCGCAATTAGAGTTTGGTAATTAAGCTTGTTAAGCAATCCCGACTCCAGAATTTGAGCCATTGCAAGAGGACCTTCTATGACGGTGATAGGAACATGGGGATGAACTACCCTGCCCTCGGGGATAGCATGCATAGTAATGCCCTTGTAGTTTCCATTCTCTCTTAGCCATTCTAAGAAATCCGCTCTAAATAAATTATCTCCCCTCTGGCTCATTTGCCCTCTAAGATAATCTATGTCCTCATCACTAAACTCGGAGTCCATCATCCACCTAACTGCCCACTCTAACCCAGCATTTATGCAGTATCCCGCTTGATGTGAGCCGTAGTCCGGATAGCTCCTAAAAAAATGATCAAACTGTGAGTCTTTGTCGTGAATTCCTAAAATGAAATATAGCTGTGCCATTGTCAGCTGATACTGGTCTGTAAATAGTATCCCTTCTGAAGCGCGTGACCCTTTAGGCATCATAAGTGGTTATTTTAGCACTTAATAGGCAATCGCATATAGGATTCGCAGAAAACTTATATAAGAAGGAATATTTTTGTCAGGATAAAATCGCCGATAATGATAAGAAGCAGCGATACTACAACAGTCTCTGTAGTAGCTCTTCCAACACCTTGCGTGCCGCCTTCCGCTCTCATTCCGATATAACATCCGGCAATTGCAACGATGATTCCAAAAAAGAACGTTTTGGCTATACCACTTATGAAATCATTGATTGTTACCCATTCTAAAATACTGGATATAAATAACTGCGGCTGAACGTCTAAATCAATTTTAGACATTATCATAGCGCCAAATATGCCTGAAAAGTCAGCAATCATAGCCAGAAACGGAAATGAGATAATAGCAGCAATGAGTCTTGGAGCCACAAGCTTCCTGAGTGGATCCGCACCCATGGTTCTTATAGCATCAATCTGTTCTGTTACTTTCATAGAGCCTATCTCGGCAGTTATTCCCGCTCCCACTCTACCGCCCACAAGAAGTGAAGTAACAACAGGACCCAGCTCTCTGACAAATGAGAGAGAAACCACGGGGCCCACAACGCCCTTTGCGCCAAACCAGGCAAAGCCCCAAGCCAGCTGAACCACCATAACCATTCCTATAGCCATTGCAGAGGCAATAACAATAGGGATCGATTTAAATCCTATTTCGTCTATTTGCTCAATTACCAAACGGAAATTAAAAGGGCGCGTACAGCTGGCATAAACAGACTTGTAGAGAAAGGTCATTATATCTCCAAAACTCACGATGAGATTAATTATGTAGAATCCAATTCTTTCAACATAGTTAGCAATCATGTCTACAAGCCCCTAAATTGTGATACAAAATTATTGAAATCAACTATTCCTAAATCAAAATGCTCAGGGGATGACGCATAGGTAAAATCATAAATACAGATGTTCTTTCTAAGTACGACAGTTGCTATTTTTAGAGGAACTTTGTTTAAGGTTCCTGTATATATTGTTCTGAGAGCCGGTACTCCATCTACGGTTGTTTCTTCACGGCTTAGAGCCTCTTTGTCGTTTATACCTATAAGCAGTGATTCCGAGAGCGCTCTTAGGCTGTATTTCTTCTTTTTCTCCTTGCACGTTGAGTTCACGGTCATTGTGCCGTCAAACTGAGTGTTTTTGAAGGCCAGGTCGCCGCCTTCTATATTCTGTCTCTCCCATGAGGCGGGTAGAGTGCCTATTTTATATGAAGTGTCATCGGTCTGAAATACTTGCCCTTCAAGCTCGCCTGGATCATCTGATCCCGCTGTGGCATAGTAGCCTACGAATTTTGTGACGCCGCAGGAGCTCAGACAGAGCACTATGATTAATATCCAAGAGATAGAGAACTTAGTCATATGATTAAATTGGATCTAGATTTACCAACCTTATGCCAAGAGAATATGTAATTAAAACAAAAAGAACGCCTATGGGTTTTGAATAATACTTGAAACTACTTAAAAAACCAAGCATCTTAAACCCCAAAAACATATACGCTAGAAGGGATCATAAAAGTTTGACGAAAGTAGAAATATACACAAGCACTTTTTGCGGATATTGCCGCGCCGCAAAATCCCTGCTCATCAAAAAGGGCGTGGAATACGTAGAGGTAGATCTATCCTCTGATCCACAGCTCAGAGTCGAGATAGTTGAGAAGCATAAGTGGAGAACTGTTCCGATTATAATAATAAACGATGAGCTTATTGGCGGGTATTTTGAGCTTGTGGATCTGGAGAAAAAAGGCATCCTCGACGGGCTTCTAGCCAAAGATGCAAAAGAGTAAAAAGTAACCCGTGTTGACTCACATAGAACTCTAAATTAAGATAACACCCCGATGACAATTAGAACCAGATTTGCCCCAAGCCCAACAGGCTCACTCCATATAGGGGGGGCAAGAACAGCTATTTTCAACTGGCTATTTGCCAGACACGCAGGCGGTAAGTTCATACTGCGTATTGAAGACACCGACAGGGAAAGATCGACTGAGGAATCTATAAAAGAAATAACAGACGCCATGCAGTGGCTCGGACTGGATTGGGATGAAGGGCCTTTTAGACAGTCGGAGAGACTAGAGATATATCAAAATCTGGCCAATCAACTTTTGGATTCGGGGCACGCATACAAATGCTATGTTACGCCTGAGGAACTCGAGGAGAAAAGAAAAGAGGCTCAGGCAAGAGGGGACGTTCTGCGTTATAAGAGAGAGTGGGCTAAATTAAACGAGGGCCCGGATGAGCCCTATGTCATAAGACTTCAAACACCGGACGAAGGGACAATCGAGATCCAGGATCTGCTTAGGGGCACAGTCACTTTTGATGCAACAGAGATAGACGACTTTATAATATTAAAGAGGGACGGTTTCCCTACTTACAATTTCGCTGTCGTGGTTGACGATGCCACCATGAACATAACCCATGTAATCAGGGGAGACGACCACCTAATAAACACCCCGAGGCAGGTACTTATCTATAGAGCGCTTGATTATGATGTGCCGGAGCTGGCTCATGTGTCTATGATTCTTGGCTCAGACAATAAAAGACTTAGCAAAAGACACGGTGCCGCTTCTGTTGCTGCCTATAAAGATAAGGGGTACTTGCCTGAGGCCATCATTAATTTCCTATCACGTTTGGGTTGGTCGTACGGTGATCAGGAAATATTCTCTAAAGAAGAGCTTATAGAAAAATTCACTCTGGATAATGTAGGTAAGTCCGCAGCGGTATTTAATGAAGAGAAACTAGAATGGCTAAACAGCTGGTACATCAAGAACGAACCTCCGGAGAAGATTGCAGGGCTCGTGATACCGCTTCTAAAAGAAAAGGGGCTCAACATAGAGCTTGATGACAAACTTGTTAAAATCATAAAACAGCTAAGCCAGAGGGCAAAAACCCTGCTAGATATAGCTTCCTCTATAGATTACTTCTACGCAGATAAGGTCAAGTTTGAGGAAAAAGCTAAAAACAAATTCCTCACACCTGAGATTAAGCCTGTTCTTGGGGATATCAAAGAAAAGCTGAGCGGCCTCACAGATTTCAACATGGAT
>JABAOE010015801.1_pt1 | contig 21191 bp, 23 predicted proteins | sample 7062141 | NCBI WGS metagenome assembly JABAOE01 (sample SAMN14538627, study PRJNA623070) | marine sediment metagenome | biome: marine biome [ENVO:00000428]; feature: marine pelagic biome [ENVO:01000023]; material: deep marine sediment [ENVO:00002113] | place: India: Gulf of Khambhat ... | reverse complement strand
TCATGGGTGACGCGCCACCGGGCCGAACGGCAGTCGTGCTCCTGCACGGCTGGGGGCCCGGCGGGAGCGACGGTCCGGAGCTGGACATGGCACAACTCGCCGAGGAGATCGCACGGCTCGGTTCAACGGTGTTCTACTTCGGTTGGCACACCAACGGCGNNGCCGACCTCGGTTGCATCGGCGGGTTCGTGAGCGCACGTGCCGCCGAATACGGCGCCGACCCGGACACCGTCGTGGTTGTCGGGCACTCGATGGGAGGAGAGAGCGGCAGCATGCTGGCGTTGAGTTCGTTTGGGCTGGCCCCCGGTTCGGACTGTGTTGAGAGCGGTGAGGCCCCTTCGCCGTACGCGTTGTTGGGGATTGCAGGCTCGTACGGGGTGAACGCCCGACCTCTGGATGATGGGCTCACCAGGTTCGCGGTGCGGAGGCAACCCGCCGACCGGATCAGAGAGATCACGGCCGATGACTTCGTCGCGCCTGGCTTGACCGCCGCCGCGACGTACGGGTTGAGCGGCTACAGCACACTCCCTTCCGGGAACCCGCTGCGGGTCGTCCTGCTCGTGGGCAGCAGAGACCAGTACCCGGTGACGAACGAGCGTGTCACCGCCGCGTTCGCCGAAGCCCTCCAAGCTCACGGGACAGACGTCGAGGTGGTCGTCGTACCCGACGCCAACCACAACAACGTGATCGATCCGGGCACCGATGCCGGGCAGGCAACACTCGCGGTCATCAGAGACATTCTCAACAACACGCCCTAGAGCCGAAGCGAGGGATGGGCGGTGACGAATCGTTGACCGCAGCCCAGCCCCTCATCTCACCGATTTCGTTGTGACAGTTTTGCGGCGGTGGATCTTCTATGAGGTGAATGAGTAGCTTCGGACGCCGCGTGATTCCCGACGAAACCATGCGCGACTCCTTCACCGAGTTCGTGATCGAGGTGGAGCCTCGCCTGAAGCGTGCGCTGTGCGTCGGACTCGGGACCGAACGGGGCGTCGAGGCCACCGCCGACGCCCTGGCGTACGGGTGGGAGCACTGGGAGCGGGTCAGGGACATGGAGAATCCGGCCGGCTACCTCTATCAGGTCGGGAGGAGTCGCGGCAGACCTCGCCGCGTCCCGCGTCCCTCCTTCCCGCCCCTGCCGGCCGAGTCATCCCCCTGGGTAGAGCCGGGTCTCCCCGCCGCATTGGCGCGGCTGTCCGAGTCACAGCGGCTGGCGGTGTGGCTCATCCATGGCTTCGAGTGGACCCTCGAGGAGGCGGCGTCCCTTCTCGGCGTGTCTGTGTCGACGCTTCGCAACCACCTCGGGCGCGGCGAAAGGAAACTCCGCAAGGCTCTGGGGGTCTCGCCATGAGCGCACCGATCGACCTGCAGCTTCGCGAGTACACGGCCTACTTCGAGTCCGAGCTGCCGGTGATCGATGTCGAAGACGTCCTCACGGAGCGCATTGGCGCCGCTGCGGTGAGGCCGATTCGTCCGCGGCGCCCACAGCGACGCCGCCGCTGGCTCGTGGCCGTCGCCGCTGCCGCCGCGGTGCTCGTCCTCGTCGGTGGGGTTGCATGGTTGACCGGCCGGACGGCTGATGTTCCCCCCGCCACGACTCCCGTGCCGACGACGAGCGTCTCGACAACGACGCCGACAACTCCGACTACCGGCGTGACAACGACGGCAGCTCCGCCGACGACCCAGGCCGATCCGCCCGCCCCAGTCACGGCCGGCGACGCATCGCTCACCTGGGAGAGTGTCGAGGGGGCCCCGGCCGGGGCGTTCGGGCCGTTCTTCGACACCGGGTTCGCCGTCGGAACCGTGGTCCGCAACGGACCCTTCGACCACACGGTGTGGACCTCGAACGACCTGAGATCGTGGACCGAATCGGACCTCCCCGTCTCGACCTTGTTCTTCGACGCCTCGATCGTGTCGACGACATCGGGTCGATGGCTCATCGGCTCGGGTCCCACCGGGCTCTGGTTCTCCCCAGCCGGTGATCCCGGCGAATGGCAGGAGGTCGACGTTTCGGGCTTGGCACGAGCGGCCCCGGACGGGCTCATCTTCCAGCCGATGGTCGGGCGGCCGGCACGGATCGATGATGTCAACCTGGTGCCGGTCGAACACGTGCTCGGCATCGACTGGGAGCGGATCTTCGGCGTAGAACCCGGCACGTACCCGGTCGTCACACTCCACCAGGAGGACGAGTTCACGGATGTCCTGGTCGTCACGGGAAGATCGGCGCAGGGGTCTGTCACGCTCGGTCGCGTGACCCCTCGGGAGACCGGAGAGGGGCTCTTCCTCGTCGATGAGTCGACCGGTGACGAGTTGTTCTTCTACCCGCGCGGCATCGAGGGCATCGACCAAGACATGTCGGCCGAGCTCGTCAACGGCGTGAGGAGTTCGTCGCTGTACGCGATCACCGACACCGGTGCGCGAGAGCTGGACGTGTTCCAGACCGCTGGGGGAGGCCAGCCGAGACCCTGGGTTGTCCAGGTGGTCGAGTACGGCGGCCAGGTCATTGCGATCGGCGCCGGCGACGGAGGCATCGAGAGCTTCATCTCGCCGGATGGCGTCGACTGGCAGAGCCATTCCGCACCTCCGTTCTACGGCGACGTGATCGTCGATGAGGCGTCGGGTCTCCTCTACTCCTCGCCCCTCGGGATGTTCTCCACGCACTGGGTCTCGGCCGACGCCGTCACGTGGAGCACGCTCGACGTGGCGGAAGACCGGTTCTCGCTCCTGCGTCGCCTGACGTCCGGGTGGCTGGTCCTCCCGGTCGAAGACGAGGGCACGCTCGCCGGCGTTGGCTTCTTCATCGTGGGGGACGACCAGTCAGAGATCACCGTCGGTGATGCCGCAGGAGCAACCGTCGACTCCGCCGTCGCCGTCGGCGACACGATCTTGCTGATCGGCCCGGGATCGGCCTGGCTCGGCCAGTTGCGCTTTCAGCCGTGAGATCGCAGACACGCTGCTTCGCGAACCTCCTGCTCAGGCGTATCGGACGCTTCGTACAACAGTTTCGATTTTCGTAATGGGAACCCGGGACTAGATCGGCGGCCCCGGCGGTTGCTTCATCACATGACCGAGACAACCACTCCTGCTGACACCGGCCGCGACGACGGCTCCCCGCCCGACTCGCTCGTGCGCCAACTGATCGGCCGCATCACACGCCTCGAAATGATCGTCGGGGCGGTGATCGCGGTTGTCCTCCTGGCGCTGGTTCTCATCGAGCCGAGAATCCTCGAAGCACCGTTCGAGAACGAGCGGACACTCCTGTTCACGTTCGGCGGAACGGCCCTCGCGGCGATCGCGTTCGCCGTCATGCTCCGGCTCCAGGTGCCCGCGATCGTGAGGGTGATCGTATTGGTGGTGCCGTTCGCGATCGTCAACTGGTGGCTGATCTCGCCGTACTTCATCGACGACGTGGTCGACGAGGGTTTCTCGGCATCGATCTCCGAGCAACTCGCCACTACCGACGAGACGCCCGTCACCCCCGCCACGCCGGAGGTCGAAGAGGACACAGCTCCACCGGCGTCCGACGCTCCTGCGCCGACCGAGGCCGCCGGAGAAGAGCCGGTTCCGGACGAGCCACCGGCGACCGAGGCACCGACGGAAGAGGAGCCGCCGCCTCCCCCCGCGCCGAGCGGACCCGTGCTGCTCGGGGCCGGTCAGTTCGTCGGCCTTGCCGGCCACTCGGGCACCGGCGATGCCGGCATCTTCCAGAACCCCGATGGGTCGCTGGTGCTCCGCTTCGAGAACTTCGACATCCAGAACGGTCCCGACCTCGAGGTGTACCTCGTGCCGGGGGCCGACCAGACCTCCCTCGCGGAGGGCTCGATCCATCTCGGTGCGCTCAAGGGCAACATCGGCGACCAGAACTACGAACTGCCGCCGGGCACCGAGCTCGCCCCGGGCGCGTACACGGCGCTCGTGTGGTGCGAGGCCTTCAGCGTCGAGTTCGTCGGCGCCACGATCGTCGTCTGAGTCCAGGCCGAGCGTGGACGCTAGGCCTCGATCCGATCCGACCGGTGTGCCACGACGGTGCGACGCCGCCTGCCCATGATCCAGATCCAGGCGACCGCCAGGAGCGATGCCCAGAAGATGGCTGCGCTGTAGGGGAGCTCCAACCACGGCGGCGGATCGACCCGGACTGAAGGAAGCACAGCAGGATCGTCTGGAACAGGCGTCTGCAGGGTCCGCACCACTCGCCACACCCCGATGGCCGCGACCATGCCCGCCGCAAACAGCCACCTCCGGCTGGCGCGTAGCAGTGCGGTGCTCAACAGCGGCGCCACGAGGACGACGTAGCCACCGACTCGCTCGACAGCTGCGACGACTTCGTCACCCGGCTTGGGGAAGTAGAGCTGCCAGCCGGCGTTCCACCACGCCCTCCAGAACCAGTAGAAGACTGCGAGGAGCATCCAACCGAACACGATCAGCCCTCGGACGGCGGTCCACGAGTCCCACCGCGCCTCGATTCCGAGGATGACCGCCATGACGACATGATCGCACTGGATCGGGAGCCATTCTGGGGGAGCCCTCCACTGTTCTCCCGGGGAGCCGGCATCCGCCGCCGTGCGTCGGGTCACACCCAATACCCGGTGCCCCGGGATGGCAAGCGTCACGCCACCCCGGGTGCTAGTCGCCTTGATCCCTGAAGTGGATCACAGCAACCACATCGGCTCCCGTCGGATCAGCCTCGGTCACGATGTCGCCGAACTCGGGGAAGCAGTTGTTTCGGGTGTTGGCATCGGCCACGCGGGCGAGCACACCGATACCCGCGCTGTTCGAACCATCCAGGCGAACCCACGACGTGGCCCACCCGATGGACTCGAGATACCGGGTGTCGTTCAGGGTCGAGTTCTGGCCGTATTCGGCTGGTGAGCCTTCATGCACGGCCACCTCGAAACCTCGTGCTTCGAGAGCAGCTGCCAGCTCGTCGGCATAGCGCTGTGGGGACCCATCCGCGAGAAGCGTCCATTCCCACCAGGGGACCCGGTTGTCGACACCCTTTCCAGATCCGTTGGCACAGTAGGCAATCGCCCCAGTCGTGTCGGCGAACGCTGGTATCCAGTCGGCTGCCGACCTCGCCGTGTTCCGCGACTCCCTCACGATCCCGATTGCGAGAACGACCACGCCGATCACCAACGCGCCAACGAGGATCCTCACCCACCACGGAACGGGGCCGCGGGAAGGGACTCCGGGGTTCTCGTCGGGCATGCAATGAGGGTACGCGGCGCCCGGACGGGAACAACCTCAGCAGCGCCGGCCATCGCCACGAGTCTCTCCGGGCGGGGTGCCGGGTGCGACCTCAGAGGCTCATGACCGGTGAGGCTGCGGAGCCCCGCCGAGTGCACAGCGCTTCAGACAGCGAGCTCGATTCCGCAAGCGTCGCAGAAGCGGGCCGTCTCGGAGTGCACCGCCGATCCGCAGTTGCGGCAGGATTGCTCACGAGGACGTCGAGCAGTGACGACCTCGGCCGACACGATGCCGGTCGGCACGGCGATCACGCTGTAGCCCGTGATCATCAGCATCGCTGCGAGCACCTGGCCCAGCGGCGTCGACGGCGCGATGTCGCCGAACCCGACGGTGCTCATCGTGACGATCGACCAGTAGAGCCCGCGGAACATCGAGTCGTACCCGTTCTCCGGACCCTCGATCAGGTACATCGTCGACCCGACGATCACGTTGATGAGCAGGACGACGATCAGGAACACGACGATCTTGCGCGAGCTCGCTCTGATGGCTCGCACCAGGTAGTTCGCTTCGCTGATGAACCGCACCATTTTCAACACCCGGAACACCCGCAGCAGGCGCAGCGAGCGAATCACGAGCAGCGACTGCGCTCCGGGAAGGATCACGCTCAGGTACACCGGCAGGATCGCCAGCAGGTCCACGACACCGAAGAAGCTGCGGGCGTATCGCCATTTGCTGTCCGCGGTCACGAGCCGGGCGACGTACTCGATCGTGAAGAGGATCGTGATGATCCATTCGAGGACGAGGAAGAGCGTGTCGTAGCGGGCCTCGATCTCCTCGACCGTCTCGAGCATGACGAGCAACACGCTGAGCGCGATGAGTGCCAGCAGGCCGACGTCGAACGCGCGGGACTCCGGCGTGTTGTGGTCGAAGATGATGTGGCGGACGCGCTCCCGCCAATCCGTCGCGGTGGTCTGCACCCGGCCAGCGTAGGTCGAGGACGGCGTCGCATCGTGGCTTGTCGCGAGGTGCCGTGACGGCCGCCGAACGGCAACTCAGCTCAGACGTCTCGTTCGAGGTGAGTCGCCAACTCCCTCCCACATCTCCCTCTTGCCGGGCCCTGCCTTCCGCCGACGCCGAGGGGCCGTGGGCGCCGAGCTCGGAGCATGGTCCACGCCCGCCATCCCGGAGGCAAGGCACCCCGAGGCAGCGTCAACGGGTGCGCTGGCTGCCTATCCCTCCAACTCGGCGTGGAGGCGATACCGCTCGACGCGGCGATGCTCGATGATCAACACCGCCACCATCACCATCACCACGAGCGTCAAGACGACGAGCCCCTCCAGCTCGGCGCCGATGAAGACGATGCCGGCGATCACGACGGCGCCGACGAACCGTTCCCGGGCCTGAGCCCGGAAGGCCCGCCAAACCGCGAGGAAGACACCGATGAGAAAGAGGAAGAGCCCGCCGGCCAGCATGGCCCTGAACTCGAGCGGGACGGCGTCGCGGGGATGCAGCGCGATCTCTTCGAGCGCGGCGGCAGCCAGGATGATGCCGGCGACGAGCGGCGCATGGGCCCAGGTATAGACATCGCGGATGTACTGGCCGGCCTCGTGGGCTTCGATCTTGGAAGCACCGAATTCGAGGCCCGGGCTCGGCCGATCGAAGTAGGCCCACCACAGGAGCCCGGCGAACGCTCCTGCAGCCAGCAACGCCAGGAGTGTGGCAATGGGCAACCCATCGCTCTTCTCGATGGCCGCGACCACGGGAATGCCGATGGCCACGATCACCTCGCCCAGCGCGACGATGATGATCAGCCCGTGGCGCTCGGCGAAGTGGCCCGGCCGCACCAGCCATTCGTTGTCTGCAGCGCGGATCATCGCCCACAGGACGATGGCGACGGTCGCCAGCCAGAACACCAGCCGTGCCGTCCCGTCGAAGAACGAACCGACGACCAGCACCGCGATCGCGACGACGTTGGGAGCGATCCAGCCGTAGATGGCCGTGCGGTAGTCGAATTCCTCGCTGGTCCCGAGCGTCTGCATGCGGAACCCGATCAGCATGATCCCGGCCAGGGCGATGGCAAACACCGGCCCCCCGCCGGCGAAGGCGGTCGACGTCGACGCCGCCATCGGGATGCTGACCACGGTTGCGACGAGGAACAGCACCCGCACCGGCCGCCCATTGCCGGACACGGCGTTGGCCGCCCACGTCAACTGTTGCCACGGCAGCCACAGCAGGCCGAACAGCAGCGCAGCCTTCCCAACACCTGCCCATGTGGGCTCGTTGATCAGGAGCGCAACCAGTTGGGAGAAGGCGAAGACGTATGCCAGGTCGAAGAAGAGCTCGACCGGATCGGCGGTGAAGTCCTCGGTGCGCGGGGGGAGTTCGATGCCTTTCATGGGCGGGGAGTGTACGGGCGCGGACCCGGTCGGCACGCCGCTGCCACCGCGATCCCGCGGACGTGTGAGGCTCATCTTGCAGCAGAGGCGGGCGAAGCCGACCGGCCGCCGAGCCGGCTCGAGAAGGCTTTCGCCCGGTGGAACCGCGCGATGGTGTGAGTAGGACGCCAGTGCCGCGTCATGGGCCGTATGCGTCGAGGACGGATGTCGCCACCCGGCATGCCGCGTGCACCTGTTCGGGTGGTGCCTCGGCCCGGATGCATGCGGCAACACCGATCAGCGCCGTCGTGAGGAATGCAGCCAACTCGTCGAGGTCGGCCGTTCCGGCGATCTCCCCGGAGCGCTGCCCGTTCTCCAGCGTCCTCCGGAACGCTCGGGTGATGCGCTCCAGATAGGCCGCGACGAACCGGCCGCTTGCGGGGTCGAGCGCACCTCGCTCCACGGCGGTGTTGCACATCAGGCACCCGCGACCGTGGAACCAGCCCTCGCTGGCGGAGGCGTAGCCCGAGAACGCCCGACGGATGGCGTCGACGCCGGCGTCGGGTGCCTCGATGGGGGACAGCACCCTGGTGAGGTGGTTGCGGTCGTAGTGCTCGAGCGCGGCTTCGAAGAGCCCCTGCTTCGACCCGAACTCGGCGTACATGCTCTTGCGGTTCACGCCGAGCTCGGCGACGAGCTCCGCAGTGCTGGTGCCGTTGAACCCGTGCCGGCGGAACAGCTCCACAGCTCGATCGAGGAGCTCGGTCCGGTCGTATTGCTTCTGCCTGCCCATCGATTCCTCGGTCGTGTCTCGACACGCCTCGTCTTGACACATAGTAATCGATCAGTTACCTTTCCGAAAGCAATCGATCGATTACTTTCACGGGAATCGGTCAGAAACGGCGAGGCTGGAGGAACAGGGAGACCATGGACAGCAACCACGTCACCGTCGTCTACAAGTGGACCGCTCAGCCGGGCAAGCTCGAGGAGCTCGCCTCGATCTACGCCGACGTCACCGACGCCATGAAGGCGAACGAGCCGGGCGCCGAGGCGGTGCACATCTACGTCTCGGAGCAGGACAACGCGGTGTACGTCCGCGACGAGTTCGAAGACGCCGCGGCGCTGGGCTTCCATCTCAGCACGACAGCGGCTGCCCATTTCCCCCAGCTGATCTCGATTGCCACCCCCGGCCCTTTCTTCTTCCTCGGAGATGTGCCCGAGGAGCTCAAGGCTGCGACCGAGCAGATGCAGCTCGGCGGCGAATTCGCCGCCCACTCGGCCGGGTTCGATCGCTAGGCGCCGGCGATCAGGACGCCGCCGTCTCCGCCCGCTGCAGCATGACCTGCTCGTACTCGTCGAACGCCGCCTCGAGATCGCTCAACGGGTAGATCTCGACGTCCGAGAACGGCGCGAAGGGGTCGCCGGCCCTTACTGCGGTCATCTCTTCGTTCGAGTCCACGTCGAGGATGTAGCCGGAGCCGCTGCGTCCGGCCAGGCTGAAGTCGTCGGCGAGCCGGCCGGTTGCCCGATGCTCGGCCACCCAGGTCCGTTTGGCTTGGATCAACGACAGCACCTGCTCGGGTGGCAAGGCTTGTCGCGAAATCGACAGGACCAAGAATCGCATCGCACCTCCTCCTGATCTACCGGTGGCCCTTCTCGAGAAGAGCACCTGTCGTGAAGCTAGGTGGGGGTGTTGGCGACGCCTAGAGGCATCGGACCTCGAATCGACTGGGCATCGCAGCAGGCCGACCGGATGGGCCGGTGTGGGATCGGTTGGTCTGGTTCAGCCGTCCTGGCTCCTGTCGTAGTTCACGATCCAGTTGATGCCGAACCTGTCCACGAGCTGGCCGAAGTCGGCGCCCCAGAACGTCGCCTGGTACGGCATGTAGATCGCGCCGCCCTCGGCGAGCGCGTCGAAGATCCGCTTCCCCTCCTCCGAGCTGACCGGGCTGATGCTGACGTGCACGTTGTCGCCGATGGTGTTCGGGCCCATGCCCTCGGGCAGGTCGGAACCCATGAGTACCTGTCCCTCACCCAGAGGAAGCGAGACGTGCATGATCAGGTTCGGGTCGACCTCGAACGATTCGTCGGGCGGCATCTCCGAGTACCGGTTGACCAGAAGCTCGCCGCCGAACACGGATCGATAGAACTGGAATGCCTGCTCGCAGTTCCCACTGAAGTTGAGATACGGGTTGATCTCGCTCATGCGACGCCTCCAAACGCGATGCGGTCCTGCCATTCACCGTGGCCGGGAGTGACGGCCCGCCAACGCTACCGATCCCATGGATCAACCTGACCGCCGAATGCGAGATGGACCCGCTGCACCGCTCATCCGGTTACTTCTTCGTCGCCTTGGGGGGCAGCGTGCCGATCCACTCCCACGACCGGTCGAACCAGTCGGCGAGCGTGGCGGTGTCGGCGAGCAATTCGGACGGCACCGATGAGTATCCGCGCATGGTCGCGCCGTACTGGACCACGTCGCCGCTCTCGTAGCTCGACCGGAATTCCTCGGTGAGCTCGTCGGAGAGCCGGAGCGCCATGGTCCCGTCGGGGTCGAGGAAGCTGAACATGTGACCGTTGCGCGAGGTGTACGGGTTCTTGGCGCCTTTCACCTCGGCGCCGCTCCGGCCTTTTGCGACCACCGAGATGTATGCCTCGAGCGCCTCGGGCGGTCCCTTGTATTTCGATCCACCGGGCATGCCTCACCTCTCCTGCCGGCGCAGACACCGAACCTACCCGGCACGGGCGTCTCATCGCGGTCGCCGATAGGTTGACTTATCGGTTAAGTACATATATGCTTAACACAGATAAGGAGGATCGAATGAGCGACATCAGACGTCTTCCCTTCGTCAGTCACCTGAGGGCGGAGCCGACCACCCACGTCTTGCGGTATCGGCGGGGCCGCCTGATCTCTTCTGCTCGGGGTGGGTCGTTCTGGTTCCGGCCGCTGACGGCCGCGATCGCCGAGGTGCCGGTCGAGGACAGGGAGCAGGGCTTCCTCTTCACCGGGCGCTCCTCCGACTTCCAGGACGTTGCCGTGCAAGGCACCATCGGCTTCCGGGTGATCGCCCCCGAACTCGTCGCCAGCCGTATCGACTTCGGAATCGACCTCGGCTCCGGCCTGTACCGGGAGGAGCCGCTGGAGCGCCTCGCCGAGATGGTGTCCCAGGCCGCCCAGCAGCTCGCTCTCGACTGGATCGCCCACCGGACCCTGCAGGAGGTGTTGCGGGAGGCGGTGCAGGACCTCCGGCCGCTGATCGTCGAAGGTCTGGCTGACGATCCGACGCTGGCGGAGACCGGGCTGGAGGTGGCGACCGTCCGGGTCACCCGGGTGGCGCCCACTCCCGATCTCGAGAAGGCACTGCAGGCTCCGACCCGGGAGCGCATGCAGCAGTCGGCCGACGAGGCGACGTTCCAGCGTCGGGCGCTGGCGGTGGAGAAGGAACGGGCCATCGCCGAGAACGAGCTGGCGAACCAGATCGAGCTGGCAAGACGGGAACAGGACCTGATCGCCCAGCGCGGCGCCAACGAGAAGCGCCGCGCCGAGGACGAGGCTGACGCCAAGCGCATCGAGGCCGTCTCCGAGACCGAGCGGGCCAAGTTGGGTGCGGAGGCCAAGGCTGGGGGGATCCGGGTGGTGGAGGCAGCCCGAGCCGAGGCCGAGGAGGCCCGCATCGGCATCTACCGGGACCTTCCCTCCCAGGTGATGATGGGTCTTGCCGCCCGCGAACTGGCGGGCAAGCTGGAGCGGATCGACCACCTGAACCTCGGTTCCGATGGGCTCGGAGCCCTCCTCCAGAACCTGGTGACGGCCGGGACGAGGAAGCTCGAGGACTGACATGACCGGGACGCCGAGGGTGGTGCTGGCGCACCGTCCCACCGAGTGGGACCAGTTGCTGGAGCGCCATGCCACCCCCGGCCAGGTCAGGTTCTTCCTGGACACGAGGGGCCGGAACACGGACGAGGTGCTGGGCCGCCACCGGATCCAGCAACGGGCGATGGCGCTGGTGGAGCGGGCCATCCCGGCGGATTGGAGACGATCACGCATCTCCCGAGCCAACTTCGCGAGCTTCGTGTTGGGCCCCGACGACATCCTGGTGGCGGTGGGACAGGACGGGCTCGTGCCCAACCTCGCCAAGTACCTGGACGGCCAGCCGGTGATCGGGGTCAACCCCGACCCCGGCCGCTACGAAGGCACCCTCGTGCGGTCGGCTGCCGCCGCGTTGCCCGACCTGTTCGCCGACCTGGTCGCCGACCGTGCCGTGATCGAGGAGCGGACCATGGTGGAGGCGAGCCTCGACGACGGACAGAGTCTGCTCGCCCTCAACGAGGTCTACGTCGGGCACCAGACCCACCAGTCGTCCCGGTACGTGCTCACTCGTGGCGAAGCGAAGGAGCGCCAGTCGTCATCCGGGCTGATCGTGGCGACCGGAACGGGGTCGTCGGGCTGGGCCCGGTCGATCTCGAACGAGCGTGGCTCGGAGCTGTCTCTTCCGCGGCCCGACGACCGACGGTTGGCGTTCTTCGTGCGGGAGGCATGGCCGTCCGTGGCGACCGGGGCGACCCTGACCGAGGGACTCATCGACCATGATGAATCTCTGACGGTGCTGAGCGAGATGGAGGAGGGCGGAGTGGTATTCGGCGACGGGATCGAGTCGGACCGCCTCATCGTCGGGTGGGGCCAGGAGCTCGCGGTCGCCGTCGCCTCACGACGGCTCCGGCTGGTGATGCCATGACGTCGGAGGAAGCGTTCCTGGACGGGTACTCGCCGGATGGGTTCGAGCGACCGTCGGTGGCGGTCGACGTGGCGCTCGTCACCGTGGTCGACGATCGTCTCGCCGTACTGATCGTTCGCCGGGAGCAGCATCCCCACCGGGGACGGTGGCAACTCCCCGGGGGGTTCGTGCAGGTCGACGAGTCCCTCGACGATGCGGCCGCCCGCGTGCTGGCCGAGAAGGCGGACCTGACCGACGTCTACACCGAGCAGCTCTACACGTTCGGAGCGGTCAAGCGGGATCCACGCACGCGCGTGATCTCGGTGGCCTACTACGCCCTGGTCGATGCCGGCCGTCTCCAGACCGCAGGGCCCGGCACCGCCCTGGCGACGATCGAGGTGCCCTGGGAGGGCGAGACCGGGGGGCGGGTCGACCTCGTGCTCGAGGGCAAGCGTGCGAAGGTGGCTTTCGATCACGCCGAGATGGTGGGGCTGGTGGTGAAACGGCTGCGAGGAAAGCTCAACTACACCCCGGTCGGCTACGAGCTGCTGCCGCCGGTCTTCACGCTGCTCGACCTGCAACGCATCCACGAGACGATCCTCGGTAACGCGGTCAACAAGGACTCGTTCCGCCGCCGGATGCTCGCCTCCGGCGAGCTCGAGCCCACCGGAGGTCGCCAGTCCGACGTCGGCCACCGCCCCGCCGCGCTGTACACGCATCGGGTGTGACGGGCGGATGGCCGGGCGACCCTTCCGTCAGATCCGGGCAGATCTGCGTCCCCACACGCTCGTGGTGTATCAGGCCTACTCGTTCGCCATCGCCGAACCGGCGCTCCGGCTCGGTCGGTTCGCATCCCCGTTCAGCCGGGATCGAATGACGTGGATCAAACCGTCCTTCTTGTGGATGGCCTATCGCTGCGGCTGGGGCACCAAGGCCGGCCAGGAACACGTGCTGGCAGTCGAGATCACGAGAGCCGGCTTCGAGTGGGCGCTGGCGCACTCCGCGCTCAGCCACTTCGATCCCACGGTCCACGAGGATCATGCTGCTTGGCGCGAGTCGCTCTCGGCATCGCCTGTTCGGATCCAGTGGGATCCCGAGCGGGACGTGCATCTCCGGCCCCTCGACCAGCGCTCTCTTCAGGTCGGTCTCGGCGGCGAGGCCATTCACCGCTACGTCGACGACTGGATCGTCTCGATCGAAGACGTCACCAACCGGATGCAGGCCGTACAGCAGGCGGTGGAGGCAGACAGGGGAGAGGCCGCCGAAGCTCTTCTCCCCATCGAGCGACCGTATCCGCTCCCCGATGACCTGGCTGGCCGCATCGGTGCGACCCGGACGGCGTGAGGCGCGGTTCTCTCGACTCCGGTGTCGACGCAGGGCGACCGTCGGTGCGCGTTCGGGTGCCGTACCCTGACGGCTCGTGATCACGTTCGAGGGACGGCTCGAGGTGGCTGCACCGCCGTCCGTCGTGTTCGGGCTCCTCGCCGACATGGCGGAGCTTCATCGCTGGAATCCCAACGTGCGCCATTCACAGCGAGTCGCCGGAGACCCGCTCGAACGCGGGTCGAAGTACGAGTCGACGATTGCTCGCGGTCCGTTGCGGTTCACCGCCCGCTCGGGGCTGGTGGCCGTGGAACCGGACCGAAGCGTCCGGTACGAGGGCACGATCGGTGGGTTCTGGTCGGTCGACTCACTGACCTTCGAGCCGTGGGGTGACGGCACCCGGGTCACGTTCCACAACGAGACCCGCACCCCGGCATGGCTGCGGCCCCTGGCGCCGGTGCTCAATGCCGCCTTTCGACCCCAGGCGCGGCGGGCAATCGAAGGGGCGAGGCGGTACATCGCTGCCGCAACGGCGGAGTAGCGGCATACCGCAGCCGCCGGTGCCGGGCTGCTCCGCATGGGTGGTTTCACCCACGCGCCCCGGCATCAAGAAGTGGTGATCACGCCGAAGTCGGGGACCGCTCCCTCCCATACGGTGACGGGGATCGCCATCAGGAGGGAACCCAGTGCAGCGCACAAACATCGACACCGTGGTCATCGGCGGGGGCCAGACCGGCCTCGTCGCCGGGTACGAGCTGAAGGCCCGGGGGGTCGACTTCGTGATCCTCGATGCCAGCGAGCGGGTCGGCGACGCCTGGCGGAACCGCTGGGACTCGCTCCGCCTCTTCACCCCGGCCCGCATGAACGGGCTCCCGGGCATGCGATTCCCGGGCAAGCGCAACGACTTCGTCGGCAAAGATGACGTGGCCGACTTTCTCGCCGAGTACGCCCGTGCCATGGAGCTGCCGCTGCGATCCGGCGTCCGCGTCGAGCGGGTCGAGCGCAACGGTGATGGCTTCGTCGTAACGACCGCCGGCGGCGAGACGATCCGGGCGCACAACGTCGTCGTGGCGATGGCCGACTATCAGAAGCCGAAGGTGCCCGACTTCGCCGGCGAACTCGACGACGGCGTCAACCAGCTTCACTCGATGCGGTACAAGAACCCGGGTCAGCTCCAGCCCGGAAGGGTCCTGGTGGTCGGTCTCGGCAACTCCGGCGCCGACATCGCGCTCGAGGTGTCGGCGGCGCACGACACGATCGTTGCCGGCAAGGAGTCCATGAGCATTCCGTTCCGGCTGGAGTCCTGGTTTGGGCGCAACATCGGCAGCCGCCTCGTGTCGTTTGGTGCGACCCGTGTCCTGACCACGTCCACCCCGATGGGCCGTAAAGCGCGTCCCAAGATGCTCACGAAGTCGGCACCGCTCGTTCGGGTGCGCGCCAAGGAGTTGAAGAAGGCCGGTGTGGGGCGAGTCTCTCGCGTCGTCGGGGTCCGCGACGGGAAGCCGGTCACCGCGGACGGCGACGCGCTCGATGTCGCCAACGTGATCTGGTGCACCGGCTATCGGCCCGGCTTCGACTGGATCGACGTGCCGGTCTTCGACGACGCCGGCAAGCCGATCCATCATCGCGGCGTGACGGAGGAGCCCGGCCTCTACTTTCTCGGCCTCTTCTTCCTCCACGCGCTGTGGTCGGAGACGATCACCGGTGTGCAGCCGGATGCTCGCTACGTCGTCGAGCACCTGGTGACCCACAGGATGGCGCCGGCGCCCACCGGTTAGATGAGATTCCTCTCCAGTGCATGAGCCGCTGCGGCCGTGCGGGAGGACACCCCGAGCTTGGTGAGGATGTTGCTGACGTGCCGGTCGATGGTCCGGTTGCTCACGAACAGCTCCTCTGCGATCGCCTTGTTGGTCTTGCCGGTCGCCAGCAAACGGAGGACCTCGACCTCGCGGGGCGTGAGCAGCCCTTCGCCGCTCGCATCGCCTGCCGCGCTGAGGCGGTCCCGGTCGGGGCGCGCTCCCAACCGCTCGAACACGTCACGTGCCGCGTCGCGCTCGAGGGCGGCCGACTCACCGTCGCCGAGCGCCTCGAAGGCCTCGGCGATGAAGGCACGAACGCATGCCGTCTCGTACGGTGCATCGAGCGCGAGCCAGGCCTCTTGGGCCCTACGGAGCGTCACGAGGGCTTCGTCGGGTCGGTCTTGGGCGAGGAGCAGCGAACCCCGGCTGACCAGGGCGGCGGCGGCGATCATCGTCATGCTGTACTCGGCGGCGATCTCGTCCAACTCGTCGCCGGCGGTGGCCGCGGCGTCGAGGTCGCCGGTTGCGATCAGCGCCCGGACGCATGCGGGGAGGAGCCGCGCCCTCTCCACGGGTTCGTGGGCCGCACTGAGCGACGTGGTGAGGGCCGCTGCGGCCGGCCGTGGATCTCCCTGGGCGAGCCGCAGCAGCGCCATACCCGGCTGCGGCGACCAGCCCCACCGGCTGGCTTTCCGATACGCCTCCTCGGCTGCCTCGTACTCGCCCCGGAGGCGGTGGAGCTCGCCCTGGCGGTAATGGGCTTGCGCCGCAGGCATCTGGTTCATGCCGTCCAGGAACCGCTCGCCGGCTCGTTGCGCCTCGTGGAGCGCTCCGCCCCAGTCGCCCCGCATCTGCATCAGCTCGGCTCGGTGGCTCAGGCATTGCCCCGTGAAGGCGACGAGATCGGGTTGCCCGTCACACCAGGCGGTCAACGCCTCGGTCCACGAGTGGGCTCGACGCAGCTCCTGCACCTCGTAGCACCCCTCGATGACGCTGCAGTAGATGATGCCTGTCACCACCGGCGAGAGGTCGTCGGCGGTGACGGCCACCATTGCCTCGTCGAGCAGCCGGAGGCCGTCGTCGACCCGTCCGAGCCGCACGAGGGCTCGTCCCTGGGCATGGAGGGCGAGGGCGACGAGGTCGGGCTCGTCGTGCTCCTCGCCGATCGCGATGGCCTTCGCTGCGGTCTCGAGAGCGGCTTCGAGTTCGCCGGTATTCGACTGGTACAGCACCTGCGGTATCAGCAGGTAGCCGGCCTCGGCACACGGGCGCCCGTGCCGCTCGACGAGCCGGCCGGCCCTCGCCATCCAGCCCGAAGCCGGCCCGGGCTGTCCGCGCAGTGCCAGATCGAGGCCGATCCAGAACCCGGCGCGGGCGGCTGCCAGCGTGTCGCCTTCAGCCAGGTGGAGCTGATGGGCTCGCTCCAGAAAGCCGACCATCTCGTCTTCGCGCCCGATCATGTAGCAGGCGACCGCCAGCTGCTCGAGGTCCGGCGGGGCGAGGGGTTGCGCTGCGTCGGCGGCGGTGAGCGCCTCATGTGCGTCGAGCCACGACCGCGCCGCCACGGCGCGCCGCCCTCTCTGCAGATCGTCCTCCATGTCGTCGTCCCCCGACGTCGACCGAGATCGGAAGCTTACGGGATGCGGCTCGCGGACCCGGGGCGAGAGGTGCGGGTCGGCGCATGAGCATGAGGACCGCCGACCGGCGACCGTGTCGCGTCGATGGCGGGGCTCGGCGCGCCGCGCGACACTGGCCGGGTGCTGGTCGACGGACACCCGATGCGGACGATATGGCCGGGCGAGGACGGCCGCACCGCGGAGGTCATCGACCAGACGAAGCTGCCCCACGCTCTCGAGGTCGCCCGTCTCGCCACCGTCGAAGACGCCGCTCTAGCGATCGAGGGAATGGTGGTGCGGGGTGCGCCGCTCGTCGGTGCAACCGCCGCCTACGGGATGGCCCTGGGCCTCCTCTCCGATCCATCGGAGGCCGGGCTCGATGCTGCGCGAAACCGTCTGGCCGAGACGCGGCCGACCGCCGTCAATCTGGCGTGGGCCCTCAACGAGGTGACCGACGCCGTCGTCCCGTTGCCGGTGAGCGAACGCGCGGGTGCCGCGTGGACACTCGCCGGCCAGGTGTGTGACGACGACGTCGCCCTGTGCTCGGCGATCGGCGACCACGGACTCGCCCTCATCGAGGAGATCTGGCGGGACAAGGGCCAACGAGGCGTGGTCGACGTCCTCACCCACTGCAACGCGGGGTGGCTGGCCACCGTCGACTGGGGAACGGCGACCGCCCCCATCTACAAGGCACACGCTGCGGGCATACCCGTCCACGTCTGGGTGGACGAGACCCGGCCTCGGAACCAGGGGGCGGGCCTCACTGCGTGGGAGCTCGGTCACGTCGGCGTGCCGTATTCGGTGATCGTCGACAGCGCCGGCGGCCACCTCATGCGAACCGGCCGGGTCGATGTCTGCGTCGTCGGCAGCGATCGGACCACGGCAACCGGCGACGTCGCCAACAAGATCGGGACGTATCTCAAAGCGCTCGCGGCCCACGACAACGGCATCCCGTTCTACGTGGCCCTTCCGTCGCCGAGCATCGACTGGACGATGCGGGACGGCCTGGCCGACATCCCGATCGAAGAGCGCAGCCCCTCCGAGGTGACGCACATCGCGGGGCGTGACGCGGGTGGTTCCATCGTGGAGGTGCAGCTCACCCCCGATGGCGCGGCCGCCGCCAACTACGGTTTCGACGTGACCCCGGCGCGGCTGGTGACGGGGTTGATCACCGAGCGGGGCGTCTGTGCGGCGAGCGAGGAGGGGCTCCGATCGCTCTTTCCCGATTCGATCTGAGGAAGCGGCTCGTCGCCGTCGTCCAGGACCTCCACGAGCGGGGGCTCAACCCGGGCACGTCGGGGAACGCGAGCGTGCGGTTCGCCGACGTGATCCTCATCACGCCCTCAGGTGTGCCCTACTCCCGTCTCGTGCCGAGCGACCTCGTCGAGATGTCGCTCGACGGTGAACCCGCGGGGCGCACGCGGCCGTCGAGCGAGTGGCGGTTCCACCGGGACATCTACCGTGCCCGGCCCGAGGTGGGTGCAGTCGTCCACCTCCATGCCCCGTACGCCTCTGGGTTTGCGTCGTTGCGGCGAGATCTGCCTGCCTTCCACTACATGGTGGCCGTCGCCGGCGGCTCATCGATCCGGTGCGCACCGTACGCCACGTTCGGGACCCAGCGGCTGTCCGACTACGTCGTGGCCGCCCTGCACGACCGCACGGCGTGCTTGCTGGCCAACCACGGCATCGTCGCGGTGGGCGAGACGATCGAGGCCGCAGCCGATCTGGGCGTCGAGGTCGAGGCGCTCTGCGAGATGTACATCCACGCGTCGCAGGCCGGGTCCCCCGTCATCCTGACGGAAGCCGAGATGGCCGAGGTCCTGACCCGCTTCGCCGACTACGGCGACCCCGACCGGAACCCTCGTCGGGACTGAACCCAACCGCCGAATCGGACTCGGCCGGCCGGGGTCGTTGTCGAAGCGAGCGAGGCGAGGGGCGAGCCGTGTCGCGCGGGTCGGCCGTCCGGGTATCGTCGGGTCTCCACCGGGGAGACGCCATGTCGGTCAGCAAGCTCGTGTCGGCCGAGGACGCCGTGGCCGTGATCCGTGCCGGAGACGTGGTGGCGTCATCCGGATGGGGAGGCCACGGCGTCTGCGAGGCGGTCCTTGCCGCCATCGAGGAGCGCTTCCTCGACACGGGTGAGCCGACCGACCTGACGCTCGTCTGGGCGGGGGGGCAGGGCGACGCCCATGGTCGCGGGCTCGACCATCTCGCCCATGGCGGCCTCATCCGGCGCGCCATCGGGGGTCACTACGGGCTCGTCCCCAACCTGGCGAAGCTCGCCGTCGACGAGCAGATCGAGGCCTACAACCTCCCCGAAGGGGTGCTCGTCCACCTCTACCGCAGCATCGCATCGGGGTCACCGGGTCTGTTGTCCACCGTCGGCATCGGAACGTTCGTCGACCCGAGGATCGAGGGCGGCAAGGTGAACCGCGCCGCGGTCGACGACCTCGTGGAGCTCGCGCCTCGCCGCGACGAAGAGTGGCTGTTCTACCGGGGGTTTCCGATCGACGTGGCGATCATTCGCGGCACCACGGCCGATCCCACCGGCAACATCACCACCGAGCGCGAGGCCGTGAATCTCGAGATCCTCCAGCTCGCCATGGCCGCCAAGGCGAGCGGCGGTCACGTGATCTGCCAGGTGCAGCGGGTCGCCGAAGCAGGGTCGCTCGACTCTCGGGATGTCCGCGTCCCGGCCATCCTCGTCGACGCCGTCGTCGTGGCCGATCTGGACCAGCACGAGCAGACCTGGGGGGTTCGGTACGACCCGGCACTGTCCGGGGAGTTGCGCATTCCGCTGCGGACGGGTGACCGGCTTCCCGTCGACGGTCGCTCGGTGATCGCCCGTCGGGCGGCGCTCGAGCTCAGCGCCGACGACGTTGTCAACCTCGGCATCGGTCTCCCCGAGTTGGTCGGCCGTGTCGTCGGCGAGGAGAACGCGCAAGACCTGGTGACCATGACCGTCGACACGGGCGTCATCGGGGGTGTCCCGTCGAGCGGATCGGCGTTCGGGGCGTCGGTCAACCGGGAAGCGCTCATCGATCACGTGTCCGCGTTCGACTTCATCGACGGCGGCGGGCTCGATACGGTGTTCCTCGGAGTCGCGGAGTGCGATCGGCGAGGGAACGTGAACATGTCGCGGTTCGCCGATCGCATCGCCGGGTGCGGGGGCGCCATCAACCTCACCCAGCAAACGCGCAACGTGGTGTTCATGACGCCGTTCAGCAGCGGCGGTCTCGACGTCCACGTCGCCGACGGTTCCCTGGAGATCCGCAGCGAGGGCCGATTCAGCAAGTTCGTGCCCGAGGTGGGACAGATCACGTTCTCCGCCGCGGTCGCGACCGACCGGCAGCAATCGGTGACCTACGTCACCGAGCGGTGTGTCCTCCGGCTCGATCCGGAGGGCCTCGTCCTCACGGAGGTGGCTCCGGGCGTCGACCCCGAGCGCGACGTGCTCTCGCTCCTCCCCTTCCCGGTCGATGCCGCCGATGTGGCGACGATGGAACCCGCGCTCTTCCGCGACGGTTCGTTCGGCCTACGGGACCGCATGCTCGAGATGCGGATCGAAGAGCGACTCGACTACGACGAGCTGTCGAACACGATCTTCATGGACTACTCGGGGCTCCACGTCCGCTCGCCCGACGACGTCGCCCGCATCGTGGCGGCCGTGGACGAGCTCCTCGGCCCGCTCGATCGACGGGTCTTCTCGGTTGTGAACTACGACCGGTTCCAGCTCGACGAGGCAGCGGTCGAGGCGTATGCCGACGCGGTCAAGCACGTCCAGAGCACGTACTACCTGCCGGACGGCGTCACCCGTCACTCGAAGAACGCGTTCATGCGGCTGAAGCTCGCCCGCGAGTTCGCCCGGCGGGAGGTGACCGATCCCATCCACGAGGAGGCGCATCGGAACGCGTGACGGGCGGAGGCGTCCACCGCACCGGGCCGGACAAACGCCGACCGGATTGGGCCGCGTCGGGGTGAGCCCCGGGAGCTCGAGCTATGTCGACGTCGTCCCGTCGCTCATGCTCCCGCCGGGNNGGGCCGCGGAAGAAGTAGGCGTCGGGCGCTGCGATCTCGTCGATGTCCTTCTTGTATTTCTCCGCCGTGCCTTTCGACAGATGGAACTTCAGCTCGTCGGTGTCCTCGAACGTCTCGTGGATGATCAGGGCGTCCTCTCCG
>JABAOE010005845.1_pt3 | contig 21191 bp, 23 predicted proteins | sample 7062141 | NCBI WGS metagenome assembly JABAOE01 (sample SAMN14538627, study PRJNA623070) | marine sediment metagenome | biome: marine biome [ENVO:00000428]; feature: marine pelagic biome [ENVO:01000023]; material: deep marine sediment [ENVO:00002113] | place: India: Gulf of Khambhat ... | reverse complement strand
CTTATAGCAATTGCTATATCACGGAAAAGCTGTCCTGCTTGATCTTCTACGAAAATAACCGGGACAAATACAGCAGCAGTGGTCATTGTACTGGCAAGCACAGCTCCCCAAACTTCTACTGTGCCGTCGTAGGCAGCCTGCACGCGCGATTTGCCCATCTGCATATGCCTGTAGATATTCTCAAGAACAACAATTGAGTTGTCTATTACCATACCTACGGCAAAGGCCATTCCTGCAAGGCTTATTACGTTTATAGTTCTGCCCAGCGCAGACATCACAACGAATGTTCCTATGATACTTATAGGTATTGCTGTAGCTACGATAAGGGTGCTGCTTGCGCTTCTTAAGAAGAACAGAAGAACCAGTATTGCAAGAATTCCGCCAATAATCAGGTTCTGCTGAACAAGGTCAATTGCACTTATGATGTAAGTCGTTTCTTCGTATACGTTGAATAGATGGAGGTCCAGTTTATCGAGCTCGCCGGCGTTTAGCTCGTCCATAGCAGTCACAAGCTCTGCCATAACATCAATGGTGTTGGCTCCGCTTTCTTTTACGGCATTTATCGCAATTGCAGGCTCACCGTTTTGACGCACAGCATATTCAGCATCTTTATAACCTAAGCTTACTGATGCCACATCACGTACATATACCGGCGCACCGTTCTTCCTCGAAATAATTACGTTTTCAATATCCTCTGGTGATTGGTACTCGCCGATTGTTCTTACGATGTATCTTCTCTTACCCTCATCGAAGTCGCCTGCGCTGTAGTTGTCGTTTTCGCTACGTATTGCATCTGCCATCTCAGAGAGCGGTATGCCTCTCGCCGCAAGAGCATTCGGATCGACAATTACCTGCATTTCTCGCTCATAGCCGCCAAATATGTTGGATGATCCAACGCCTGATACTCTCTCAAAGCGTGGCTTTATGAAATCTTCCGCAAAATCGTGGTATTGGTAAATGTCTACATCATTGCCTTCTTTCGGCTTCAATATGAACCAAGCCATTGCGCTTGCTCCGACATCAGTAGTGCTGATTACAGGCTGTTCTACATCGTCGGGGTATTCTTCAACTTGGTTGAGTTTATTGGAAACGTCTACAACAGCTGCATCTAAATCGGTTCCGATGGCAAACTCGAGGGTTATATTCCCCGATGAGTCCTGACTTTCACTGGTCATCTCAACAAGGTTGTCCAGAGTCTTGAGCTCATCTTCCTGCTCTCGGATAATCTCAGTTTCAATTTCCTTGGGGCTTGCTCCTTCCCAAAATGTATTAACCGTAATGACCGGTTTGTCTACATCGGGAGTGAGCTGTACGGGGATGTTGAAGAGTGCGATAAAACCAAAAAGAATTACAAATATCACACCTACTGCGACACTTACAGGTTTTTTTATAGAAGTCTCAACTAATTTCATTTAAATCCTCTTGCTGTCTCTTTGCTAGTTGACTTTATTCTGATCAGTCTCTTGGTTGATTATTTTTACCGGCTGGTTGGGCATAAGTCTTTCATTACCTTTGACGACGACCTGTTGTCCTGTTTGAACTGGACCAATTACCTGGATTTTATCCTCATAGGCCATTCCCGTATTAACAGGAAGTGGATGTGCCGATCCTTCGTTAACTATATATATGAAGTTACCATTGTTCTGGGAAACTATTGCGTCTTTAGGGACCAGCTTTACAGTAGAGGGCTCGCCTATAGGAAATGATACGCGGGCTACCATTCCACTCTTTATAACTCCATCCTTATTATCCAGATTGATTTTCACCGGGAAGGTTCTGGACTCCGCATCCGCCTGGGGTACAAGTGATGTAATTTGACCCTCCACTTGCATATCCGGAAGAGCATCAAAAGCAATGCTGACTTTTAGTCCCGCCTTTACTTTGCTTATATAGCGCTCGGGCATATCAATGTTAATATCCGCTGTCTCAATATCAATGAGCTCTACAACCGGGCCGCCTTTTTGTACCCATTGGCCCACTTCAGTAAATTCTTCAGTTACATATCCGCTGAACGGGGCGGATATGCTTGATTTCTCTATGTCGTATTTGAGCCCGTCAATTTGAGCTTGAATCTGAGCAATTCTGGCACCCAGGGCTGATTTTTCAGATTCAGCGTCCTGAAGCTGTTGGGTTGAGGCTACACCTTTTTTCTCAAGTTCCTGAAAACGACCCAGGTTCTTTTTAGCTAATTGATATCGTGCCTGAGCTTCTCTTTTATTTGCTTCGGCCTCCTTTAAATCAATTTCAATAGTACGCGTGTTGAATTTCGCAATCACGTCGCCTTGTTCTACAAACATGCCCTCTGTAGTGCTCAGACTTTCGACAAGACCTTCTATTTCGCTTGCAATTATACTGCTCTTGTCCGGCTCAACAGCACCGACAATTGTTATAGGTTTTTGAAGCGTCTCCTCTTCTACTGTATCCACCACTACCGGTGCAGCAGGAGGGGCCTGCGCTAATGATTTCTGCGGGAGAAAAAATAATGGAACAGCCAGCGCTGCGAGCATGAAAGTGAATAATCTATAAGATATCATTATGTTCCCCGCCTATTTGACTTTAATGCCGTCTAGAAAAACTGTTACAAATGTTTCAACTATATCTTCGTTCTTGGTTTTATTTCTTTTCTTTCCGCCAAAGAGTTCTTTTACAATAATATGATTTACAACCATACCGATGAATGCCTGGGAGGCGTAAAGAGCATTTACATTCTTAAACGCCCCGTCTCTGATTCTGCCTTCTATGTAGTCGCTGAGCAGCATATCTACGTATTCCACATAAGTAGTGAAGAACATATCCGAGAGTTCATGTCCTTCGAGTGCGCTGAAGTGAAGGAGTCTGATAAAGCTCGAATCGTTACCGCATTTATCGAGCATCCTTTCGGCAATGGATTTAAAAATTAGACGGTCGTCTTTAGTATCTTTATATTTTTGAATAGGGAGCTCAATGCCGGGCTCTTCGTCAATTTTCTTTTCAATTATTGCTCCGTAAAGGTCTCTTTTTGTGGAGAAGTGTCTGAAAATCAAAGATTCGTTTACCCCGGCAGCCTCAGCTATCTCCTTAGTTGTTGTGCCGTTAAATCCTTTCTCTGCAAAGAGCTCTATCGCTGTCTCAAGTATCTTTTCTCTGGTATTTGTTTTCTCAGGCTGTGCTGAATTTGCTTTTTCCAGAGCTTTTTCTGTTGACATTTTGATTTATCCCTGTACGCTGTAAGTAAGTAATTACTTACAAGCTACCAGTTATGGTACTTTGTGTCAAGGTGATACACATAATATTTTAAGAAAATATAAGCACGTTTATAAAAAATCACACAATGAGGATGAATTAACAGAAAAAACACAATATTCACTTGAGATAAAAATAATATACATGCAACTATTAATTTAAAGTGAATTTAAGATTATATTTTGACGAAAAACTTTTGAATTACCCGGGTAAATCATCTATATATAAAAACGTATGAATAACAATTCTTATAATCTGTAACATCTTTGGAGGCTTATATGATTAGGATAGTACTGTTGTTATTCTTTACAATGACTGTGAGTGCCGGCGCAATGGATCTGTCTCTTCAAGAGGCAAAAGAAATTGCTTTGGAGAATAACAGGGACATACAAATAGAAAAGGAAAACGTAGTAGTGTCCGAAGGAGAGATTACATTTCAGAAGGGCGCATTTGATCCGATCCTAAATATTGGCTCTTTTTATAATGACGGTGAGACTCCGACAGTAAACACATTTATACCGAGCGGTACTGTTAACCAGGAGCAGTTTGGGGTCACGGGAAATGTTGAAGGCAGATTCTCAACGGGAACATTTTATGATGTGTTTAATGTCTCATCGACAAGAACAGAGACTGATTCTCCCCTGGATGATCTAAGCCCAAGCTGGTTTAATGACGTTACTTTCGCCATAGGACAAGATCTTCTGCGTAACTTTGGCGTAGACGTTAACAACGCTTTTGTCATAACTGCAACGAGGTCGAATCAGATCTCTATGAAAGAGTTCGAAAATGTAGTTACTAATGTGCTGCTTGAGGTTGAAAGAAGATACTGGCTGCTTGTTGCTGCAAGACAAAATCTAGAGCTTGAGAGAAAGGCCCTTGAGCTTGCGGAGGACCTGCAAAGAAGAAATGAGATCCAGGTTGAGGTAGGGGTGCTTCCACCTGTAGCAGTCACACAGGCAAAATCTGAGGTAGCTGCAAGAGAGGTAGATGTAATTGTTGCTGAGAATACCTTGCAAGCAACAGAGGACGATCTTAAAAACGTATTGGCTATGGATTTGTCTCGGCCGATAAATGCAACTGATGAGCCTACTACAGAAGTATTCCATTTTAGCGAGCAGGAGTCGCTTGAAGAGGCATATGAAGAGCGGCCCGAGATAGAGCAGGCTAAGCTCGAAATAGAAAACAGAGATACCCTTAAAAAGTACTACTCCAATCAAAGACTGCCCACCTTCTCGGTGGAAGGCAGCGTGAACCTTCAAGGATTGGGCGGTGATGAGAATCCGGACAGGCTAAGTTTTGGAGGTGTGCCCGAGCCGATACCATCGAGATTCCTGGGTTCAAGCGAGGCCTTTAGTCAGATATTCGGAGCCGATTTTACTACATGGCAAATACTCGGGGTATTTAGATATCCAATATTCAATAGAGCGGCCAGAGGAGAGTATTTAAAGGCTACCGCAGAATACGATAGGAGTATAATCGTTCTGAAGAAGACTCAAGACGATGTTGCCCTCGATGTTAAAAGCGCAATTAGGGAGATAGAGAACAGCTTGCGCGCGATTGATGCTGCAAGAGTGTCCGTGGAGCTTGCAACAGAAGTGGTAATCAACGAGCAGGAGCGGCTTAATGTGGGGATAGGAACAACTCGTGAGGTGCTGGAAGCGCAGAGGGACCTCATTGACGCCGGGGTAAGAGAGATCACCGCTATAGCTAACTATAATATAGCTCTTGCCGAGCTTGAGAGAGCAAAGGGAACACTGCTTGAGAAAGACAGGGTAATTATAGAAGATTAGGCTTGCGGTTGTATTGATTCCCTGACAATTAAGCATAGGTGTGCGGATGTGACATACGGGGCATATCTGATATAATATCTTGCAAATTTTATTCAAGGAGAATTTCATGGCTAGTGACGCAATTATTGAAATCAGTGACTCAAACTTTGAATCTGAGGTTGTAAACAGTGATGTTCCTGTATTAGTAGACTTTTGGGCCCCGTGGTGTGGTCCATGCAGGGCAATAGCTCCTTTGGTCGAGGAGATTTCATCATCTTATGCAGGGAAGATCAAGGTTGGGAAAATGAATGTGGATGAAAATCAGTCCACTACTATGAAATTTGGTATTAGAAGCATACCTACACTTATTATGTTCAAAGGCGGAGAAGCTGTGGATCAGATTATTGGGGCAGTGCCTAAAGGTGAGATTGAAAGGGTTGTTGAAAAGTCTCTAGGTTAAGATTCTCTGGTTGTTATTTTAGTTATAGTACTAAGCTAGACTCCCACTTTAGATAATTTTTCTTCTAATTTTGCGATTTTTGTATCCAGCTGGTTTATTTCTTTGCTCTTAGCTAGAATTTGCTCGCTATAATCTGTGTTTTTTCCTGTGCTTGCAGATTTGCCGCTTTTTACATTGCTCAGAGCATTTATTAGTTCCTGCTTATCAAATTCGTATACAGTCTCACGCTCGCGGTTTATCCTCTTTGAGTATTTTCTTGATGCGATACCGAATTTTCCGAGCACTCTGCCCAGCCATTGCAGGTTTTGGCCCTTTTGTTCTGATTTAGGTAGCGATTTCTGGACTTCCGCAGAAAGCGCCTTAGCGGTAATCTTAAATTCCTTAGCGGTATTTTCAAACAATATATCATTGCGGTTCCCTTGGCATATTTCTCTAAGCACGCTTAAGACAGACTGCTCCCATTTATCGGGCTTAACATCAGCAGCCTTACCTCTTGCGGCGCGGCCCTTTAATCTTACAACTCCGTCTGAGCTCTCAACCATTATATGAGTTAACTTCCCAAGCTCAAGCAATATATTCTTTTTCTCCGCCTCTAGCTCGGATATTTGGAGCTTAATTTTCTGCTTCTCTAAAATCTCCTTAGACTTTACATTAACAGTTGATATACCCTGATCTATCTTTCCTTTTATTTTATCTAGAAAGTCTGCCATGCATTTATACCCCCTAGCTAAGATAATATACTGATTTTACTTCCGATGTAAGACCCTCATGCTTTATATTAATAGCCGAATCCGGAGCTATATATTATTTAACAGCTGATTTTTTATTCAACACCTTGCAAAATAGCACCGAAATTTGATATATTTCTTGCTTAGAATTTTGGAAATAAGAGGTGTAATATGTGGTCAAAAGGTCAAACTGTAAGGCTGACTCAGGCAATTGAAGGTAAGACAGACAGCTTCAACGCAGGTCTTAGAGGTACTATTGTAGAGACATTTGAGCTTGAACATGGGAAATCATATAGAGTACAGTTCCAAGACGGAAGAGTGGCCAGGTTTCCTGAGGCGCTTATGGATGAAGCTGCAGAAATAATCGATTAAAAGTCTGCTTATTATATTGGTCTTATGATTGCTCTTGCGGGAGCTCCGTCAGAGCCCGCAATCTTAATCGGAAGACAGTTAAGCTCATAGCGGCCGGGGTTGATTTTGCTTAAGTTAAGGCCCTCGATTACACATATTCCAGCTCTAAGAATAATATCATGAACCTCAACTACATTTCCTCCGTATCCCCCTATGGACAGATAGTCAATTCCTATTGTGCGCACCTTGCGGGCAGCGAGCATTTTGGCGGCATCGGTTGATAGATGTACAAATTCCTTCCTAAATGGCTTTTTGTCCCATCTTTGTTTTGAATTCCGGGTCTTAAACAGTATTCTCTCACCACTTCGGATTCTATGGGGTCTCAACTCATCAACAGTAATAAACTCCTTGTCCGTAATCTCGATAACCCGAGCTATTCCTACGGCTGCGGTGAGAGGCATTTTATCTATGCCTTTGCCGGATTTTCTAAAGTGCCGCGGGGCGTCTATATGCGTGCCGGCATGCGCCGCCATAGAGATGTGAGTTAGATTGCAATCATCCCCCCTATTCATATCAAGAACTTTTCTTATTTCTACCGGAGGGTCTTCGGGCCAGTGAACCATGCCGTCTGTGAGAGAGACGGTTATGTCAATCCAGCCGGCATCTAATTTCCTATAGTTCTTATGTTTTTGGGATGCCATTTTAGTTGCTGTTCAAATTATGGAGTATCTCATCGGCTACCTGCTCACAAGAGAGGTGGTCGGTGCTGATTATTATGTCTGCTCTTTCATACATAGGGGTTCTCTTCTCAAGCAGATCCCGGGCGGTTTTTACCGGGTCCTCGACTTGAAGGAGCGGGCGCGAGTCATCATCTTTTATGCGGTCCCATACGGTTTCTACAGAAGCCTTGAGGTAAACCGTAATGCCCCCTGATTTCATAGCGTCCCAGTTCCTGTCTCTCTGTACCACTCCTCCGCCTGTGGCTATTACCTGTTTTTCATTTGCGGCAAGCAGTTCTGTGGCCCGGGACTCCAAATCTCTGAAATAGTCCTCCCCATGATCTGCAAATATCTGTGTGATTGTTGTTCCGGCCCTCTCTTCTATGAATTTATCAGCATCATAGAACCCGTAACCGAGCTTATCGGCTAAAATTCTGCCTACCGTAGATTTGCCGGCCCCCATGAAACCGACAAGAAATATATTTTTGTATTTCTGCGTCATTTTTCGAACTGATATATTGAGTCTTTGCTCTTGGTGCCTTTTACGAATTTCTCAACGTACTTGCCTATAATATCGCACTCGATATTTACTATACTTCCCTTTCTGAGCGCTCCAAAAGTCGTGGCTTGCTGCGTGTATGGGATTATATTAACTACAAACTCAGTGCCTTTTACTGCGTTTACCGTAAGACTTACCCCGTCAACCGCAACTGAGCCTTTATTGACAATATATTTTGCTAATGCTCTTGGAGCTGAGAATTTAAACTCCATGGACTCGCCTTTTTTAGTCTTAGAGCTGACTTTGCCCACACCGTCAACGTGACCGTTTACAATATGCCCGCCCCATTTGTCCCCGGCTTTTAAAGCACGCTCAAGGTTCACTTTCTTACCTGCTCTTAGCTTGCCGAGATTGGTTTTTGCCAACGTTTCATGGGATGCGTCCACAGTAAATGTTTTCTTCCCAAGTGAGGTAACCGTAAGGCAGGTCCCGTTAACAGAGATGCTGTCTCCGAGGACAACATCTTTTAGTTTTATATTTCCAACCTCAAAGGTAAACTCAACATCTTTTTCTTTCCGGTCGATCTTTTTTACGGTGCCTAGATCCTCGACTATTCCTGTGAACATACTATTTCCCTCTTTTGGTTATGAAGGTGTCAAACAGTATCAGTATAACACCTATTGTGATTGCGGAGTCCGCAATATTAAAGGGCGGCCAATGGAGAGCAGGGTCTCCAAACCAGTGGAAATCAATAAAATCGGTTACATATCTGAGCCTGAATCGGTCGATCGAGTTTCCTACGGCACCACCAAGTATAAGCCCGAGCGAGATTCTAAGCAGCTTGTCTTGGGTGCCGGTCCTGTTGAGAAAATAAAGTATTACTAATACTGCGGTTATGAGCACGACCGCAAAGAATATTAGTCTTACATTGTCTGGAAGATCTCTAAAGATTCCAAATGCCGCGCCCGGGTTTCTTACGTGAGTTATATCGAGGAAAGGCAATAATGGGACAGTATCGTATAGAGGTATGTATCTAACCACTAGCCATTTAGATATCTGGTCGAGCAATACGATGACGGCAGCGACTGTTATGGGGATTCTTAATATATGCATTTTATGAAGGAGAGAGTATATAGGGACTGGATGATTAGTTCAACTAATCGGGGCTATTTTCATTATTTTTAATCCATGCTATACGCTCAATAAAATCTTGAGCGTATGCTCTTGCCGCCCCGTTCTCCTCAAGCAACAGCAGATAGTTAAAAGTGACAGCGGATTGGTCATAGTTGCCTTGCGCAAATTGAGAGATGCCAAGGATACGCATGTTCTCATTGCGAAGCTTTTCATCAGCGAGACCAAGTATATTTGCATTCATCAGCTCAGGGGCTGCCTTATCATACTCGCCTTCATTGAAAAATAGCCTGCCTCTTAGGTAGTATGCAGGAGCATAAGAGGGATTTTCACTGATTACGTCCTGCAGATATGCAAGCTGCAGCAGATTATTTCTTGTAGCAAAAAATTGTTTGATACCCTCTTCAACGCCGGGGCCTTCGGATATGGCGGAGATTTTAATCTCTAACTCTCTAGCTAAGCTATCGGTCAAATGCTCTTCTCTTAGATCTTCGAATATTTTAAGAGCATCTTCTGAGCTGCCTGTCTGCCAAAGAGAGTTTCCTCTGATGTTTTCGAGAACGTTTTTCTCTATTTTTGAGCTTTCTACAGAGCTGCCGGCTATTTCCATAGCACGCCCGTAATTCCCTAAGTAGTAATGGGAATGCGCAAGCCATTTTATCAGCCCAGGATCAGAATTATTAAACCCTAATGCTTCTGAGAGGTGCTCTCTTGCCGTGGTATAATCGTCGTCCATGAACTCCTTATATGCACTGTTTTTAAGCTCGGCAATTTTCCTTGGGCATGTAGCCTGGAATATGCTGGGTCTTGAAAACCGGGCCTCTGCAATTGCTTTTGTCTCGGGCGGGATATCAATTGTGCTTAGATATTCGAGCCATTCACCGCTTAGCTCGTCCAGCGGTTTGCCATAGACTGAAAAATCCCCGGTTTTGTATGCTTTTTTGTAGTCTTCAATACCATAGGTATCTATTAAATACCTTGAAAATGAGCCCATCATTGTATAGCTAATTTCAGATGGGGCATACCAAAATCCAAATCCCGCTATGTCGCTGATCTCAGGTGCAATGCCCATCTCGACTATGGCCTTTGACCACTGATGAGGAGTAAATTTCTGCCCCCTCCAGTCGGCAGCAACCGCTATACCTTCAAGGAGGCCTATTTTGGGGCTGATTTTTAGTACATCATTTCCGAATTCTCCCGACATAACATGTACTAGCTCGTGCTTTAGTATCGGGTGTGGAAAAGTGTCGTATATAAGATGTATCTCACCGTGTACGGGGTTTGCTATAGTCGTCTCTCCAGCACCTATTACTTTTTTCCTTGTCTCAATATCAGGATAAATATAGGATTTTATTTTCTCTGAGGAATCCACCCCTAAATAGTCTTTTATCTGTTTATATCTCCACTGGTGATCAGAGGCGATAAATTCTATGTTTTTTGCCTCTTTTGTGCCCGGAGCAAAATATATGACGAAGTTCTCGGTTTCTAAAGAGTCTGAAAGGATATTCTCTGTTATATAGCTGCGCTTATAGCTGATGCCGATCTGCGGCTCGTTTATCTTGATTAGGATAATAGATGCAGCCAGTACTATAAATACTAATGGGTCCCAAAGGCTGATTGAGCTTTGTCGTATACCTACAATAATTCTAAGAACAAACAAGAGCAATGTTCCAAGGAGCACGATGTATATTCGGGATATAATTAGAGCTGATGTTATAGGTATCGCTTCATCGTAGAGGGGGCCCGGGAAGAATCCGAAGATCGGGTTATATACAAAGATCGAGATTCCGTAGTAGAGTTTCAAGAGCCCGTACAGCGCTATTAGAAAAATAATTATGAGTCCAAATACTATCCCGATTCTTCCAAAGATGTAGCCTGAGAGCATGCCGATGGCCGCCGAGAAAAATACAGCAACCGCAGGAATTAAGAGGAAAAATACGGACCCTTCTTTAATAAAGCAGTCGCTTTTAAAAAGTGAGCTCAACAGTCCGATCGTAAATGCAGTAGCTAGCAGCAGAAGATTTATGATAAAAATTGACCCTACAGTGTTTGAGAGGCCCTTATTGCCTCTACCGCCAATATCTGCAGAGCTCATAAGAGCGGACGAGATAAATACGCTGAGAAACGAGAGTATTACAGAGCTGATCGCTGCGAACTCAAAACCCAATACGCCGATTAGCGGATAAAACGTCAGCACTATAGATGCGAGGACTATAACGGCTAAGGAGAATAATACGCTTTTAGAAGAAAATATTTGTTCGATTATCATTTATATCTGTGTCTCTTGCAAAAAAACACTCAGATTAAGGGATAGGGAATAGTCTACATTATGTGACCGCTAGAAGTAGAGATTCTATTAGCCGCTTTTAAGCTGAAAGGTAATTGGGACTGTGACCCAGCTCGAGATTTCTTTCCCGTCCTGCTTCCCTGGAATAAATATCCAGTCCTTTACGGCCTCGACGGCCTCATCATCTAGGATTTTATATCCGGAAGGCCGAAGCACCTCAATTTTGCCGACTTTGCCGTCTGAGAGTACAAATACCTTTAGTTTAACCTCGCCTTTGTAGCCTCTTTTCCTGGCTGCTCTGGGGTATTTTGGTTTTGGGTTATGACTGTAGTCCGGATATGCAAGCGTGTTGGCCGCTCCTATGGCTCCAGGGGCCTTGTTTGTATTATTTCCCCTCTGTCCTATAGATGCAGTCTCAGTCCCCCTGCTCTGAGTGCTACTTCTCTTTTTCGTATTTGCGGATGAGAGTTGTTTTATTTCTTTCTTAGAGGTCTTAGGGGTTTCTTTCTGTATGTCTTTTTTTATAGTTTCACGGTTATCAATACTTTCTTTCGGCTGTTTTTGGTCTAAAGCTATTTTTGTTCTGCTTATTTCTTTTTGTGATTCACTCTTATTTGTTTCTGTCTTCTCAATGTCGGATGAGCTACTTACAGACTCTTGAGTGCCGATAATTCCTATCATAACGGTTCCTGACTTCCCGCCGGAGATAGGATTTTTGAGAAAATAGAGCAGCACAGCGGATATGAGAACCAAATGGAATGCGACGGATATTATAACAAATTTATTTAGCCTATACTTTTTCATTTTGTATTACTTTTGTACTATTATACAAACTTATACTATAAAGGGGATAGTAAAATTACAAAACCCCTGCAAAGGAGATCATAATGGCATATATAATTGTAAAGACATTGTTGACTGCCGCAATAATTGTAGCTATCTCTGAGATTGGAAAACGCTACACCACATTCGCGGCTCTGCTTGCGGCACTTCCCCTTACATCGCTTCTTGCAATGATCTGGCTGTATATTGATACCAAGGATGCAGGACGAATAGCCGATTTATCGATCGCAATTTTCTGGCTGGTTCTGCCTACACTGCTCTTTTTCCTGGTCCTGCCTTGGCTGCTTAAGCAGCAGTATAATTTTTGGTTGTCGCTTGTGATTTCAAGCGTTGTAATGGTGGTTTTTTATCTTGGGTATGCGACTGTGGGGAAAAAGCTAGGGCTCCCGCTTTAGTGCACCTGACGTATTAGCTTATTAATATCTCTCTTAGTCTTATCATGCCGCCTCGAATCCAGCTTTTTACCGTTCCCAGCGGCTGATTCATCTGCTTTGATATCTCGCTTTGGCTAAGACCGTTAAAATACGCAAGCTCAATAGACTGTCTTTGCTCGGGGGTGAGTTCTGCAAGAGCATTTTCAATGAGCTCTCTTTTCTCTCTAACTTCTGTTGTTTCGTCGGGCAGAGGGCTGTTGTCTATAGAGCTTGAGTCGGCAATAAGAGGCTCGTTGGTGGTTCTTCTTTTAGTGTCTGAGCGGATTCTGTCTATAGCGCGGCTCCTTGTGAGCGTAATTAGCCATGCTGAAGCAGTACCGCGGGCCGGCTCATAATCAGGAGCCTTGTTCCAAATCTGCTTGAACACATCAAGCGCAACCTCATCTGCATCTGCCTGATTGTGCAAAATCCTATAGGCAAGACCATAGACCTGTGTGATTGTAATGTCGTACAGTTTTTTAAGTGCCGATTCGCAATGCTTTGCTATCTTAGAAATCAGAATAGCCAGATCGCGCTCGTGATCAGACAGCTTTTTTGTTTTTTCTCCACCATCAACCATATTTTGCTCGCAAGCGTCTATAGTTTCGATACAATAGCTTAATCTAATTCAGCTTAATCTAATTCTTGACTAAGAACTCGAAATCCTCTGTAATTATATAAGCTACTGAAAATTTGGGCAACATTCCAATGGCTCATATCGATAAATGTGATATATCCAAAAAGCCTTGTTAAATCGTATATATATTTATGTAGAAGGCGGTTTTGTATATAATACTTGGTAGAATTGAAGATTTGCTATTAGTGCTAAAGGAACAGGATGAAAGACCCAGAAAAGTTAGAAGAGCTTATTGCTATATATGCCCTAGGCGCACTAGACGGCGAAGAGTTGGAAGAGGTTGAAAGAATTCTTGCGTCCGGTTCCCCTGAGGCGATGGAGCTTTTGGAGAAATACCAAAATGTAGCATCTCACCTCTCCTATTCTTCAACAGCAAGGCTTCCTGATCCTGATCTCAGAAAGAAGATCCTCAGCGAGATAGTGGGCTCTTCCCCAAAACCGGCCCTAGAAGCCAAAATACCTTTCTGGAAGCGTTTTCAGTTAGTTGGATTTTCGGCAGGGGCTGTTGTCGCTGCGGTGCTTATACTGGTTTTATTTTCATCAGACCAGTTCATCGATGAAAGGCTTGCCTCGGAGAGCGCTCGTATTGCAGAGCTTGAGAAAGAGCTTGAGAAGGAGAAATTAATCATATCCTCTCTAAAGAGCGAGCTTGAAAAAGAAGAGATTCGTATTGGAGAATTAGAGGAAAATTATGCAAGGCTTAATGAGTTGAGCGAGTTTTTGGAAGAACCCGGTGTGTATGTGATACAGCTTGCAAATTTGCACACGGATAAGGATGCAGGAGGCGGTGTTTTAGTTGACCATGATGATAACAGGGCTATGTTCTACTGTCTTGACCTTGAGCATCCGCCTGAGGGAAAAACATACCAGTTGTGGGTAAGAGCAGATGGAGTTCATAAGAGCGTATCACTATTTAAAGTAGATAGCCGTGGAAGTGGATTAGTAAGGCTTGATCCTGTGTCTGATTTGGGGGACATAGAGCATTATTCCGTAACACTTGAGCCTGAGGGCGGATCCGATCAGCCAACCGGTAAGATGATTTTTGCAGGAGATCACCGAGGAGCTAATCTATAGGTTCTCTAAATGCAATTATAATAATTATATAACTGCTTATTTTCGGGCTCCTAGTATCTTGCTAATATGCCTTGCATTTTTTGCCAACTTACTTTAAATTCTCTATGGTATTTTTATTTCTATAATATTCATAAATTTTGCGGAGGCATACAATGGCAAAGAAGGGTAACGGCAAAAGTAAAAATGGAAAAGGGAACGGTAAATTTAAATTACCGAAAAGATACGAAGAAGCGTTGAAGTATCCATTGTTCGACTCGATCTTCAATCGTCGTTCAAGAAGGTTCGGTCTTGGAATGGAGCTTCCCGATCAAACGCTCGGTTTTAAATCCCAATATGATCCTGTTCCTCTTGAGGAGCTGGAAGAAGCTCTGATTGCTTGGTCGGGCACGGGACTTACAGGTTTGTGCCTGGCTGATTTGCCGCCCGAGACGGGAATAGACCTGCTTTGCCAATGGACAGGTAGAACGTGGCCTTCTGCCTGCAACAACCACGGAACTGAGCTCTTTTTTACCAACGACAACGGCCTCTATCACATAGATGTAAAGCACATGCTTCCAAAAAACCATGAGCTCGATATGTTCTTCAAAATGAGCCGTAATGAGCGAATGGAGAGGGTATTAGAACTTTATAGAGAGAGCCTGGTGAAGCTTAGCGACGGAAGGGCGGATCTTCCGGACCGCATGCCCGGGCTTTTTAATTTTAACGAGTGGAATACTAATAAACCCGGCACATCGGTATATATACCAGTGACCGATATTACCGAGGAATACCTAAACTTGCTTCATCTTTACTGCAGTAACTCATACGGCTTTACAATTATTGATGATCTCACGGGTAAGCCGGCCGGTGTTAGCAAGTGGATAAAGAAAGGCAGATTAAAAGACAGTGTTAAACTCTCGTTGTTTGATCTTGAGTCGCGTGTGCTTACCGGATTGAACGTCGAGCAGGCGTTTATATGCCAGAACATGAGTCTTGCCCTGCAGGCCCTAGGTCTTGCGGGATGGACTTTCAGCGGCTTTATTCCAAGATTTGCATTAGGAGCTGCTCCTGATTTATTCAAAGGGCTAGGGTTTAGATTCATAGAGCCGAAAAAAGGTGTTATAGACCCGCCTACAACAGTTCCTGTAGGACTTGACGGGGTATTTGAAGGCTACTGTCCTCCATACTATAAGAATATGGATGAGGCGATTGATACTTTCCATGAGCATAAGAATGCTAACTGGGAATCCAATAAACCTTTCCCATACACGGAGGCAGACAAACATCTAATGAGAGCCCCGCAGCCCACAGAGACTACAAAGCAAATTGTTAAAGACGTCGCAAACTATATCTATGACACATACGGAAGGTTCCCGGCGTTTGTAGATCCTATGTACATGCGTCTTGTGTTCCAGGCAATGAATATAGATGTTGAGTTTTATGATGAGCACTATCCAAAGGGTTCGTATTCAGATGTTCACTTAAAAGCGTTCAAACGCAACACCAGAGCAACTAAAAAAGGAAAGAAGGTAGTTAAGAAAAAAGCTAAAAAAGCTAACGGAAAGAAAGAGGCTAGAGCATAATTTTTTATTTATAAGTGTTTGTAGAATTGTTGTAACTATCATATAACACTTGACAAACATTTGAAAATTAACTAAAGTGCATTTGGGATGGGTAGTATTTAGACTCACTTTAATTTGGATGGGGGTCATTGCATGAAACGATCAGATATCGAAAAAGAGTTAGCCGAAAAGTTCAATTTACAGCCTTCACAATCTGAGCAGATACTCGATACCATAATTGAGCATATGACCGAGGTGCTTGAGACAGGAGGCAGAATTGAGATAAGGGGATTCGGAAGTTTCTTCACCAAGAGCTATGGATCATACGAAGGCCGAAATCCAAGAACTGGTGAAAAAGTTACTGTACAATCGAAGAAACTACCTCATTTTAGACCAAGCCGTGAATTAATCGGCAAGCTTAACGAGCAAGATTAGTAACGGCTACCGGTGTTAAATTAAATCTAATGTTTTTTAGTCTGATGCATACCCGATAATGCCCGGGCAAATTGACAATTCCACCCATTTTGATAGCNNTGAATTAATCGGCAAGCTTAACGAGCAAGACTAGTGGCTGCCGCCGTTACTGCATAACTAATTAAAGTCTATTCATAAATAGAAGGATATACGCCTAATAACGCTTAGGAAATTGACAATTCCACCCGTTTTGATAGCATTAGTTTTCTATGGCACTACTTAAAATTCTTACATATCCTGACCCGACACTCAGGAAAAAATGCGAGCCGGTTGATGAGATTGACGATGATCTGATTCAACTGCTGGAAGATATGGCAGATACAATGTATGAAGCCCCCGGCGTAGGCTTAGCTGCCCCGCAGGTGGGTGTTGCAAAGAGGGTTATTGTGGTCGATATATCACCTAGGGAGCGAATTAAAGAATCTGAGGACGATGAGGAGATTTTGCTTCCCCCTGATAGAGCTGATTTGATTGAATTAATTAATCCTGAGATAGTCTTCTCTGACGGCGAAGTGGTTGGAGAAGAGGGCTGTTTGAGTATCCCGGGGTTTGTGAGTGATGTGAAGAGGAAATATGGAGTTGTAGTTGAGGGATACAACCGTGAGGGGGAACCTATACAGATAGAATGTGAGGATTTGCTATCACGTGTTTTTCAGCATGAGATTGACCATCTTGACGGGATACTGTTCATTGACCGGCTGGGACGTCTTAAAAGAGAGCTTCTTAAAAAGAAAATTGACAAGGCCCTCGGCAAAGAAGAAAAGTACGCTATTTTATAGAATCTAATATGACTTATCTAGACAATAACTCCCTTATTCCTTATTATTAAGCCCCATGCCATCAGTACTTTCAGAACAACTATCTCCGTTCTATGTAATGGAGGTATTAGAGAAGGCCAAAGAGATAGAAGCCCAGGGGGAGAGTGTAATACACTTTGAGGTAGGAGAGCCCGATTTTGACACTCCTGCAGTCATATCTCAGGAAGCAATTAAATCCATAGAAGAGGGTGATACCAAATACACTCACAGTCTGGGGATCTCCGAGCTAAGAGACGCGGTATCAAAGAATTATAAGGCAAACTACGGTGTGGATATTAGCCCCGAGCGGGTAGTTATTACATTGGGCAGCTCTCCCGCTCTATACCTCTCGATAATATCATTAATAGAGCCCGGAGATGAGGTTTTAATCACCGACCCGCATTACGCCTGCTATCCTCAGATCATCAAGATTGCGGGAGGGGTACCTAAAACATTTAGGATTTATGAGAACGAGGGGTTTCAGATAAATGTTGATAGATTAAAAAAATCCATCTCCAAAAAAACCAAAGCTATAATTATCAATTCTCCTGCCAATCCGACAGGTGTAGTCTTGAACCCTGGGATAATGAGTGAAATAGCCGGGCTTGGAATCACCATACTTTCCGATGAGATCTATCACGGACTGGTATACGAAGGGCAAGCCCTCACTATATATGAAGTGACTGACAATGCCTTTGCCGTAGGGGGATTCTCTAAATACTATTCCATGACAGGGTGGAGACTTGGATATCTTATTGCTCCTGATGAATTTATTAGGCCGATTCAAAAGCTCCAGCAGAATCTATTTATATCTCCCAATGCATTTGTGCAAAGAGCGGGAGTGAAGGCCCTCATTAGTGCCCAGGGGGATGCAAGGAGCATGGCTGAGCTGTTTAATGAGAGAAGAAAAGCCATGATTGAAGGAATAAAAGGGCTTGGATTCAACATCTATAATGAACCGCAGGGAGCATTCTACCTATTTGTTGATGCAAGCAAAATCAATCCTAACTCGCATGAGCTCGCTTTTGATATCTTAGAGAATGCGCGCGTTGCAGTAACCCCCGGTATAGACTTCGGAGAGGGCGGGGAAGGATATTTACGGCTTTCATATGCGACTTCTATCTCCAACATAAAAGAGGGTATAGGCAGATTAGGTGAATATATAAACCAAAAAGGCATTACTCTATGAAGTTACCATCAATAGCAGAGCTGGACATAGCAGAGAGAAGAGTCTTTATAAGGGTAGATTTTGATGTGCCCCTCAGTAAAGACGGTCTTGTGTTGAATCACGATAAAATCCTAAATGCGCTTCCTACAATAAGATATGCAATGGCGCAGAATGCAAGGGTTATTATTGCATCCTCCCTGGGCAGTGCTAAGGGCAGGTATAACAAAAAATACAGTCTTGAGCCCATAGGCAGTGTTTTATCTGAGAAGCTGAATACCGAGATCTTCTTCCCGGACAACTCAGTTGGCGAGGCTGTTAAAAAAATTGGTGCCGATATGCAGCCGGGACAGATTATGCTTCTTGAGAATCTGGAATTTCATAGAGGTGAGCTGGACAATAGCCCGGAGTTTGCAAAGAGGCTGGCAGAGTGCGCAGACATATATGTGAATGAGGCATTTTCTTTAGCTCACAGAAAATTTGCTTCGATCAATAATATTGTTGAGAATTTTGAGAAAATATGTTTGGGCTTTCAGTTCTCAAAAGAGATAGAAAGTCTGGACCGCATAAGAGAACCTGAGCATCCTTTTGTCGCTATATTCGGCGGCAGCGATGTAGCTGAGAAGCTGGATCTGATGGAGGGTGTTCTCGAAAAGCTGGACACGGTTATGCTGGGAGGGGTTTTAGCAAACACCTTTCTTTTAGCTCTAGGAGGAGAAACCGGAAAGTCAAAGATAGATAAGACTGCGCTGTTTAGGATCAAGAGGTTTATATCTTCAGCCGAGACTAGAAATATAAGGCTGATACTTCCGCAGGATCTTGTAGCAGTTGAAGGGGATTTGAACAATTACTCCTCGTCCTTTATAATTTCTGGCGGCCGCATTCCAGATAATATACAAGTTGTTGATATTGGGCCCGAAGCTCAAGCAGATTTTGAGGGCAAGCTGGCTCAGGCAAAAACGGTGCTGTGGGCTGGTCCCTTGGGTGTTTGCGAGAATGCTGAGTTTAGAAAAGGGACACAGTCTCTTGTAAGAGCACTTGAAAAATCGGATAGCTTTAATGTGATTGTCGGACAAGATACAGTAGACGTAGCTTCGGAACTATGTCAAAGAGAGGGTAGAAGTTTCTTATCTTATAGTGGAAGATGCTCTCTCAAATATATTACGGGCGAGCACTTGCCGGCCCTTCAAGCTATGGAAGATAGAATCAAATGAAAAAAAATATGATAGCTGGAAATTGGAAAATGAATATGCTCCGCTCCGAGGCGAGTGAGCTTACTCAAAGTATAATTTCCGGTGTAACAGAGTTGGGAAATAGCCTAGATGTTGTGCTTGCACCGCCTTATACGTCACTGGATATTGTAAGAGAACTAATTGAAAATACCGAAATTAAGCTTGCTGCCCAGGATGTTTTTTGGGAAGACAGGGGCGCCTATACCGGGGAAATCTCACCAGTTATGCTTCTTGATGCAGGCTGCAGGTGGACTATTATAGGCCACTCGGAGAGAAGGGGTATTTTAGGAGAGACGGACTCAATTGTTAGAAAAAAGATTGATGCTTCACTCCGCGACGGCCTGGGAGTTATAGTCTGCGTAGGAGAGACTTTGCATGAGAGAGAAGAGGGTAAGACGATCAATGTTGTCACATCTCAGGTCGAGAGTGCGCTTAGGGATTTGCGGGTTGAGGACCCAAGCACCGTTGTCATAGCTTATGAGCCTGTATGGGCAATCGGAACCGGAAAAAATGCAACTCCCGAGCAGGCTGAACAAGTACATGCTACAATTCGTGAAATAACAGGTAATATATTCGGTCTGGTCTCAGATGATATTAGGATCATCTATGGAGGCAGTGTTAACGTAGATAATATCAAAGAGCTTATCAGCATGGAGAATATAGACGGCGCTCTTATAGGGGGTGCGGGTCTTGATGCTGATTCCTTTGTGAGTATAGTAAAAATAGCAGGAGAGTAGAGAAAAGTGGAATTAATAATTTATTCAGTACAGATAATTCATATAATCGTAAGCGTACTTCTAATCATCGTGGTGCTGCTGCAGCCGGGCAAGGGAGGAGATTTGGNNGCCGGGGCTGTACCCTTTCTTTCAAAGGTAACTAGAGTTCTGGCTGTATTGTTTTTACTGAGTTCACTTACCCTTGGTTATTTCGCAGCAAAGAAAGTCGGGTCTTCAGTCGTTACCGATATCCCGGCATCACAGCAAACGAGTGATATTATGCCGCCGGCTGAGTTTGCTGAGCCTCAAACACCAGTTGAGGAGACCGCTCCCGCCGAGATGAGTCAGGAAAGTACAGAGCCTGCACCTGAGGCAGGGGATACTCAGATGTCTTCTGAGCCTGAGGTTCCGGCGGAGCAAGAGCCCGCTGCTGAAAACGCCCCTGACAATCAGCAATAAATACATTGAAAAGTTGAATTGTTGCGTGGGTCTGACCCATTAAGTATATTTACTGAGATAAATCTTTATGGAGGTGTTAATTAATGGCATATATTATTGCCGAACCGTGCATTGGAGTTAAGGACAAAGCGTGCGTTGAAGCGTGCCCTGTGGACTGCATATATGAAGGTGATGAGCAGCTTTTTATTCACCCGGAAGAGTGTATTGATTGCGGCGCTTGCGTAGATCCATGTCCTGTTGATGCCATTTTCCATGAAGATGAGCTTCCTGAGAAATGGGGCGAGTATACTGCAATGAATGCCGATTTCTTTGAAGGTAAAGAAGGGCTTGAGCCGGCCCGGAAGGACTAAAATCTTCCTAAATCAAGATTTATAATATAAACATAAGGGGGTATGTCCTGGACATATCCCCTTTTTTGTTTAGTTAGTAGAGATGAGCAAGAAAGGACAAAATAAGAATAAGGAATCTGATTTAGAGAAAACAAAGAGGGCGCACGCAATACTGTCTCTACTGCAGGAAGAGTATCCTGAGGCCAGGTGCCATCTGAATTATGAAAGCGCTCTTGAGCTTTTAATCGGCTGTATCCTGTCAGCCCAGTGTACGGATAAAAGGGTAAATGAGGTAACCCCCGGACTTTTCAGGAAGTACCCCACTCCTTATGAGTTCTCCCAGGC
>JABAOE010008944.1_pt2 | contig 21232 bp, 23 predicted proteins | sample 7062141 | NCBI WGS metagenome assembly JABAOE01 (sample SAMN14538627, study PRJNA623070) | marine sediment metagenome | biome: marine biome [ENVO:00000428]; feature: marine pelagic biome [ENVO:01000023]; material: deep marine sediment [ENVO:00002113] | place: India: Gulf of Khambhat ... | reverse complement strand
GACAAAGTAACGGGAATCTTCGTACCCATCGTCATCGGGATCGCGACGCTGACCTTTATTAGCTGGGTCCTTGTTCCAGACGTGATGATGACTCTGCTCGAGGTGGGAGGGTTCCTGCCGTGGGTGGATCCGAGCTTGAGCAACCTAACCCTTGCGGTGACATCGATGGTAGCGGTGCTTGTAATTGCTTGCCCCTGCGCGCTCGGGTTGGCCACTCCAACGGCCTTAATGGTCGGAAGCGGACGAGGAGCGGAACACGGCATCCTCATCCGCAGCGGAGAGGCGATCCAAACCATGAAGGACGTCAGCGTAGTCGCCTTTGACAAAACCGGAACTATTACAAAAGGCAAGCCCGGAGTGACGGACGTCGTGCCTGTAGCGAGCTACAGCGGTAACGAGGTCCTTAGGCTAGCGGCATCCGTCGAACAGGGAAGCGAGCATCCTCTGGGTCGCTCGATCGTGCTGAAGGCCCGAGACCTCGAGCTCAAGATCGAGGAGCCGAAAGACTTTCAAGCCATCAGAGGCAAGGGTGCCAGGGCTGATGTGGAAAGCGGAACTGTGCTGATCGGCTCTCGCCGACTGATGAGGGAGAACGGGATCGCAGCTGAGACAGTTGAGGACATCCTCACCAAGCTTGAAGACGAAGCGAAAACCGCGATGATCGTCGCCAGAAACAACCAGGTCGCGGGAGTGATCGCAGTGGCAGATACATTGAAGGAAGATTCGGTAAATGCCATTCGAGAACTCGATCGAATGGGTCTCCAAACCGCCATGATCACAGGAGATAACCTTCGCACCGCAGAAGCCATCGCCCACCGGGTAGGTATCACGCATGTTCTTGCCGAGGTGCTGCCGGACGGGAAGGTGGCTGAAGTACAGAAGCTACAGGATCGCTTCGGGATAGTGGCTTTTGTGGGAGACGGAATCAACGATGCCCCGGCATTGACCCAAGCGAATGTCGGTATCGCGATCGGGACTGGAACCGACATTGCCATCGAGGCGAGCGATATCACGCTGGTTCGTGGTGAGCTCACCGGGATCGTTGAAGGCATCAACCTCAGCCTGGCCACCTGGCGAAAAATCAAACAGAACTTGTTCTGGGCCTTCTTTTACAACGTAGCCATGATCCCGCTCGCGATCGTCGGATGGATGCACCCGGTGCTAGCGGAGATCGCGATGGCCACCAGCTCAATCTCAGTAGTTACAAATGCGAACCGATTGCGCAGAGAGGAGATCCAGCCGACCTATTCGAGGTCGGGTGATCAAGCGATCGAAATGGCTGCCGAGGGGGTTGCTGCGAAACCTGCCAGCCCTCTGAGAGGCTCAATAGGTCGGTTGGCCGCTCTGAAAGTCAGGATAAGCAAACGGTGATACTGCAGATCGTCACCGGTCAGAAGCTTCAAGAGCCGGGGATTATTGATAAACGTGATGCGCGGCGGCGAGATTCGTCGCCGCGCCGTCGTTTCCTTACCAAAGGTCTCTCCGCGCTCCTGCTATCGTCCGCAGTCTTCGAAGCTACCGGGGACATCGTTTACGTCACATTGATGGAACGCACCTTCGATCTTGGAGGGGGAGCCGCTGCCGTCGGCGTATTTCTCGTGCTCCAGGCGGCAGCTCAGCTGTTCCTTGGGCCGATGATCGGATCGCTCACGGACATTCTCGGATCGCGCCGGGCAGCAGTCTTTGGATTGGTGGCGCTTGCCTCCCTCTCTCTGGGCTTGGTGTACACCACATCGATCTGGGTAGTCTACTTAATTGCCCTGCACATCACGATCGCGCGCCTCTTCGTGATCACTTCAAGGGTCCCTCTAATCACCAAACTCAGCTCCAGAGCTGGATACCTGGGTGCGAATTCGGCGATATCTGTCCTAGAGGGGTTTGGTTTGCTGCTGGGGCCTGCGATCGCGGCCGCGCTCATCCTGATTTGGAGAGAGCCGACCCTCCCGTTTCTCGTCGCTTCAGTGCTCTTTTTGGGCGCCGCTGTCCCTATGGTTGTTCGAATTAACTATGTGGAACGTGCAAGGGTAGGAACGCGAATTTCAGTCATGGTCGAGGTCAAACGAGGATGGAAACACATTGTTACCCATCGCCCCATCTGGGAGGTTCTTGTTTGTCTGACGATCTCCGGCCTCACATTTGGCGCAGCGATGCCGATGCTCACACTCCTGGCCAGGCAGGTCGGATTGGGCGCCGAAGGAAGCGGAATATTGGTCGCCGCACTCGGTCTGGGGTGGCTGTTGGGACCGTTTGCAGCCGGTCCGCTGGTCCGCCGTCTTTCGTATACGCAAGCCCTTATCGTCGCTGGCCTTGCGACGCCGCTCACCGCAGCTGCACTTGGGTATCTCTCATCAGTCATGAGCATTCTATTTGCCCTGACGATCTCAGCCTTTGCCGCTGCCGCTTTGCAAGTGATTGTCACGACTATAGTCCAGCGCTTGACGCCGGAGGAGATCCAAGGATCGGTCATGGGAACGCAGCGGGCGCTTTCTGGTCTGATCTGGATCATTTCAGCCCTGTTCGTCACGATTGCGCTGGCGATTACTCCACCCGAAATGGATCCCCGCACGCTCTTTTACCCCCTCGGAGCACTAGGCGCGCTGATGGTCCTGGCCTGTTGGTCCTTCGGCCGGCGAACACTATCGGGAATCATGGAAGGAGTAGCAAGCCGAATTGAGTGATGTGCACTGAAGACAGAATTGGCGTTTCCCCTTGGATCACCTGCGCACAGTACTCCCAGGGTGCCATGCGATCGGTGAAAGGATTGACCTGATGAAAACCACAATGGCTCCAAGAGCGAGGCAAGATCAACGAGAGGATCGATCCGAGCAGGCGGCCGTATTGACCTTTTATAGAGCTCTCGCGCCATACGGTGTTTCATGGATCGAGGCTGTGTCCCTGTGGATTGGCCTCAAGTCCAAGAGAAGCCTGATCCTACAGGCGTCGCGCGACCTCGCACTTGACGATCTAGCCCGTGAGATCGCGCGTGTCGTAATTGGGAGCTACTCGAATCGAATAATGCAGCTGCAGGGCCATCCATGGTGGGCGGCAAACGCGCCTAACCAGCCACAATTTATCAAGATGCAGCAGCAATTGACGTCTCAGCGCTTACGAGAATTTCTTCTTCAGACCGAAAACGACAGTGCGAACGGAACGATGCACTTTATACTGATTCGAGGAATCGGTCGGGCTGAAATTCACACCTACTTTGTAGATCTTCCCCGGCAGCTCCGTGCTTTTGGCGGGGTGGTGAAACTGCCCTGGGACCTTGTGAGCAGTCCCACCACGTTCCGAGAAAACATTGTGATCGTAGCTACGGAGGGTCAGGATTTCGGACTGGTCAGTGACCGTGAGGTCCTCGATTGGAGCCTAGTCTTCAGGCTGGAGGGCTCGGCCGATTTACCTAGGGCCAGCACGCCAGTTGGTGAGGTTCAGCTAGACGCAATCCTCTCCCATGTGCGTTGTCTAAACCCGTACAAAGCAAAGGCGCGCATCCCGTCGGGCATCCCGACGGTTGACCTTCGCATCGTAGGTGAGGTCCTTACGCTGCTGCACCGCAGTGATATGGAGTGGGATTCCGGGCTGGTTACGGATGCCTACCTGTTCATGGGAAACGCCTGGGATCGTAATCAGACGGGCCTTTTCAGCACCCAGGCCGATGCAAATTCACATCTGGCATCGGAATTTTGGTTTCGACATTCTGCGATCCCCAGGATCTGGAACGCCACAAAGGGCCGCTCGGCTCTCTTGCGGGATTTCCAGCGGCTGATCTCCAGACGCTATTCAGATTCTCAAGAATCCTGGCTTCCTCTGCTGGAATCGCTAAACTGACCTTTGCGTGGAGTACATCCTCGTTGCAACGCTCTCGGCGCAGGTCCTGCTGAGCGGCTCCCTAATCGTCACTCTGCTGGTACCGAGCCGGCGTATCTGGCCGCCGCCCGGTAGGAAATCCTGGCAGTACATATTCACCTGGAGCCTCAGCATCATAGCTTTAGGTGGAATACTGATTCTCGGAATCCTGGACTGGAACAGCTTCGTGATCGGTCGCTGGCTGCGCTACCCAGTTGGGGTTGGCTTGATTGTCTTTGGCTTGTTCTTAGTGATGTGGGCGATTCGGACGCTCGGCATCCATGCCTCACAGGGGCTGGGCGGCGAACTGGTTCAAGAGGGTCCCTATCAATGGACCCGAAATCCTCAATACGTAGCCGATTTATTGATGTTAGCGGGCTTCGCGGTGCTGTCCAACTCGACCCTGGCGCTGGCTGCGGGCTTGATGGGTATGACCTGGTTCGTTCTGGCCCCCTTTACCGAGGAACCCTGGCTCCGCGGGCAGTTTGGGGATGAATACGACCGCTATATGGAAAGCGTACCGAGATTCTTCTTGCGTTAGCTTCAAGCCTGCCGCACATAGCGTTGCGGCTCCCAGAGGAAATCCTCGCGGCAGCCAACGGCACAGAAGTAATAGACCTCCCACTCCCACTCCACACTGGCCGGCGCTTTCTCAATTTCAACCGACATGCCGCAAATCGGATCTGTAGCCATGTGCACCATGTCGATGAACTGCCCATCCTCCAGCCAAAGGATACGGTCGGCGATCTCCTTGATACGAGGATCGTGGCTCACGATGATCACGCTTCGGCCCTGGTCCTTCGCGATGTGGCGCAACATGCGCATGACATCCTGGCCGATCCTTGAGTCGAGGTTCGCGGTCGGCTCGTCCGCCAGCAACAGAGATGGATCATTGACCAGCGCTCGGGCAATCGCCACTCGCTGCTTCTCGCCTCCCGATAATTTCTCAGGCAGGAAATGAAGTCTGTGACTCAAATCTAGGTCTGCAAGAACGCTCTCGGCCTTCACCTTTGCCTCTCGTTTGCCGAGGCCTGCCAGTTGAGCGACGAGGGCTACGTTCTCTCGCACCGTAAGAGCGGAAAGCAGGTTGAAATCCTGGAAGACGAAGCCGAAGTTGCGCAACCGAATGTCGGGAAGACGGGATTCGGCCAGTGCGCTGATCTGCTCACCGTTCAAATGGATCTCTCCCAGGGTGGGCCTGAGCAACGCACCCAGCATCATCAGCAGAGTGGTCTTGCCGGAGCCTGAGGGACCCATGATCAGCACGATCTCACCTGGCTCAATCGATAGGGAAGCATCCCTAACGGCGGTCACCGCAGTCTCGCCGGACCCGTACCGTTTGGAGATCGACTCCACTCTCAATGTTGACGTTTCGAGTTGATTAGGAGCTTTCTGGTCTGCGTCACGGGTGCCTTTCACCTTCCTACCTCCTGAAAACCATCGCGGGATCTACCTGGCTGATTTGCCAGACCGGAATCATGCAGGCCAGCAGGGCAATGCTGGCCGCAGCCACGGCCGTTCGGGCAACCGCTTCCGGCAGCAGCAACAGCTCGAGCTCAGGCACGATAACCGGGACTATGAACGTGAGGCTGAGGGTGATGACGATCGCCACCAGAAACCCCAGCAATATGCTGAGGATTGTTTGCCATCCAACGGTTGCATAGAGGTGGGCGTTCCGCGCGCCGAGTGCCTTGAGCATCCCATATTCGGCCTTGCGAGCGAGGGTTGAGGTGTAAATCGTGAGACCGGTTACTGCCAACCCGATTAGAAACCCGATGCTGTTCATGATCGCGATAACGTCGGAGCCCATATCCTGGATAATTTGGGCCTCCTCGGCTGAAAACTCTTCACGTACTGCGGCCGTCACTCCATTAACGCTCGCCTCGATTTGCCGTGCTACTGATTCAGGGGATTCTCCCTCGGACACCGTTGCGAGCAGGTAGCTGATCACTTGATCGGTCCCCCGCAGATTGAAGAAATCTTGCAAATCTATGAACGCCACTGAATTGATGATGCTCGTGGTTCCCCTTGCCAGTCCTACCACTTCGAATGATCGGCCGAGTACATCCACGGTGTTGCCAAGTTCCAGGCCCGCACTTTTGGCGACTGTTTCATCGATTACGATCTCGCCGGCGGCCGGATCGGACCGACCGGACGAGAGCTCCCAGGGACCACCATAGTCTGCGCCCGGGTCAACGCCAATGATGTAGGCCAGGAATTGCTCATCCCCGACAGCGATTACGTTTGTCAAATAGAGGATGGGTGTGACCCCTACGATCCCCTCGATTGCTTCGACCTGCCGGATAACCGATCGAGGCAGCGAGGATGAGGCCATGTGCATGTTGCGCACATCTTGCTGGGCAATAAAGATGTCTGCGCCAGTGTTATCGATGTAAGCGGTCATTCGCCGTTCGGATCCTGCCAGGATCGCGTCGAGCGACAGAATCAAGAGCAGCGATAGGGCTACGCCACCGACAGAAACGATCAAGCGCGTTCGAAACTGAAACAGATTCCGGAATGCTAGAAGCAGCAAGCTAGCTCCCTCTGCGAAATGCCGCTGCGGGTTCCAGCTGGGCTACTGACCGAGCTGGTATCGATCCCGCCAACAGCGCCATCCCAAGACCGCTGAGAGAGGCGATTGTGATTGAGCTTGGCGGGAGCACAATGAGGAACTCCGGACGGGCCTGCATGATCAGCTCGGCAACGGCAAGCGCAAGCAGCACGCCGGCAAAGGATCCCAGGCTGGCTACCACTGCGGCCTGAACCGCCACCAGTCTGTACAGAAGGCCGTTACCTGATCCTACGGCTTTTAAAACGCCGTATTCGCGGGATCGTTCGACCGTTGCGGTGTAGATTACCAAACCAACGACCAGCACTCCGACCAAAAAGGCTATTCCGGCCATCAAGCGGATTGGTGCACTGAAAACCTCGACCAGCAGCTTGGTATCGTTGCTTATGACATCGCTCTTTGCCAGAGCATCAACTCCCTCGATGATCTCGAGTCTCCGAATAAGCTGAGAATGATCAACATCGGATTCCCTCGAGACCAGAAGCAGGCTGGTCGCGCCGGGTGCACCCAAAAGAGCCTCTGCGGTCGATTTGCGAATGAAGACAAAGCTCGTCATCCAGGAGGTCGTTCCTTCGGATAGGCCTACGATCTCGAAATCCATCCCCATGAGCTCGAATCGATCCCCGATCCCTAATGAGTGTCGCTCTGCTAGTACTCGATCGAAGACCATCTCGTTGTCGGCCGCGGGTTCACGGCCAGAGCTAATCTCCCAAGGTCCTCCTCGCTGGACAACCGGACCTTCACCGGAGGGATATCCAATGAGGTACGCTGGCTGCTTCAGTTCGTGGAGATCCAGGATGACAAATTGGGAGAGCAGAGGCACCGAATCTCTAACTCCCGGGATGCGGGAAACCTCATCCTCTGCCTGCGATGGCAACAGCGAGGTGGCGCCAAGAAGATTGGTCACGCCCTGCTGGGTTACAACGACAGAACCTGGTGCATTCTTGAGATAGGCGCCTACTTGTCGATAGAGTCCGGCGCTGAAGCCTTCGAGAATCAAAACCAGCATTACGGCCGCTGCTACACCTGCAATACTGAGCAGCAGGCGAACTCGGTCCTGGAGGAGATTGCGGAAAGCGAGCAATGCTGCCATTGGGTTCATGAACTGTAACCATATGAGGAAATCATTTACAGGTGCGAATTGCGTGTCCGCTTACCCGTGAATTCGCTTATTGCTCCACCGACCAATTCCGAACCGTGCAGATTGCCTATGGACGGCCGCGCCATGTATCCGTTTCGGGTCCTGCCTCTAACCGCTACGATCTATGCAGGCTGCAACCCCCAGGGGCGGGGTTCGGATATGTGCTAAGCGCCTCAGGCGAGGAGTCAATGACTAAGGAAGCTCAAAAAGACGTGATTCGACGTTTGCGCAATGCAGAAGGTCACACTCGGGGAGTTGTCCGGATGTTGGAATCTGGAGCCGATTGTGTTGAAATCGTGCAGCAGCTCAATGCAATCCAGGGATCACTAAACAAAGTTGCCCAGATACTGCTCTACCAGCACCTGGAGCTGTGTATCCCGGAATCTACTTCGGCCGACGACGATAAGTCCCGCCAGCAGCTCATTGTCGAGCTGGCTGACATGTATGGGCTAGCAAGATCGAAATGAAACATCACAATAGAACAGGCTATTCAAGAGTAACGATGTGTGCCGGAAAATTCGGCCAGCCTCGAATGGGGAGAGAAATCGATGTCTAGCAAGCAAATCACCTTGCCTGTAGAGGGAATGACCTGCGCGTCCTGCGTTTCACATGTCGAGGGCGCGCTCAAGAAGGTCCAAACCGTCGAGAATGTGAATGTAAATCTGGCTACCGAACGCGCAAACTTGTCGTACGACGATGCGCAGATTGATGTTCTCGATCTGGTAGAGGCGGTGGGCAAGACCGGGTACACGATTCCGGTTGAAAAAACGGTCCTTCCGATAGGCGGAATGACCTGTGCCTCCTGCGTCGCGCACGTGGAGGGAGCGCTCCGAGACGTTCCAGGCGTGGTCGATGTGAACGTAAACCTAGCCACCGAGAAAGCGACTGTCTCGTACGTGCCTGGAGTCGCTTCGATACCGGACTTCAAGCAGGCGGTAGCGAAGACCGGATACGAAGTGCTTGATACTGCATTGGAGAAGGAACAGGCCGAAGAGGACGAGGCGCAGCGGAAGATGGACGAAGCACGCTTCCGCATGCGGACAGCATGGGGCTTCACGATCCCGATCACCATATGGATGCTCGCAGAAATGCTCTTCGGGTTTGTCTGGCCCAATGAGGAGATCTTCAACCTTGGGATGATCCTCTTGGCGCTGCCAGTATTGTTTTGGGTTGGCCGAAGAACGTACGTCAGCGGGTTCACCGCGGTTCGCCATGGATACGCAAACATGGACACGCTGATCGCCCTCGGCACCGGTGTGGCATTGCTTACCGGACCAGCTTCCTTCTTCTTTCCAGTAGCGAACTATGCGGGAGTGGCGGCCATGATCATGGCCTTCCATCTGACTGGCCGCTATGTGGAGGAGACCGCGAAGGGTCGCGCATCGCAGGCGATTCGCAAGTTGCTCGAGCTTGGAGCTAAGACCGCACAAGTCATTCGCCAGGGAAATGAGATAGAGATCCCGATCGAGGAGGTTGTGGTCGGGGACGTAATGATCGTAAGGCCTGGGGAGAAGATCCCGACTGACGGTACGGTGCTCGAGGGCATCAGCGCAGTCGACGAATCGATGGCTACTGGCGAATCGATGCCAGTCAACAAGCGTCCCGGCGACGAGGCAATCGGCGCCACCGTCAATCAAGAAGGACTGCTGCAGATCGAGGCGACCAAGGTCGGTAAGGACACCTTCCTCTCGCAGGTAATCAAGTTGGTAGAAGAGTGCCAGGGCTCCAAAGTTCCTATTCAGGAATTCGCCGATCGTGTCACAGGTGTATTTGTGCCCATTGTGATTGGTATCGCATTGCTTGCGCTGCTGGCCTGGCTATTGATCCCAAGCTTGATGTACACACTGGTTGAGGCCGGATCATTCCTGCCTTGGGTCAATCCAGATTTAAGTGTAGTAACGCTTGCGATCGTGTCGGTCGTGGCGGTTCTGGTCATTGCTTGCCCATGCGCGCTTGGTCTGGCCACTCCGACTGCATTGATGGTTGGAAGCGGCATGGGCGCGGAAAATGGAATCTTGATCCGCACTGGGGAAGCAATCCAAACACTTAAGGATGTCAGGATCGCCGTGTTCGATAAGACCGGGACCATCACCAAAGGCCGGCCCGAATTGACAAATGTAGTTGCGGTGAATGGATACTTTGAGGAAGAGGTGCTAGGGCTGGCGGCTTCCGCAGAGCGTGGCAGCGAACATCCACTTGGCCGTGCCATAGTAGAGGGTGCCAAATCCAGGGGCATCTCATTGCATGAGCCAAAAGACTTTCGAGCGATCCGAGGAAAGGGAATACAAGCCTCGATCCGCGACCGTGAGGTTGTTGTCGGATCCCGAAGGCTGTTGCGTGAAAAGAGCATTGACCCAGCCGCTCTTGAAGAGAGGTTGCAGCAGTTGGAAGACGAGGCCAAGACCGCGATGCTGATCGCGGCGGATGGCAAGCTTGCCGGCGCAATAGCTGTGGCCGACACGCTGAAGGAAGATTCGATTGATGCCATCAATGAGCTGCGTGCGATGGGCCTTGAAACCGCCATGATTACGGGCGACAACCAGCGCACCGCCGACGCGATCGCCAGTGTCGTAGGGATTGACTTCGTGATGGCAGAGGTGTTGCCCGACGGCAAGGTCTCTGAGGTGCAGCGGCTACAGGAGAAGCACGGTCTGGTTGCGTTCGTGGGCGACGGCATCAACGATGCTCCCGCCCTTACTCAGGCGAATGTAGGCATCGCGATTGGAACCGGCACTGACATCGCGATCGAAGCGAGCGACGTGACGCTGGTGCGAGGCCAGCTTACAGGTGTCGTTGAAGCCATCAATCTCAGCCGGGAGACCTTCAAAAAGATCAAGCAGAATCTGTTCTGGGCATTCTTCTACAACGTGGCCATGATCCCGTTGGCGGTGATTGGGTGGATGCACCCGGTGCTCGCGGAAATCGCTATGGCCACCAGTTCAATCAGCGTGGTGGGAAATGCCAATCGCCTGCGTAGGGTTGATATTCGGCCTTCGTACGAGCGAGTAGCAGAGAGCGCAGAAGCGGAAGAGCCCGTTCCCGCTGCCGCAGAAGCAACAGCATAGGAGGCGAGAAATGGACCGACGACTGAATTTTCGCGCACTCAGCATTACCTTTGGCCTGGCTCTGGGAGTCAGCTATCTGGTCTGTATCGCCGGAGATCTGCTGTTTGGCTGGAGCATGTACGAGGCCTGGATGCCTTTTGTTCCGGGATTCACATGGCCTCTGACCCCGACCGGGGTTTTGATCGGTCTGCTCTGGCTAACTGGCTACGGTCTGTACGGAGCCGCGCTGATCGTTTTCCCCTACAACTACCTCTATAGGCGATTCACGGCTTCGTCATAGACGACGATGCCAGGCCGATGCGGGAGGTCGTTGCGAAACACCTCCCGTTTTTCGTAGGTCGCGATCAGAGGAGGTGCCCTATGAGTATGCGTGAGCTTGAGTGCTCGAGCTGTGGCGCCGCGATCGAGTGGGATGGGAATTACGGCGAGATGGTGCGATGCCCATATTGCGGATCGACCTTTATGCCCGCCGCTACGGTTCTCGAAGAGACGTGGATGATGACCGATCCGGTAGCGCGAGCCAGGTACGAATTCAAGGGAACGCTGGATCGTCTGGAGCATGACATCAGATTCGAGGTCATGCGTGGTGAGGACTGGTCCCAAGCGGATCGGGAGTACGTGCGGGAGATTGCGCGCCTGGAGCGTGAAGGGAAGGTTCGTAAACTGGCTTCCTTCTGGGCTGTTAGCCCCCACCCTCCCGTTTATCGGGCCGTCACCAACGGTGAGCTTCGCCTAGGGGGGAGTACCGTAGCCTTTAACGAAGGGGATGAGATTGTATGGGCATGCCCGATGACACGCGACCGGTTTGAGCTTGAGCTTCCCGTCTTGATCGGCGATTTCCAGGACACCACCATCCAACGGCGCTGTGGTGAGATGGTGAACGCGATGCAAGGCCGAATGGGTCAGGGATGAGCTTCGTCCTCAAGATCGAGCGCCCAATAGACTCAAACGAAAGGACACCCAGATGAACATCATAAAAACGCTATTTGGCACCGCCGCATACGTTTCTCAAACGGATACGACTGCGGAAGGCCCAGATCCGGATCCGGATGATATCTGGGCATTCACTGATCCGGACGCGCGAGAGGCATTTGCAGCGGATGGAGACCTGGCCAGGCTCGAGCATGACATTCAATTTGAAGTGATGCGAGGAGAACCTTGGCAGGAGGAGGAACTGGAATATAAGAGGGAGATCCGAAGGCTGCTGAGTGAAGGCGCAATTGCCGACAAAGGATCCTACTGGTACATGAGTCCATTCCCTACGGTATATCAAGCCAAGCGAGACGGTGTATTTAGGGTTGGGGAGTGGGAATACCGCTTTCGCGCCGGAGATGACATCGTTTTCCAGTGCCGGATGGCGAGGGACATGAGCTCTGATTCAACCGGTCCAGCGTTGATCGCTCGTCTGCAGCCGACGAGCGACGCACAACTTTGTGGTGATATGGGCAGCGCGATGAAAGGAATGTAAATAGCAGACGACGGTTGGAGCCTCATTGAAGATCCGAACTTAGCATAGTTGAGCGCAGGTCGATGAAATACGCAGCTGCGGCAACTATCGTCGCAGCTCAAGAGGTTCCACTGCGGCAGTGGAGCGATTAATTTAGAGCCCCTGATGTCGATAAGCAATTTAGCGGCGTGCATGCTTGCTCGGATGGGGTAGGCTTGAGCCTCCAAGCGGGAAGCATATTGAGTTAACGTGAACCTGGTTACATCAGAGAAGTTCAGGTCCTTCGTGGCAAGCAGGCGCTGGTATGCGGTTGTGGCGATAGCTCTCGTCGCGGGAGGTGCTTGGATCTGGCTGTCGGCAGTTCCTCAGGCGGAGACAACCGAGGGCCGCATACCCAGCCCTAGAGAGGGATTTCTTGCGCCAGAATTCGATCTGGATCTGCTCGGAGGGGGCAGGACGTCGCTGGCGGACCAGAGGGGAAAGGTGGTAATCGTCAATCTCTGGGCATCATGGTGCCCTCCTTGTAGAGAGGAAATGCCTGCGATGCAACGAGTATATGAATCCTCGCGCGATCGAGGGCTCGAGATCCTGGCCGTCAATATGACCTGGCAGGACGATGAGAAGGCCGCCGCGGATTTTGTTTCACAATTTGGATTGACGTTCCCAATTCCGCTCGATGAGGATGGTTTTGTCGCTCGGAAATACCTACTACGTGCGCTCCCTTCAACATTCTTCATCGATCGCGAGGGCGTTATTCGTAAAGTCATTATTGGCGGTCCGATCAGCGAGGCCACGATCCAAACGTCAGTTGAGGAGCTCTTGGCACAAGGACCGTAGCTCGAAAGGCGCTTCAGGTCAGATCTTTGCTTTTGCCTGAAGACGACGTCGACCGCCCAACCCCTTGAGAAATTTCAGCATGCCAACTGCCATATCAGTAGCCAAGTAGACTGGAAAGCTCAGGATCAGCCGCAGGATGACCCGTGGATAGTCGACTCGATCCATCATGAGCTCCACCATCGCCCGAGTAGCATAGGGATTACGGGCGATCAGCAGGTAGGCGGCTCGTGGGCAGCGAAAGAAAATGGTAGCCAGAAGGGCTCCATATCGGTGACTGCGGCCGATCTGCCGGTGTATTCGAGCCTGGTAGCGATCGGGCTCGCCAGACAGGATCGACTCAGCAGCAATTTCAGCGCTCTTCACCGCGAGGCGAATCCCTTCTCCGGTGAAAGGGTCGACCAAGCCAGCTGCGTCCCCGACCAGCAGAACGCGTCGAGATGCAATTTGCTCACGGCCTGAATAGATTGGCACAGGATGGCCGTGCAACGCTGCCCCTTTGAGCGAGATCCCAAATCGGGACATGACCTTTGCCAGCGTTCCCTTGAGGTCGGTTCGACCCCGCATGGGCGTCCCAATTCCAACAGAGACATGCCCATCTTTAGGGAATATCCAGAGGTAGCCTTTACCAACTTCCCCAAAGATGATTGTTGACAGGCCGGCGAACCGTGCTAGCACATCATGCGGCAGAGGGATCTCGGCCTCCAAGGCCGCGGCCAACCGCCGCTTCTTTCGCAGGCCAAGCTTTGCAGCTACGAGCGAGTTTGCTCCATCTGCGCCGATGAGATATTTGGCGGTAAACCGTTCTCCATCCGACGTTTCGACGACGATCCGATCCGCTTCTTCGGATACTGAAGAAACGGTAGTGGATGTTCGGAGTTCTGCGCTCGCGTGTTGAATGAGCCAAGCATCAAACCGATCTCGCATGACCATTAGGAGCTGGCCCCGAGGTACAGGAACCCTGACCTCGCGATCGCCCAGAACATAGCGGGCCTCTTCGATGTCTGACTCGATTACCGGGCCAAAAAAGAACGGGAAACGCGCAAGGAGGCTGGCCGGAAGTGCTCCGCCGCATGGTTTGAATCTCGGCAGTGCTTCTTTTTCAAGCACAAGCACTCGGCAACCAGCGCGGCCCAAGAAGTAGGCCGCAGCTCCGCCAGCAGGTCCCGCGCCGACAATGATTGCATCGTACTTAATGTCGCCGCTTTCCAGGCTGCAAGACGATTCAATCGAATTCCCGGGCATCGCCCCTCTATCTTTGATGTAGCCTATGGCGAGACAAAGCTGTAGGGGTTGACTTTGCCATATGTGTCGCTCTCCATTTCGAAATGGAGATGCGACCCACTGGAGTTTCCAGTGGATCCCACACCGCCGATGACGTTCCCCTGGAATACCGCCTGGCCGCAACCGACGTTGACTTGGCTGAGGTGTGCGTACAGTGTCTGCCAACCGTCACCGTGGTCGATGACGACCATATAGCCGTATCCGTAATTGTTCCAGCCGGCATAGACAACAACACCTGTTGCAGAGGCGTAAACTGCATTACCTTCGCTTCCGGCGATATCGATCCCGGGGTGGTAGTCAGAAAAGCCGTAGCCGGACAAGAACGTGGCCGGGGTTGGCCAAATGAAGTATCCCTCGCCTACCGGTCCATCGTATATGGACCCACAAGCGCCCGGTCCGGCAACCTTTGCTACCGCGGGATTGCTACGCGTGATCCGTGGGGCGCGCCAGGTCACGAATTCTCGCTGACCACCAGGGATCACCAATCCGGCTCCAGGCTGGATCTGTGCATACTGTCGATCGATGTCTTGCGGCAAGCTGTTGCCAGGCCATTCGATAATCTCTTCAGGCGTTACGCCAAAGAAACCGGCAACGGCGGTCAAGTTGTCGCCTGCGCTCCATTCATAGTAGGTTCCATCCACCGGAAGGATCCTGAGCTCCTGACCCGGTCGCAGGCTGTGCGGATTATCCTGTAGGACGTCGAAGTTCCCCCAGAGTAGAGTTTCTGGCTTTAGGCCAAATCCCTCAGCAATGCCAAACAGCGTGTCTCCACGCTGAACAGAATGGAGTGTGATTTTGATGCGTGGCCGCTCAGGCATGATCGTGCCGAGCATGTTTTCTCTCCTGATGCCCGAACTCTGCGAGATTATGCTTATAAACGGGGGAAGTGAGACCGGCTCACCGGAAGCTTCCCGTGGAGGGCGGTCGGTCGGATTTGGCCGTCCACCGTCAATCGTTGACTTGCTTGCTGCGGCCAACCTGGGGACGGCCAGCCCCACGGTGACAATTCCCAGCAGGAACACGACGATGCCTGCGTAAAAAGGCCATCCGTCGTCCCTCTGATCCAGCAGCCTACTGATCAACGGCCTCATCCGTCAATCCGTGTGAAGCAACGTTTCACCGCTTAGATATCCCAAGTAGGCTGGAACCAGTGGAAGCACACACGGGCTCAAGAATGAGAGAGCTCCCGCAGCAACAGCAACCAGGTAGGTCGGAGCGCTCGCGCCGCCATAGGGCAAATCCAGGTACAGACCGCTCCGCTGGGCCCATATCGCAATCATGGTGATTTGATCTGTGATCATCATTACCCCCACGATGATCAGAAACACACCACTGATGCGCTGGAAGGTACGAACATGTCGCCCAAGTTTCTTGACCATCGACAGAGCCCCGCCCAGGAAGAACGCTAGGATCAGGAAGGGGATCCCCAGGCCCACGGCGTAGCCCGATGAGAGGACCATCGCCTGAGCGGCAGTCTCCTGGCTAAATCCGAGCGTCAGGATGGCCCCCAGAGTTACGCCCACACACGGCGTCCAGCCTGCGGCAAAAAGCACTCCAAGCACTGCGGAATTGACCCAGCGATTTGATCCAGATCCTTTAAATTGCGGGCGAGTGTCTACCGAGAGCCAGGGAATTCGGAGTACACCGATCGTCATAAGCCCGAAGGCAATCACAACGACACCGCCAATGCGTCCAAGAACTGTTTTGTATTGGCCAAAAAGCTGGCCCGCGAGCGTTGCGGCTCCCCCCCAACCCACTACAAATATGAGTGTGAAGCCACCCACGAAGAACAGGGCGTGTCCTAGCGTTGCGAATCGCTGTACTCGTTGGAGAGTCGGGACGCTCGTGCTCACGATCCCTCACTCATGATTGATTGAACCTTGCTCTCAAGGTCCTCTAAGGGGATCGCACCGATGTAGATTTCCTGGACGATACCGCGTCGGTCGATAAAGATGCTCGTTGGCAATCCAAGCACTTGATAGAGACTGCCGGACACCTCACTATTGCGGTCCAGGAGTATCGGAAAGGTCAGGCCTAGCTCCTCTCGAAATGGCTCAANNCGTCGCTCTCGGTCAGGTTAATAGCCAGTATCGTGAATCCTTGATCCGCATACCGATCGTAAACTTCCTGCAGCGCTGGCATTTCAAATCGACATGGCGGACACCAAGTGGTCCAGAAATTAAGGATTACGGCCTGTCCTCGGTGCTGCGATAGGGCATGCGGCTCGCCGTCAAGATCGAAAAGCTCGAAGTTGGGCGGGATCTCTCCCACCGCGACTGCACCAGCAAGCCGAGTGGCAGGCGTCCCGGTTGCTTGAACCGCCATCGCTGTTGGACCGGGCGGAGCTACACTTTGGGCGCTGGTCTCTCGCATGGGTTCCTCTGGCACCATGAATAGTTTCCAACCCAGGTAGGCTCCAACGGCCAAGCCGAATAGCAGCGCTAGACCGAAGAGCATCGTTCTGGATCCGGAGCTCTGCGGATTAAGCGATAGTATTCGGGGCATATTGCGACTGAGCCAATCGCGCGAGAACGGTCATGGAGCTGTCGGTAAGGCCATAGGTCCAGGCGAGCAAGAGATCTCCCTATAGCAGAATGGCTATGCCACGGTCACAACTGAGTACTCGTGTCGTCCATCCCCTCCGGCCGCTGTAACCGCATTTGCCAGGTCCACAAGACGCACCATGGACGGATTGAAATCGACCACCGCCACCGCGCGTTGCACGTCGACCAGAACGGCGCTCACCCCTTCTAATCCCAACAGGCTATTTCGAACGCGATTCGCGCAATTCTGACAACCCATCCCCCGTATCGCGAGCCACTTGCGCTTTGTCTGCGAGAGTTCTTCTACTGCAGGTTGCTTCTGGACAGGTTCGACATGACAGTTTTTGTCTTGCATGATGCTTCGCATCCTCCGTATGTAAATGCCGGACAGTATGTGGACTGGGCGCGACCGCTTCAACCCGCTCGGCACATGCCAATAGCCTGTACTCACAAAGGACAAGGCCGAGCCTTGCACCAGTTTATGTTCCAGACCCACTTGCCCACAGGGCCGTATCGCTGCATGGGCAATGGGCGATTTGGCGGGTGGACAATTGCCGCAATCGTTCTCTGAAAGCTGGTGCGCAGCGAGGAGCAGATGCGAACTTAGGTCAGGCCTGAGGCTTCATGTGAAGGTTGTCACATTTTCGATGTGACGGGCCATTTGGCGCTGTTGAGCAAAATCTCGCCGGTTTACTCTCAGAGAATGGTGAGGAACTTTTCTATGGACCGAAAGGATTTGACCGCTCGAGCTCGAATCCCGATCGCAATCGGAGCGCTTGGATCATTGGGCCTGGCGATCCTGTATTTCGTGATTGTCTCGGTGGCCGAGAGCCCCGAACATGCGATTGATCTCGCATGGCAGGATCGATTGATTATCGGACCAATCATCCTGGGATTCGGCATCCAAATAGGCCTCTACACCGTCCTCAAGACAGGCGCGTACGTTCCTGCCGGAACGCCTGCAAAGGGTGGAGCCATGACAGGCGCCAGCGGTGGGATGTCCGCGGCCGCGATGGTCGCATGCTGCGCTCATCACGTTACCGATGTTTTACCTCTTGTCGGTCTCACCGCGGCGAGCGCATTCTTAGCCGAATATCGCATTGCGTTCATGCTGATCGGATTCGCTACAACGATCGTTGGGATCGTTGTTATCGGGATTGCCATTATCAAGGCGAGACGCCGGGCGATCGGCCACCTCGGTTCACAATGGGCAACCGGCAGTACGCCCTAGCTTCTGGCCGTGCCTTGCGGTGCAACGCCCCGCAAGGCATGCGGAACGTGGCGAACCCGCAATTCGGAAAGGAAAGACGCATGAAGCTCACAGGCATGACCCGGTTGGTGGCATTCCCGCTGCTCTTGGTCTTATTGGCGGCTTGTGTTGATTCAAACCTGGGAGAAGTGTCAGGCTTGGGATCGATGCAGGATGTCCCGCTGGCAGAGATAGGAGAAGCCTCCCAGCTACGGGCCTCAACCATCACTACACAAGATCAAGCCATGAAGAAATCGACCACATTGGACGAGGTGGACCTCTCGAGGCTGGATGATCAAGGGGCAGTGGAAGTTGTGGTGCGGCCGCGCAACCTTCTCTCAGCGGCGGGCGGATTGATTGAGTTTGATATCTACATGAACACGCACTCGGTTGACCTCTCGATGGATCTAGCTGCCCTTTCAACCCTGGAGACGGACTTGGGTCTCTACGTTGCCGCGGGGTGGTGGAGCGGAGGAAGCGGCCATCATGTGCAAGGCGTGCTTACTTTTCCTGAAAGGGATGAAGCAGGCCGAACGATTTTGGAGGGCGCCCGCACGGTTACGCTGCGCATCGAGGGAGTCGATGCTCCGGTACGGGAATTTTATTGGGAGGTTTCTCCGGACGCATGAGACCGATAACCCTCCAATTCGTACTCGTAGCGGCATCGGCGCTTGCGTTCAGCTTTCCTCACGCCGCGACCACTGAGAGCGTACGCCAGCCTGAAGAGATCATTCACGTTTTCTTTAGCGCCGGCTGTGCCGACTGCTGGCCATATGTTGAAGACGTGCTGCTTCCGTCGATTCAAGCTGGAGGCGTCGCAGCCGCGACCGAAATCCATGATTACACGCTTCCAGCCGAACGAACTCGCCTCATGCAAATGGCGGATGAGATTGAGCTACCACGCTCGATTGCTGATTCGCTGTACGCGTTTGTGCCAACTCCGGGTGGGACGCTGGTCGTTCTCGGCCATGTACCTCCCGGAATCATCGAGCAGGCTCTCGCACACGATCACCTGCCGAATCGGCTCGTGGTGTGGCAGCCGGAAATGCACGGCGAACCTAAGGAATACCGTCTCTGGGCCTGGGCCGGGGAAGTGATAGTTTTCGACATTGATACCCCCTTCGATCAGGCGCTCGAAGAGAGTCTGAACTCAGCTGGTCCGCTCCCGGTAGGCCTGGCAAATTTGGGCGAGCTCTTGCCCGCGGTCGTGGTTACGGGGCTGCTCGATTCGGTTAATCCTTGCGCCTTCGCGGTCATACTGCTGCTGCTGGCGTTCCTGTTCACCATACGCCAGTCGCGGAAGCGAATCCTTCAACTGGGCCTGATCTACATCGGAATGATCTTTCTGGTCTACTTCGCGATTGGGCTTGGAATATTGCGGGCAGTGCGATTTTCGGAGGACCCACACTTCGTGGCTCGCGCTGGAAGCTGGATTCTCATCGCTTTGGGCGCGATCAATCTTGCCGAATACTTCTTCCCGAATTTCCCAATCAAACTCCATATGCCTGCTGTCGCCGGAGATAAGACGAACGAATGGTTGAAACAGGCGACGGTGCCGGCCACGGTCGGTGTCGGGCTGTTGGTGGGCTTATGCACATTCCCATGCTCTGGAGGCGTGTATGTTTCGATCATTACACTGCTGAACGCCAAGACCACTCTGGCCTGGGGAGTGAGCTACCTGGCGCTCTACAACGTGCTGTTTGTATTGCCATTGTTGGTGATTCTCTTTGCGGCGGGCAATCGGGTGGTCGCCAAGCGTTGGGCCAGTTGGGAGCGGACGCAATCCGTTCGAATTCGGCTTTGGTATGGAATCGCGATGGTTACCCTGGGGGCGATCATGCTGATTTGGGTGATTGGATAGGCGATCATGGGAGCAGAGGCCAGCGCCGGTAGAAATCGAAGAGCTACCGCGATCATCCTGATCGCGGTGGGCTGGATGATAGTCTTGCCCGCGGGCGGCTATCTTGTGTACGCCAGCGAGGTTCAAAATCCGGATGCAGTGGAACTGCCGCTCGAACTTGTTGATATCCCGCTTCGTTCGGCGGTGTATGGAGAAGAAGCCATTGCAGATGTAACCCGATTGCATGGCCAGCAATTTTCCCTGACATCAGGCGGAGTTGGTTCCTATGGGGAGCGAGGTGAAATCGCTCTGTGGGTCACCGGGTCCATCACCAATTTCTTTGCCAAGAAGCTGATTAATGACATGGAGGAGTCGATCACCCAAAGCGACTCCCCGTTCGTTCCCATCGGCAAATCCGAACTGGACGGGCGCACCATTTATCAACTCGAGGGCATGGGCCAGAAGCATTTTTACTTCCAGGCCGGCAACCTTGTGGTCTGGTTGGCCGCTGATCCCGATCAGGCCGGTTGTGCGCTGGCAAGCGTGCTTGACTTTTACCCATAGGTGAGGATGCGATGCTTATTGATATTGGATTGATTAGCCTGGCGATCGCTTTTGGCCTGTCCGTTTTCGCAGCGATTGGAGCAGGACTCGGTGGGAAAACAGATCGGCAACAGTTGGTGGAGAGCGCACGCAACGCCACGCTGATCACCTTTCCGCTCCTAACGATTTCCGTTTTGATCCTCGTCTATTCGCTGATTAATCTTGACTTCTCTCTTGCCTACGTAGCGGAAGCGAGCAGCAAGGAGATGACCCCATTCTTGCGCATCACCGCACTTTGGGGAGGCCAGGCGGGCTCTATCCTATTTTGGGCCTGGATGATGGCCGGGCTGGTTGCGGCAGTCATGGTTAGAAAGTGGGATCAAAATCGGGACCTAATACCGTACTTCCTGATGGTAGCGATGGGGACAACGGCCTTTTTCATCGGCCTTTCGCTCTTCGTTTCGAATCCTTTTGCGCGCCTCTGGCACGAACCTGGAGCTGCTGAGCTCACAACGGCGGTTTTCCGGCCGACTGGAGCAATGCCATACGTGCCTGAGAATGGGCAGGGGCTGAATCCGTTGCTCCGGCATTTCGGAATGATCGGGCATCCGCCGACAACCTACCTGGGTTTTACGGGTTTCGTGATTCCCTATGCATTTGCTATGGCAGCGCTGCTGAGGGGCCGGGCAGGTGACGACGACTGGATCCGGACCTCGAGGCGCTGGAGTTTGTTTGCCTGGTTTTTCCTTACCATCGGGCTGGTGCTTGGCGGCCGCTGGGCTTACGACGTCCTAGGATGGGGCGGCTTCTGGGGCTGGGATCCGATAGAAAATGCAATGCTATTGCCGTGGCTGACAGGCACCGCTTTCCT